>CAACVF010000147.1_pt1 | contig 14994 bp, 10 predicted proteins | sample 2381781 | NCBI WGS metagenome assembly CAACVF01 (sample SAMEA5211967, study PRJEB30684) | marine metagenome | biome: Marine; feature: Epipelagic; material: Water | collected 2015-10-15 | depth 60 m | reverse complement strand
GTAATAGCACCACTTGAGATATTACCAATGTTTGTTAAGTTTCTTGCTGTCGTTATAATTTCAGTACCGCTTATAGCAACATTACCGCCAATATCTAATTTTGCACCCGGAGTTTCTCTAGCAATACCGATTCTGCCGCCATTATCTCTATAAGTAAGAAGTGCATCTGTACCAAAGATGGTGTACATACCACCACTATTACCAGTATTGTATTCCTCAATAAAAATCCGAACATTATAAGCAGAGGTATGTTCTAGTGATACTTTCGGCACACTACTATCTATTTCAAGTTTTGGATAGTTAGAGCTTTCTGTTGGTGAAGTGTTTACAGAAACAGCTTTTACTCGCCACCCAGCACCATCTACATTATCTGCTAACCATACTGAACCAGTATCTGTGCCTGTTCCTAATGTAACTAAACGTACACGATAAACTTTATTAGAAGTTGTACTTGTAACATCAGTACCATTAGCATCTTTAAGTGTCCATTTAGTATCTGCACCATCACTATCACCTACTGATTCATCATAATAATACTCAGCACTAAAGGCATGACCAATAGAATCTCCTTCGCCTGTTGTATGGAAAGGAAGTGTTGCTGAGATAGCAGTAGAACCAATAGTGATTTGATTGCTTGAACTTCCTGCCCTTCGTAAAATTGCATCTTCGTTGTAAGAATTAAAGATACCACCATCTACAGTAATAAATTTATTAAAGTAAAATTGTGGTCTATCGGTTTGTATATGTGCGTATGATGTGTTATTAGGGCCTAATGAAATATATCCATTACTGTTTTCATGAAAAAATGTAGTGCCATCTGATCTGATCTTTGAATTTGTTGAACCGTTTAGGAATAAAGAATTATTAAATGTAGCTGCACCTGCATTTGACATATCAAGGCTTAGTGCTGTAATAACTGAGCCACCATCATTACCTTTAAGTCTTATATCTGTATCTTGTGCAACAGCTTTAATTGCAAAATGACCACTTTCATTTGCTAAATTTCCATATGTAGTGCCACCATCTTGAAATCTTATATCAGCACCATCTGCATCAAAAGCTATGTCTCCTGCTGAATCTATTGTGAAGTTGCCAGTAGCATTATTAATTTCACCATTTGCTCCATTATGGAAAATCTGCATATCGTTATCTGCACCAAACTGAAGCTGTCCTGAATCTGAATTTACATCTATACTGCCTGAAGAAGTAATTGTGCCACTAGCGATAGTACCGATATTAGTTAGGTTTCTACTGCTATCAACGATATAAGTACCATTTAGTTGATAGCCTGAACTGTTTACAAAACCTGATGCTGCATATATGTTACCTGCGACAGTAAGTTTTTGACTTGGTGAGGTTTCTCCAATACCAACATTACCGCCTGTAGTTATAGTAAATCTTGTAGCTGTACCAGTTACATCTCTAATCTGAAACTTATCTGCATCTGAATTATCTATTCTGACAACATACTGTCTTTCAGAAGTTGCAAGTTTTAAAAATGGGTCAGTAGAGGTGTCGGTAATTGTAATGTCACCACTAGAGATAGTGCCGATATTCGTTAGGTTTCTAGAACTATCAATAACAGTTGTGCCGTTAATAGATACTTGGTTTACTGTTGCTGTTCCACCTAGAGTTAAGTTGCTAAATTTATAAGTGCTGTTACCTAAACTTATATTGTTGTTTATGACTGCACCATTTTTATGAGGTAATATTGTTGCTGTACCAAACTGCAATCCTGAATGTGATGAATCGCCTTCTATAACTAAATTATCTGCGTTATCAACACCAATACTACCCTTAACAGAATCATTTTTAGCTATTTTTATAACTTCGCCATCAGATGTTTTTCTGTTTAGGTATAAAGGTTCTCCACCATCTCTAGCGATAGAAGCAAAACCTGAAGCACCATCAAATCTGAAACCAACTGTAGCATTATCAACTGATGTTTTACCGATTAGTACTCTGCCTGAACTGTCTATTCTCATGCGTTCAGTTGATGTTGGGTATGAAGTATTGGATACTCCAAAGACCATAGCATTATAAGCATGAAGCTCTAGGTCATTATTGTCTCTAGCGATTGCACCACCACCATTAACAAAATTAATCATATGAGAATCGTTGTCTGTACCTGTTCCTGAAAGGGTAAATGTACCTGATGAAGTTATAGCACCACTAGCGACAGTACCGATATTTGTCAGGTTACGAGAGCTGTCAATAACTGTTGTGCTTCCCATTTTTAAAGCACTTCCAACTGTCACATTACCTTCTGAGGAAAAATTTCCTGAACTATTGAATCTGCCATATTCAGAAACACTACTACCATTATTTCCTTTGAATATGATGTTGCCGTTACTTGTATTGTTTCTAGCAGTAAGAATAAAACTACCACCATCTTGTGCCAAAGTAGAAAGCTGATTCGTACCATCTGAATCTTGTAGTGTGTTAGTAGGTGAAGAGCCACTTGTAGTTATGTTGCCACTTGAGATACTACCGATATTCGTTAGGTTACGAGAACTGTCTATTACATCAGTAGTGCCAATCTCAAAGTTACCTGAAGCATCAAAGCCACCATATTGTGTGTTGTTTATACTACCAGCACCAGAAACCCCCACAAACCTAATAGCTCCTGTTGCCCCTGTACCATTTTGAGAAGTTAAGGTTGTAACACCATCTATTTGTTTTAAAGTGGTTGTCTGTAAAGTAGCATCAGTATCAGTCAGTATTAGTGTTGGTTGATTTGATTGACCACCACCTGAAGCTGTTGCGAGTGTTAATCTTCCTGCTATAAATGTAGCTGTACTCTCAGCATTTAAAGTATTAGCTGTTCCACTACCTGTAATTAATCGGTTATCAGCATTATTGTTTACTGTAACTGTAGGTATATTGGTTAAGCCTGAACCATCACCTGTGACTGCTGTTGCAGCTAAAGTTCCTGTAACAGAAAAACCACTAGATGTTGTAGATGCTTTCAAAGAACCATAATGGAATAATTGTAATGTGCCATTACCACCATCAGCTTTTAAGTAGGTTGTTTCGCCACCAGAACCATTATCTGTTTGTAAGAATATGTGTCTATCTGTTGCTGTATTTCTTATAACCAAATCGCCAACAGTAGTCGTATGATCTATATGTGAACTACTGCCATCATGATAGATTTGGAGATCATCACTTTGTCCTAATATTAATTTTTGGTTGTCTATTAATTTAATTTCATCTCTAAGTGTGTAATCAAAAGGATAATGAAACTCTTTACCTTTACCCTGATCTCCTGCTCTTGCTGTCCAAGCACATAACCTAAATATATCTACTTCGTTGTTATTTGAAATATCGGTTTTCTTTAAAGTAATCCTTAAAACACTATTATTTACAGCATTATCAGTAGCGAAATAATGTACTTTTTGACTACCATTAAAGGTTGTTGTTGCATGAAAGGTAGAATAGGTTGAGCCATCACCTGATTCAACGGTCATACTTGTTTGTGGTGTAGAAGAAGTATAACCTTGAGATAGGGATATATACCTAACAAGAGAATGTAAAACACCTGTGACAGTCCATCTAACAGCTTTGACAGTAGAATCTAGAGGTGTGTATTGGGTACTATCTTTATGGTCAAAAATATTTTCATTTATTGTTGCTGAAGAAAAGTTTGTGCCGTCTGTAGATGTCTCATAAGTCCAAGTATAAAATCTTCTAAAAGCAAAAATATCGTGCCAAGCATCACCAAAAGGTACATTAGCAATATAGTCTCCTGAATTAGAAGTGTTTACATTAATAAGTCTAGTGTTAGTCAGACTGCTGTTATATTGAGGTCTTAGAACTTCGTTAAATTGTTTTGCTGTAAAATCAGCATTTGCGATATTGGTCAGGTTTCTTGAGCTATCAATAACAGTAGTCACACCAACCACATAAGAATTACCCCTGTGATTTAAAGCATTATCAATAACAGTTGTACCTGAACCTGAACCTACTGCAATTGAACCAATTGCCTGTAAGACATCTGAAGAACTATCACCAACAAAAACTGAACCAGTAGAAAGTATGTTACCTACAACGTGTAAAGCATGTGCTGGTGACTGAGTTCCAATGCCTACTTGTTGTGAGGTATCTATTCTTATGGCTTCCGTGTTGTTTGTAGACATTCTAATTGGATGATTAGTTGTAGTACCAACAAATAAACCTGTAGCATCATTACCAACATAAGATGTTGATGATTGTCCAGTATTGTTAAACTCTATTTGTGTTGTTCCTGAACCTGTTAAATCTAATTTAGAACTTGGCGATACATTTCCAATCCCAACATTTCCAGAATTATTTACAAGTAAAGCTGATGTTCCTTGTCCTGCTGCAGCACTTCCGTATCTGACATCTAAAATATTTCCTGAACCAGCTTGTTGTACATAAAGTGCTGTATTAGAACTATTTCTTGAAAGAATGTTAAAAGCAGTATTAGCTTGTGTTGTTTCAAAACCACCACCACTTATAATCTTACCTGTAGTTGTAACTGCCGCTATATTAGTTAAATCTCTGCCTGAAGTTATTATTTCAATACCACCAACAAAAAGCCCACCATTTAGAACATCAACACCATTTGTTGTTGTTTTGAATCGGTTATTACCATAATGATTAAGTAAGACCTCACCTGTTGAACCTTTTAGCACAACATAATTTGCTACTCCACCAGAGCCATTATCTGCTCTTAGCAAGAAGTTAGCATCATCAGTATTTTGTGTGATATAGAAGATACCTGTATTGTTAGCCATAAAGGTATTTGTGCCATTATGACTTAGTTGAAAGTCATTACTATCACCTATTGCAAATGTTGTAGCATCTGCTACTTTTAGTGTTTTAGAAAAGAGTACATTACTATTACCACCATCAACCCTGAAGTATTCTGCTACTCCCCCTGAAGCATCATCACTTCTAAAAAGAATGTCTTTATCGTCAGATAAGTTTTGTATAGTCAAATGTCCAGTTAGGTTTGAAATTATTGAATTAGTTGCATCATGATAGATTTGTAGATCGCTACCAGTACCAAACTTAGCCTTTGCATTATCTAAGAAAATACCATCTGTACTAGCAGAGAGCTGAAAACCACCTTGAAAAAAAGCATCATTAGAAACAGTAAGCTCTTCTATAGTTACAACACCTATTGAAGCTGTTGTAATACCATGTGAGAAGTTAAACTTATCGTTGGTAGCATCCCACAAGATAGTTGCATCTGTAGAAGCACTTACAGCATCTTGTATGGTAATTCCAGCACCATTAGCATTTGCTGAAGTATCGCCACTACCAAAATTAAGGGTTATGTTTTTGTCTTTAACATCTAGGTTAGTAGTATCAATAGTTGTGGTTGTACCTGAGACTGTCAGGTTGCCTGAGATTGTCTGATTCCCTGTTAGAGCTAAAGTTGTACCATCAAAGGTCATATTAGCTTCACCATTCAAAGAATTGCTTCCTGAAGCTGTTATCATTCTGTTATCTGCCATATTGGTAACAGAAGTAATTGCTCCAACACCAACCTGATTACCATTCCAGAATAATGTGCCTGATGCTTGATAAAGTTTGTTTGTAGTTGAGCTAGGAGTATTGTCAGCTATTAATATATTTTTAAATGCTTTACTTGCATCAATAACTGTCGTGTCACCAACGTGCAAATATCCATTACTGTCAGCATCATCAATGTTTAAACTTGAATCCAGTTGTGAGCCATTGTGTTTATCAAGGGTCAATAAATCTACTAGGTTATAAGCTCCACCTGATAAAGTAGGTGCTTGTACAACTTTGAATTTTATTTTTGCTGATGGGCTAGTTGAACCTAGACCAAAACCAGCAGTTCTGCTGGTCATATCAATAAACATTCCAGCAACATCTTGTTCAGTCGCTAAGTTTGCTCCTGTACCTACATCTCTTAAATTTGTTGTAAATTTAATACTTCCAGCATTCAGTCCTGAATCATTGGTTTGTCCAGTTTTTCTTTGATTAAAAATAACCAGTTGTGGCAAGTTGTCTGAAGTAGCAACGTATTGATTATAGGTTTGTAGTTTTGTTGTATGTTTATTAAGGGTAATGCTTCCTTGTGAGCCTGTTGTCGTATTTGACAGAATATCTTGTACTCCCTCTCCCTCTAAACCAACTAGATCACCAGTTAATAAAATGCCTGTATTGGAGAATGAACCCCCACCACCTTCACTAGCAGAAGTTTGGCCTGAATATTTAAAAGAAGTACTTTCGTTATTAGCTGTATTTTTGCTTATAACTATATCGTTATTTCTTGGCTTTCTACCTTCTTGAGAATTGAAAGTTGAATCACTAGGGGCATTGTTATTACCTGATTGATTGAAGAAGAAGATACCACCACCGACACCTTGAAAATCATCATCTCTTATTCTGATAAAGTTACCAGCAACAGAACTTGATAAAGCTGATTCATTGCCTGAGAAATCTACTGCTCTTACCCAAAAGTAATATGTTGTACCATAAGATAGGCCATCATCAACACCTGTAAAAATGACAGATACTTTACTTGGTTCTCCTGAAATAGTAGCGATCACAGTTGTATCATCTGTAGGATTTGAATCAACAGTTTTTCTATATACTTTGACTGATCTCAAATCTGTATCACTTGGATTTGTCCATTGAACTTTGATTGTTGATGGCAGACCTGTGGAAGCTGATAAACTTGTTGGTACACTTGGAGCAGTAGTATCACCAGCTATTGTTATATTTCTTACTGTTGAAAAACTACTAGAAACTGTTGAAATGGTTTTGTGTCTAACCCTGACGTAGTATTGAGCCCCTCTTACTGCATTTTCTATTCTGAATGTTGTTTGATCTGCTTCTACAATTGCACTAGATGTAGGAGTTCCAAATGTTCCACCTACTCGCCATTGTATTTCGGTTTGATAAATGGAAGATGAACTTGCATTAGACCAAGTAACATCAATATGACTTTTGATAGTGCCATTATCGTTTGTATTGCCTTGTGATAATCCATTAGAAGCTAGTGTTGGTGGTGATATTACTACTTCTCCATCATCTGATTGGGTATCTCCTGTAGCTGTTAAGTAATCACTACCTGTATTGAAAGCAAAGACATTATTATCAATTTCTTTCAATACTAACTTGCAGAATACAAAAGGATTCTCACCACTACTTTGTTCTGTCGTAACAGCTAATACTTCAAATACTTTAGAACTAAATCCTAATCTTGTATTGGTGACATTGACAAAATTTCCCGGCACAAGTTCTAGGAATTTAAGAGTTGTTGAAACCTCAAGTATTTTTGTCCTTCTTTGATAGTTAAGAGCAAGTTGTCCTAATCTTTGAGCTTGAGAATCATTAGTAACAAATGGCATTTTAACTTCCATTTCTTTCTTATAATTACTTGTGCTTTCTCCTGTTGGTGTATCTATATTCAGATAATTTACTGCACTACCTGAACTATTTTTTCCTGTGTTTCTAATAGGGGAATCAGTTGTAACAAATTTCTTACTAGCATCAACAAAAATTGGTTTTACTGTATTCTGTAACTTTCCTAAAGCTGTAGAATTAGTGACACCTATTTCAGAAACTAAATCATCATCTGTTATTGTGAGACTAGGTGTTTGAGCAACACCAACAAATATATTGAACTGTCCATTAACGTAAGTGACTTTACCAGCACATGAAGAAAGAATACCTTGTAAAGATTCACTAGCACTTGTTGAAGCATTAAAGAAACCATTAGCTGTAAATTTGTTTTGGTTACTGCCTGAACTATCAGCAACTTGTACTTCACAAGCATTAGCTGCACTTATAAAGTTTCCACTTGCTGAACTGTTGTCATTGATTTCATTAAGAGAATCATTACTTGCAATTGCCTTTAACCCATATCTTGTGTCTGTCAGAATATCTCTAATAATTAAAGCTGGGTTTGTTGTCCATGCAGTTGAGCTACTTCTTGGGTCATATACTTTTTTACCTTTTACTTGAAAAGTAATTTCAGGCATTTGTGCAAGTTTTGATTGATCATATGTCATTTTAAAATGTACATATGCGATTCCTTTCAAATCGTGATCACTTGTAAAGTCTGTTTGTGCAATAGTAAAACCATTCATTTCTTGATTGTCTGCACCAAGACCTGAAGTGAATTGTATTAATCTTCCACTGCCTAAATTATTGGGATTATCTGTATTAGTAAATTTACTATTTGTAACTGTATGGACTGTGGTGCTATTAATAGTTGATGTTGTGGAAGTAAGCTCTGTTTTGTTTAAAAATATTTTTTCTATACTTTGAATTTCGTGTCCAGCTACAGCAACAATAATATTTAGAAATGAGTTATCAGTACCACTTGATTTCGCATAAACAATAGTTCCCCCAACTTTAGTTTCTCCGTAAATTATTTGTCTTGGAGCTATCGCACTTATTCTTGTTATCTTGCTACCAAAGTTTTCTGCTGTTGGGTTGTTCATTGGTTTGGACAATAAAACCCCAATAGTTGTCATTACTGCTGTTGCTAGTATCTGACCTGTTGCTCCAAGTATGGTAGGGAAAAAAGCGGAAAACCCTGCAGGGCCTAATGCAGCACCTAAACCGATACCAATGGCTACAAAGATTGCGGCTTTAATTCCAGTTTTGATTGCTTTAGCCATTTATTCTCCATATTTGCTTTGCAAGATTTACTGGTTTTGGTGTTAAGCCTTCATCAGATATTGCTTGAATATAATTACCATCAAATATTCCTAAGAGATGTTCTGCTTCTTTAAATAAAACAATATCACCAACACTTATATATGGTAATTTGATCTGTTTATATTTGAGCTTTTTAAAGACATTATTGATAGTTTGTGGGAAATTATCACCAAGCTCAGATATCGCTTCTAAGGCACTCTTTTCATCTGACCAGTCTAACCCTTTAGGTATTGCAGTTTCATCTGTTACAGCTTCAATATATCCGTTTACATACCTACAACAATCCCACTTTCCCCACACAAAACCTTGATCTTTCACTTTTGCAAAATATTCAAATAAAATTGTTTCCCAGTTCTGTTTCATTATTCTAATATCTGCCTTGTTTCTAATGGGTTGTCACCATCTAATGGACCACCCCCACCACCACCACCTGAACCAGTTGATGTTGGGCCCCAATTAATTTCAGCTTCTTGTAATGCTTGAACAAAATCTAAACCTTTATCACCAGAGAATAAATTTTGCTGACTTGCTTTGGTGTATCTTAGTTGTGATGGCTTATCAAAATCAACTAATCTGTTTTCACATTCCACACTAATAGTATTATTTGATGGACCATCAGCTATAGACATATTCATTATGCGACCTCTAAACATTATGAAACTACTAGCAACTTCATTATTGCCTGAAAGAAAGCCCATATGAACTGTTACTTGTCTGTTTTGATAATTTTCTGATAAGGCAAGATCAACAATATCTGAGTTCATACCTGAAAGAGATAAAGCCAAACCCTTACTTGAAAGTTCGCTATCATCATCAACAGCACTCACCGATAAGAGATCACCAGCACCTGTGTAAGTATTACTATCAAGTGTTAAATCTTCTGTACCATTCCATAAACGTATAACACCTGAATCAAAAGAAAGTTGTACAGCAAAAAATATGCTGGTTTTATCTGCTTGTATATTTTTCTGTATAGAAAGTTTTTGCGAAGCTGTTAAGTTGTCAAATCTACTAGCCACCTAGACAACCTCAATGCATGAAAAACTTATCCCATAATTTGACACTCTATCTGCTGACCAACCTATTTCAGGCCCCACTAACCTAAATAACCCTTTTGGGTTTGTAAATACAGCAAAACTACCATCTGCAAAATCAGCTCTTAGTTTTGGTTCTATTCTCAATGAGAAATGATTTAAAGCACTACCACCTTGTGATGTTTCTGTAGCATCTTCCATCACTTGTACAAGTTGTACAGGATTTGTGGTTGTTGAGTTTGTGCCTTGTATTTGTAGATAATCTCCTACCTTAATTGTACCTGTAGCACTATTGGAACTAGCTTCTAAGGACAGGGCTTCAGCACCCTTTACATTTTGCCTTACTTTACAACTAGCTGTACTGCTTTCAGCAACTAAGGTTCTATCAGAAGTAAACTGTGTATTTGTACCAGCTATTGCTGTTATTTTATGTGTACCATTATTTTCAGGATTAACAGCACCTGTTATATGAAAGAAATCACCTACAGCTAATCCAGTTAAAGCTGTACCAGCAGTTATCACAGAAGTTGTAGCATTGAAACTTAAAGTTACGTTGGTATTGTTTATTCTAGGGTCAGCAATAAGATGTGTTGTGCTATATGTTCCTGTGTTTGCTAGAGCATCAGGATCAGCAAACTTAAAATAATTCTCTTGCCCTTTTAATTGCATTAGAAAAGATTGCCAATTTACAGCAGTAGTTCTTCTCATTTTAGGTAGAGTTACATCAGCACTCCAATACACACCATCAAATTCTTGTGTTTTATATTTAAAACTGAAAGGTGATGTTGTAATAGCTTGAGCCCTTGTAAGTCTGAAATCACTACTGACAAAGTTAGGGGTTGTTGGCATTGTTAATGTTCTAGGCACCTTGTAAAGCTCCTCTAAATCTTACACTTCGTTCTGCACTACCAGATACTGCTGATTTTGTTACCTCTGCAATTTGTGGCATAAGTTGTAATACTTCATTTCTTACTGTGGCTTGTACACCTGTTGCAAAGTTTACTGATTGATTAACTACTACTGTCTGACCACCACCCATAGCATTTTTCGTATTCATGTTGTTAAGTAATGTGCCATTAGCATGAGGTATAAATAATTCAGGTCCTCTTTCACCGACAAGTCGTGCTTGACCTACGTGCATAGCACCACCACCAGCACCACCAAGGTCTGTTAAACCTGTATCACCTGTATTACCCCCACCACCAGTTTTGAATATACCAGCTAAGATAGGATCAATGACTTGCATTTGTATGAATGCCGCTATTATCTGATCAACTATTCTTAATGCTAAATCTCTAAATGACTGTAAGGCATTTTCACCAGTTCTTATTGCTTCTACAAATGTTGTTGATATTTCTAAACTAGCAGCAGTAAGAGCATCTTGTAATGATTTACTGAATTCAAAAGTACCAGCTTCTCCTTTATTATAAAAGTCAGCTAATTTTTGTGCTGCTTCATCTATTGATAAACCAAATTCATTACGTATTACTTCTCCCATATCTTTTAATTGAATTTTAAAAAATTCAGGGCTTTTACTTTCAAAAGATTTATTTAAGATTTCTGTTACATCAGTAGCACTTTTTAAGCTATCAAGTAGGGTTTTTCCTTCTATTGGTAATAACTCAATTTGCATTCTTTTGTTAAATTGATCTTCAGTCATTCCGAATACTTTTTTGAAGAAAGATTCTCGGAAATGGTCAAAGTCCACTTGTGGTACTGTTTCTAATATCCCCCCTGCTTCTAAGACTGGGCCTGGTAGTTCTCGTCTTGGTATATCTGCAAAACTTTGTTCAAAGAACTTTGCATAATCTTTTTCTAAAGTTTTAAAGACTGAATCTAAGCCACCTGCATTGGCAACTATATCAGCGATTGTTAGTTCTGGTGCTTTGATAGATTGAAAAGCTTTGTTTAAATCTTTGACCGAGCCAGTAAGTCTTTTTAAAGGGTCAATTGTAACTTTTACATTTTTCTCAACTTTCTCACTTTTTTCTGCTAAATCATCTGCTGATTCTGCAGTTTCTTTTGTCGCTTTCTCTAAAGCAATGTATGTGACTGTAGCGGCACCAAGACCTGCAATTACACTTTTCAAATTTCCTGTAATGGCTTTAAATGCTGAAGCAAATATTGTTGTATTTCTAATCGCTGTGCCTAAAGCTATAAAAATTGTTACCAAACCCTGTATGTTAGAAACTATTGTTGCAATAGAAGCACCAACTAACAAAGATATAAATATTTTAAGATTATTTATCACCAACATTATCGGTTCTGTAATAACTTTAAAAGCCATTGTCAGAGTTTCACCTATAGCTTCTGCTAATAATCCTGCATTATTGAATGCTTCTGATAATTTCCGTGAAAAATTTGTTAATGCTTGAGCAAATCCTGCATCACCGATAGCAACAAAAAATTCTGATGTTGAATCACCTAGATTAGATAATGCTCCAGATAATGTATTTGCCCTTTCTTCAATTGCTGTAGGGAACTTTTCTCTACCGATACTACGTAGAAAGTCAATAACAGCTTCACCTGATCTATCAATTTCTTTAGTAACACCATCAAAAGTAACAGTTATTTTATCACCCTGTTGTCTAGCAATAACACCAAACTGTTTGAGCATTTCCATCTCACCAGTTGTTGCATTAAAGGCCGCTTGTGCAAGTTGAGTGATACTTTTACCCATACCAGCGGCAAAGTTACCGAAGTCTTGTAAGACACCTGCTGTTGGAACTACACCAGCTTGTTTAAGAGTAATAAATGCTTGTGCTACTTCTTCTATTTGGAATGTTGTTTTACTTGTAAATGCACGTATAAGATCAAAACTAAGTGCAGCATTATTAGCACTACCAGTAACAGCTCTCAATGTTGCTTCTAAATCTTCAAAAGTTCGTATGGTACTTACAATATTACCAACAACAACACTTGCACCTAAAGTAGCAATAGCACCAGCTACCATTTTCAAGTTGCTACTTACACCTTTAGATTTGATTTTTGTTTGATCTAGTTGTTTATTGACCTGATTAAGACCTTGTTTTAGTTGTCTTGTTTCTGCCTTTATCTCAACTAAGAGTGTATCAACTGTAGTAGCCATTAGTCAGGGTATAACTCCTGTAGTTCTTGCAGTCTATCTTTGGTCATTGGTTCGGATTTTTCTGAACTTGAGTTCATCTCAATAAATCCGTTTATAGCTTTATATATTTCTTTTGGACTAGAATTCCAAAAGTCTATGGGTCTCATGCCTATCATACCAAAACAAATTTCCATGTATCTCTCAATAGGCAAACTATCTACTTTCCCTCTGCTTTCGCACCCCCTGATTCTTCACCTGAATCATCAGTTAATGATTTTGCTATTAAGGTTGCAACAACTTTTGTAGTTTCAACAATTCCAGCATCTTGCACAAGTTTATTTATATCGCTTTGTTGTAGATCATTTCCACCACCTCTTAGTGCTGGTAACAAAACTGTGGTTAGGTCTCTGATTCTTACATCACCCTCACCCATTCTTTGTGCAACTTTTATTATTCCTTGACCTAATGCATCTTCTATTTGCATTAGTGCATCAATTGTAAGCCTTGCCTTATATTCTTTTTTATTAAGACTTAGCTTTATTTCGCCCTTTAACGGATTCGCCATTCTTAGCTCCTTTTTCTGGACTTGCACCTGCAAGTTTTATTTTTAATACATTATCTCTTGAATCAAGTAAATGGGATAAGACTTTATAATCTTTCCCATCTACATTAAGAGAATCACCGATTTCTATTTCGTTAGGCATTTCAAGATTTTCACCATCAAAATAACCTAAGATATTTTCATCATCTACTTTTATTTTTACTTCTTTGTACAACATCTAATCCTCTACTTAGTTACTTGCAAATGTTATGTAACCAGCTGATTGAAAACTTACTGAATAAGTAGCTTCACCATTATATTCACCAGCATACTCTAAAGATTCAATCATAAATGAACCAGTAAATACTGCTAAATCAGGTACTACGAATTGGAAGTTTTTAAATGCTGCTACTTGTCCAGTTGAACCATCTGAGGTATTTTGTTGTCCGTAATAAGCTGTTCTTAGTGTTTGTTCTGCTGTACTGTCTGTAAATACACCTGAACCACTAATTGCTACACTATTAACACCACCACCAGCTAAAAGTAATCTTTTACCTTGATCATCTTTTGAAGTTACATCAACTGCTTCATCTGAGAAGGTTATTGAAGATGATCTAAGACCACCAAGAGTTACATAAGTAGAGCCAGAAGTGTTAATTTTTATTAAAACATCTTTACCTTTTTGTGCTGCCATATTTTTCTCCTAAATATTATCCTAATATTATTGCACGGAATCGCATGACACCATGTCTTGAAACACCATCTGGGTCTATTAATATATCAGAAAATTCAAACCTTAAATTAATCAGATTGAATCCTGATACACTTAGATTATGATTATGAAGCAAAGTGTGAACCCTGTCCATTATTTGTTTACATTCTTTTGCTCCTTTGTATTCTGACCAAATATCAAAGGTTACTGTAAACTCTCCACCGTCTGAATCTTTTGTGCCATATTCAATAGCTGTACCATATCCCATAGAGACGAATGGTGTTGCCTGATTCTGTGTTACTTCATCATATACACCAGCACCTAATGTGCTTGTTAAAGTATTATCTGTGCTTAATCTTGAATAGACTGCTTCTTGTAATTCAAACTGACCAATACTCATTTTATTAAACTTCCTTTTTTGAATGAATCTTTTATTTTTCTTTTATTTTTTTCTAGTGCTGGTTGTAGAAAAGGTCTTGGTTGCATATTCCTTGTACCGAATTCTAAGAACTTTGAATAAGGTGCTTTGCTTTCTACTTGTATTGAAATGCTATGTATTGCTTTTTTGAGATCGCCTGTTGTTATGTTGGCAACCAAAAAACCTGTATCAGAAGCTGGTGGTTGACCAGAAGCTGAAGCTTGATGTCGTATCCCTTTTCTTGTATATACCCTTCCTGATTTAACACCTCTTTGTATTGATTGTTTTGCAGAACTCTCAACAAGCCTTGCACCTTTTTGTAATCTTATTGCTATTTCTAATGGTGCTGTTTTAGCTATTCTTTTTGATAGACCTTTTTTTAATGCATCAGTATTTTTATAAATCATGTAGCAACTCCTTCTTCTGCAAGAATCTTCATGTACCGACTTCTTTCGTCTAAATTAATGACTGATCTAATATTAAAGAATCTTGTACCAATTTTTATTCTATTCTTTGCTGTGACACTAGAATTGTGTCTGATCATTATTT
>CAACVF010000145.1_pt1 | contig 15096 bp, 21 predicted proteins | sample 2381781 | NCBI WGS metagenome assembly CAACVF01 (sample SAMEA5211967, study PRJEB30684) | marine metagenome | biome: Marine; feature: Epipelagic; material: Water | collected 2015-10-15 | depth 60 m | reverse complement strand
GTGCGAAGTGGTTCAGAGACCGCGCAGCAACCGCCCAGTAATACTTCAGGAAGGCATACACAGCATCCTTACCCTGAAGATTCTTAACAATCGCTCCATCAGTGTCGTCCCAATCCATTGGAGACAACTCAAGACGCTCAAGCTCATCAGTGTTGAGACAGAGAATCTCTTGGTATCCCATGTGAACTGAGTCACGCACTGGGACCTTCTTACCAAGAACACTGAACACTGGAACTTCAAGACCCTTGTTCAACTGAAAATCAGTTGGTTGATAACGAAGGTCGGGGTCCACAAGTCGCTGATGCTCTTCCAACATTGCTGGGTGAAGCATAAGAACCAAGTTTGCAGGAGAGCTTGAACCCTTGTACATCGAACCAGAAACGATTCGAGTAACATAATTCCAATCGTAAGGAACTGGGGCAGCAGTCTTGTCAATGATGATTGAACGCCATCGAGCGTAGTCATCACAAGAAACGCCCTGAACAGTACCACTGTTCTTCACGATTCCACGAAGACCGTTTGCCTCTTGCCCAAAGCTGTTGCCAAACGCATCACCGAGGACAATCTTGTCATTAACTGCAGCGGTGTACCCAACGTCAAGCTTGACTGTCTGGTTGTCCCAATCAATACCCGTTCCAGAAGCAGCCTTGATTCGCCCGGTAGCCTTAACAGCATTTGTAGTGCCATCAAGAATCGCAATGCTGTCTCCCTCTTCAAGGAACTGACATGCACCAAAGGTGTATCCGTTGACATGCTTCAGAGTAACGGTTGCGCCAATCGCCTTAAGCCCAGTGTCGTTCACCAAAGCAAGAACACCAGTTCCGTCTCCATGAGAGATTCGGTTCAACTGGTTAGTTGCATCACGAACAGCGTTTCGCATACGCAAGTCGAGATAATCAACGAAAGATCCTGCTCCCTGCTTAAACAGGTCAACGGCAAAACCGTCTACAGAAATCGTCCAGTACCACCGGCTCAACTCAACAGAAGACTGCTGGAAGCTCTCTGGGTAATCAACTGGCAGAAAAGCTCCTGCACTACGACCACCACCACCGTGTGAACGTGTAAGCTCCACAGCATGGTTAATTGAAGAACCACGGACATCTCCGTTGTATTTCTTCAACAGGTCAAACAACATGGTGTCCTGATAAATCGTATCGATAAATACAGGACGATAATTAGTCTTCAATAGACTGCTGATATCGGCTTGCGCTGTTACAGACACTTCTTCCTCCTAGGTTAGCCTCTCATGGCTTTTAAAAACGCAAGAGACGCTGCCTTTGCATCGTCCCAATTCTTGGGTGTTTCTTTCGGAACCCCTGTTGACCTCATCACTGAAGCCAACGACCGAGGCTGTTTAGCCTCTTCGGCCCGTCTCTTAAACGCGCCATCGGTATATTTACCAACCTGTTGCATATAATTACGCACCATTGTGTCGGCGTCTATATTTTTTCCTTCACTAGAGTGCATTAATGCAAACACTGTAGTTCTGGCAAGGTCTTTAAGCTCATCTGGAACCTTGTGCTTATCCAGAGCAGTCTCGACGTTTCCTGTGATTTCACGTCTCTGGCTTTCCATTAATTGGCTATTTACCTGACCTTGCAATTGTTTCACGGTCACAGAAAGTTCTGCATTCTGCCGCGCCATGTGCTGGGCCAGATTTGCCAAAGGAGCAACATATGGATCTTCAAGATCTAGGTTCTCAAACCCGGGAGGAAGGGTTGGCTGAATAGGCTCTGGAGTAGAAGCTACTGCCTGTCCTCCCCCTCTAACTAGACTCCCCAACGAGTCCATCATTTGTTTCATCTGGTTCTGATGAGCAAGATTCTGCTGCTCCATCAAGAGCTGTGTCTGCTTCAACTGCGCTTGCATGTGCTCAACTGAAGGGTCTTGTGCTGCAACGGCCTCACCTGCCACAGCTTGATTGTCGTCTTGTACTTGATCTTCCATTCTACGCTCCCATTAAAACTTCCTGAGATGGATTTATCCCGGGATTTGTTGCTTGACCTTCTGCATTCATACTTGGTGCCAAGTTTAGTCCACCACCCCGTCCCGGCGCAACCATCTCTTGTGGAAGCCCCGGCATTTGGCTCTTACCAGCCAATACAGGATTTTGTGTATTTTCACCACTTATAATCGCTTGATGCTGGGCAACGTGCATTCTAAACGCACTCTTCGCCCTCTCTGGAAGCTTGTACCATTCCGGGCTCCGCATTCTCTCCAGATGCTCATCAATGTGTGCCATGTGGTCTTCGTGCATCTCAACTTGCACATTAGCTCCTTGCTCAAGCTTGGTCATCTCAACCCTTGCTCTTGCTCGACTTGGCTCATCATTCCCTAGAAGTCGGCCCATCTCGCCATGTCTCTGCAGCTTCCAGTACATATTAACATCTTTAATTGCACCTAACTGCCAAGCCTCGTTGATCTGCTGACGGCGAATCTCTTCATTGTAAGGCATCATCTGAGAGGTCTCGATGTGAACCTTTACCTGCTTAGGAATAAAATCTCTGTAGAAGATCATGACATCTTCTGGAGTCCCAACTTGACCAAAGATCTCAATAGACCTTTCAAACGGGCCAAACTCTCTCCACAACTGCAGGGCCAGCGTACTGCTTAGCTCAACAGCCTTTACCATGTTCTTTATGGTTGGACCCCATTTCTGGCGATCTGCAGACATAACAACAGATGCCTGACGCCCTGACATAATCCCTTTAGAACTACCCCTGCTTACACCATGAGACCCTGCAATGTCCTCAATAGCCTTCTGGTATCGCTCTGGCGCATACTCCACGTAACGAGGTAGAGGGGGAGCAGACAAAAACGACGGTCTAAACTTCGCAGTTGACCGCACGTTCAAAATAGCTCCGGGTTGGTTTGGCACCCTTGTTGGCCCATCGACCAACGAGTTCTGTTCAGCTACAAGCCGAGGCTGCGCATGCATACGACGCGACATCCAAAGGTCGGTCTCTGCACTGTTCAGGTTGCGCTGCACTTCAAGTGCTTGGCGAATAGCAGATTCCCCCCACATTGTGGAAGGGTGCTCCATGTCATAAATTGGGTAGACCGGCAACTCCCGTCCGGGCAAGTCTTCTTCGTGCAGAACCTGTTGGTTCGCAACAACTATGCGACGGCCCTCTGGATACTCCAAGGTTGGCCGCTCATAGTAATTCAACACCAGAACCAACTCTCTCTCTCGGTCCACACTCTGGTATCCATCAACCTCTTCGTATCGAACAAAGTCACTGCTGTTTGCATCAGCCACAAGAGACTTTGCTTTAGCACCATAGACATCAATCAAGGTTTGCTTCTCTTCAAACTGACGTATGGTGACACTTTTTACCTGACTCCAAGTAGGACCGCCTTCAGGAAACACATCAAATGGAGACGGAGCAACAAACCTCAAATCCCCCATCTTCTTGTATGACCCCTTTGGGACCATAACCTCTTCAGTAAGAGGAGTTCCATACGGAGAATAGACCATCTGGCCATCCTCTCCGGTCATAATCTCCTTGCGAGTCTCATAAACAAGGTTTCCGTCCTTATCAACATCTTGAACCCATTCTGGGGGAGATCCCTCAGAATCCCACATAACACCCAGAAAACCAGTCCCGCATGTGAAGGTCCAGCCAAGTGCCGACTTAGTTGCCTCTTCGTACTCTTTATCAATGTAGAAGTATTTTAGCAGACGCTCCATGGACCGAGCCATAGCCCTTGCATCCTTTCCCGGACGAACAAGGGACACAACAGGAACTGGGTCATTCTGCAATGCCACAGCAATCATCGATCTAAAGGCTTGAAAAAGGTAGTTGTGAGTCACTCTAAAGTTAGAAGGATCGTCTTGGCGCAACTTAGACAAGTCAACCAGTCGGTCATTCTGAATAACCTTATACTGGTCCCCATGAATCGCATACAAAGTCTCCATCCACTCGATGTGCTTTCGATTCATATTGCGCTCAAGAACCTTATACCGGCTCTTAATTCGCTGGGCAGTATTTAGATTTTTCACTGACTCTGCGTAACGTGCCATGACTACCTCTTTTACCTATACAAAGGGAACTCTGGGTTTGCTAAAGCGTTTGGAAAAGGAACGCTTTGAGCCCGTCGCTTCCTCTCCTCAATGGCCTCATCTGCAGCCATCTCTCCCTCAAGAACCCCAAACCTTCTGCGATATTCCGACAACTCAGCCTCTGCTGCAGCCTGTTGAGCAGCGGCGTCAACAGCAAAGCGGTCAACCTCAGAAGCATAGCGTAAGTCAGCATACAAAGGCTGATTGCCCATAAGCTGACTTTCCCTTGCTTGCACCATTCCCATAAGAGCTTCTTGCCTACGTCTGTTTGCTGCCTCTGGAGTTGCCTCATACACAAGGCCCTGATTCGGAACATAACCTAAAGCTCCGGTTGCTGCCTCTCGCTGTGGAGGCAACGCTTGCATATTTGCCGGTGCATTAGTTCCCATCACATCATACACTGTCTGCGATATAGGATTGCGGGCAACAGGAGACCCCTGAAGCCCTTCGTTTGCAACTTGCCGAGCTACCATGTCTTGACCCGTCTGAACTCCATCCTGCGCCATTGCCGGTATCGCTGGGGGCTCTGGCTGAGTTAAACCAAGTTGCGCTGCAACGGCGTCGGTCCCAGTAAGCCCAGCCTTCCCAGCTAGCCCTTCACCAATTGATGTCGCAGTATTGAGGGCCTTCGTCACGCCAGTTTCGCCCATTCCTGCCGCGCTAGCTGCAGTCTTCCCTGCCGCTCCACCAATTGCGCCGCCAATCATAGCCCCAGCCGGACCACCAAGAAAGCCTCCAACAACCGTTCCAGCAGCACCAATAAGAGGGCTCAACCAGTCATCATCCTTTTTTTTTGGTGGAGAAACAGGTTTCTTAGCTGTTCTTCTTGCTGCCATGATTACTCCTAAAGCCAAAGGTTAAGCTGCTCGTCATCATCTTTCTTCTCTAAATCGTCAACAATCTTTGGGGGAGACTTGCTCCACCCCGTAGACTTAGCAACGGTTTTTTTCTTGACGACATCATCAACGCTGACCTGATTATGGACGAAAAGGGCGATCATTGCAGCAAAAAGAACATCGTCATGGCATCCCGCTAAATGGTCGGCTCGGTTTCGTTTCTCGTCAAGAACAAACGTCAAGCACTCATCTAGCACAGCCTTTATAGGTATTTCCACTGATTCATTTTCAATCGCCACATCAAACCTGTCGATAATCATATCCCGGGTTCTGTTATCCGTATGAAATCCCGGATGGTCTGTAAACTGCTGCTGCAGCGTGTTGTACCTCTGGGTGTAGTACAGCCTTGGGTACCCTGACTCAACAACTGCATGTGTGGTCAACATTCCGGGGCCATTGTACTCTGGTGCTAGCCATGCACAGTTATAGTACCAACCTGCATACATAATTTGCTTTGCAAGCTTGTCAGGCTTCAACCATGGGTCTTTGCCGTAAGCAACAAACCTTCTCTCTGTTCTGTCAAACACCACAAAGGAAGCCGAGTCCTGCCCAACTCCATGAGAAGCATCTGCCCCAATCACATACGAATGATTCTCTTGAGGCTTCTCCACAATGTGGATCCAGCCTTTCCTATCGGGATTCCACTGCAAGTCTGCCGGAGCCCTCCAGCTTTCCCTCTGCCAGTCATGAGTTTCCTCCGAAGTGACCAAAGAGCCAGTCTCAACATCCCGAGCCTTATCAATAAAAACCCTAACCTTCTCATTATTGAAACGAGGACGACCAGACGCAATAAACGCCTCTTCAGGTGTACTCGGATACTCAACATGAAAGACCTCAACCTTGTTCCCGCATCGGGCTCGAATGCACCATCTTCTCCACTTTAGACAGTCCCAGTCAACGCCTTGGTTGCGTACCAGACGCTCCTCCTCATCGTCAATGCCCAGCATTGACCCAACCTGAGACGCCTTGGAGTCCTGACCAGAAAGCATAAAGCCTTTGTAGTCTTCAAAGCGTTTAAACTCGTCTGAAGTGGGGAGCCACTCATCACGATTCCGACCAACAAAACTAGCCCGATACTGAGGATGCTCAAACCAAGGAATAAAAATTGGAGTGTAATCAATCTCTCCATGAACTGCTTGCCACCACGTTTCATAGAAAAACCCTCCCTGACCGTTAGCTGTTGATTCAATCACAACTAAAGTATCGGGTTCATCTGGAACAGCTTGAGCGAAACCACGGAATGTTTCTTCTCCGCGGGGCCAAAACGCAACCTCTGACCCATGAAGCATATCAATACGGTCACCACGACCAACTCCTGCCGCCCCCTGCCCTCCAGAAACCTTCTTACCTCCTGAAGACGCCGCACGTACCGTAATGGAAGAAGAGAGCCCGGGAGTTATTGATCTGGTTGATGCATCAGGGTTCTCAAAAAGCATTTCCTTTCTGTTGGAAAACCGCTTCATTGGCCGAACCATGTCATCAAGTCCGTCATAAAACGTCTTGTGCATCTTGAACAAGGCATCTGTCGTGTCTACGTCGTGAGCTACAATGTAGCCTCTTTTGTTCTCATAGAAGGTACACGCATGAAAAATGTTTGCTGCGACTAATGTAGATATTCTATGGCGACGGCTCTTCAGTACAATCAATCTCGATGGACGGCCCTCTGCCCTGTCCGAATCTATCTTGTCCTGAATTTTTGCCTGCGTCGGAAAGAGTTGTCCGAAGTGGACCAACTGTGATTGCTCGTTCACAACCTTGAGGTGGGCTGCCATGTAGTATCTCCTGTCCAGAAGACACCGAGCCAGATGGCTCTCCATTTCCATTTTCAAACTTTCTTCCTGCTGCCGAGACCCCTTTATGTGCTGCATCCCTTATCCTCGATAGCACTGTTTCAACGTGCCTCTCGTTAGTGTTAGCGCGAACTAAGTCACGGTCTAGTCCAAGAGTCTTTGCTGTGTTTAAGATTGCTTGGGTTCTGGCTCTAACTTGCCGCTCATGAATCCTCGGATCCAATGCCATTCTGAGGGAAACTCGCGCAAGCATTCGCCGGACGGGGTCGTTTCCTGCGTCTGAGAATCCAATGGCAAGGTCAAATCTATCGAGTTCTTGGCCAATAAATTCATCGACTTTTTCATCACTAGCTTTCCTTAAGTTTGCTGGCAGGAGTGCGTCCGCGCCGGTCTCTAGGACTGCGCTCGGGCTGGGTTCTGACTTTTTCTTTAAAGACTTCGACTGCGACACAGAGGTCTTCTGTAAGATGCTCTCTTTCGACTGCTTTGACTGCTTGTGTGAAGACATCCAAATACTCCTCTCCATTAAAATCGTAGTCGAGTGCCCTTTTAGAGTAACACAGTGGACACTCATTGCAGCCACAGTATTTCTTCTCCAGAAGCTTGCGTTGGTTGTCTACCATCGCAACCATGTTCTCCAAGCACCATCTGTACATTAACAGTTGTCTGCTCTGGTCCACAGTAGCTCCTAAAAGGGAATGTCATCAATTGCAGGAATATCAGGCTTTGCTTCAGTCTTTGGTTTAGGTTGTTCTTTTATCTCAACAACTTCAAGCCCTTTTTCTCCAGCAATCCACTCTGAGATTGTTATAATCCCGCTTTCGCCCTCAGAAGACACTTCACTCTCTTTCGACAACTGAGACTTTGGGATCCAAACATCATTGCCCTGAATCGTGCAAAGCAAAGCCTTCTCAGTTTCTCTTTCTACCTGTGAACATTCAAACTCACACCACTTCTTTTCAAAACCCATTTCAAACCTCCCATCGGACTTCTTTCCTGAAGTCTCCGCCTTTAATTTCAATAATGTTTTCTTTCGCCATACCTTTCAGCCGAGACCACACGCGAGAACCTCTACGCATTTCCAGATCCTCTGAGGAAAGGTTTGTCGTCACAATCACCGGCTTTCCTGCGTCATACCGAATCATGATAATCTCTTCAAGCGCATCGAGAGCCCCATCAGAAGTTCTTCGGGAAGCCCCAAAGTCATCAATCAACAGATAATCGCAGATTCTTGCTGCAGCCAAAAACCGTCCACCCCAAGCCGCAGTCCCACTCTTTGTCTTGTCCTGAGAGAATCTCCACGCATGAAGCAGGGTATGCTCCTGAGCGTACAAACATGGCCTTCGATGCTTTACCATCATCGCCTTCAAAGTGTGTTGCGCGAGAAATGTCTTACCCGTTCCAACCGGACCCATTAGCACAACAGACTTGTGCGACTTGGGATTGATAATGATTTCCTTTAGAACCTCCATGGCCCTTTCGTTGAACTTGTTTCTGGTGGGCTTGGACTTTAACCGCGCCATAATCCCATTCTCAATCGCCTTTGCCGTCTCTGGCCTGCTGTCTAGCTGGCCAAAACATTTCTGCAAAATGCGAGGAACATCACACTTAATGCAACGAATAGAATAAGTATAGTCAGCACCTTCATCACTACCACGGGTCCTCCTCTTCACCAAGTGGTCTACCCCATCGCATCTTGCCCCATTGGGCATTGTCGTGCTGCACTGGGATTCGCTCATGATTACCATGTTCGGGTAATCTGGGTGGATCTTCTCTTCCAAAACTAATGGTTGAATTGGCTGCCCCGTGTTGAGTTGAGCCAAAACGTCCTGAATTGTTATCACGTCTTCCTCCGTTGTCGTTGATGTCTAACCCTGCCTCCACCTGCTCATCAGAGCGCAGAAGCGTGTGAAGCTCATGCCTCACCAATTCCTCTTGCCTCCACGGGTCCATGGAGAATCCCGTAATAGCTTTAAGAACCTCTTCCTTACCAAAGCTCTTAAGTCTCGCAACAATCTTTGCATCTCTTTTGCTTCCTGATTTGAACTTGACCCGTTTTTTATGAAAGCAATTCGCCCAGTGCTCGAATACTTGCTTTCTCTCTTCCAACGACGGCGCGTTGTTGGAACTCTGTACGGATCGTCCATCACCTAGAAACTCCTTTAGCCTTTTGCCAAGCTCTGGATAAGCGTAGGAAAAACGCTCTAGCTCTAATTCAAGCTTAGTTGTCATTGCCACCTTTCCTCTTTCATGAGAAAGTCATGTCGTCGTTTTTGTTAAGACTTCCGGGGCGGGGGGAGAACCTCATCTCTCCCCCTGCCCATTTTTAGCCCTGCACACTAAAGACTTCGCCAGTGCCCTCATCATAGCTGGCCTCAACAAAATCCCCTTCCTCGCTGAGAGTTCCCCCATCTGCATGAATTGAAGCAAACACCTGATTAACCCTTTCTCCGTGAGTAAATGGGTCTACAGGCAGCCGCTTAAACAGCCTCTTCATGGGAGCCTTTGCAAACATCTCATCAGCCCACTTGTTGTATGGGTTCGATGGGTCTGACTCTTTGAAGTTTTTGCTGCTGTTTCTAATGTTCATCAGATCGTCGTGACTACACAGATACATGTGCTGAGTCCCGTCTTTCATGACAGCAAGAGCATAGGAGCACCGAACCTCGCCCCTGTTCTTCTCTGCCTTGGCAAACTCCAGCTTAACCTCTGAGCCCTGCTTGTACTCAAAGTGATCATTGCTTCTGACAGTCTCATACTCAATACGGTTAAAGAGCCCTGTGCGATACAAGATCTTCGCAATCCCCGGTGCCCCAAGAATAAACTGCGCTGTTTTCCCGTAAGGGACCAGATAGCAGTCTCGGTTTGCAAAGGACAATCCGTGTCGAACGGCCTCCATTACTCCCGACATCATAGACATAGGGCTGCAGTCAGCCAGTCTTGAGTTCTGTTTACACAGCATGGAGGCATCAATAGCCACCTTTGTCAGAAACTTGTCTTCATCCCTAACGCCCTCTGGCATCAGTGTGACCAGTTTGTCTTTCCGCTCATGTACCAACATTTCCATTTTGCTTGCCATTTCAACTCTCCTTTGTTGTTATTTTCATTCCACCACGGTACGGCTTTCCCTCGGTGTAGTAAGATTCAAGATTCATATCTGGGTTGGCCTTATGGAAAGCTTTGATGTCGAACTTTCGACGACCGTTTATCCATGGCCACGAGATAAAGAACTTTTCATTCTCTGCTCTTTCTGCTCCATCAATCAGCTTTGCCAGATGAAACCTCTCTTCATCTATTTGCTTCTTAATGTCTGCAGCTTCTTCTTTAAGGCGATTGATCTTGAAGATATGCTTGTCTGCTTGCGAACCAAGCTCTGAGACTTCCTTCTTTGAGACCTCTCCAAGTGCTTTAGTCGCATCGCCAAAGTCTGCTTCCTCAAACATAAACGCCTCGGGTTCATTTCGTTCCACTGCTTCAAGGAACTCAAGAGCAGCGGCTTTGGCCTGAGCGTACCAAGACGCATCAAAGAATATGAACCTGACTGCAAGTTCTTTGTTTTCAAGCAGTCCAATGAGGTACCCATGTGAGAACAGTGGCTCTCCAGCCTTTTTCTCAATGCCCCATATATCGTTGAGTATTCCCATGTACCATTGCAATTGGGCCTCATAATACTTCGGATGACCGCCATCTTTCCATTCCTTTGCTGTGTACCTGCCTACGTTCTTAATCTCGACAACTGCAGGTCCGTGTCTGTCGTTTACAATCCAGTCTGGGCTTGCTGCCAGCTTTGGGTGCAGTGGATGCTCAACCGTTCCAACCTCTGGAAGTGGAGAGAAGTCTGGCCTTTGATCTAGGGTAAACTTTTTGATAAGCTCTTCCATATACGAGCCAACACGCACAACAAGGTTCTCTGGAGGGAGGGGTGGGGGGACATCTCCGCACATCTCAACAGCGAGCCTAAACTTACTCCCACCCCATCGGTTGATGCCCATAATGATGGCAATCTTTGACCCGGTGATTCTTTGGTGTCTGTATTCTGCCCTTTTCTCCATGGGAACATCTGGAGAGAACCGTTCATGCTTAAGCAGAACCTTTGCGTCTTTTTTGCTAAACATCATTTTCCTTTGCCCATACAATCTGCGATGGGTCTCCGCTTAGTAGCCACTGAAAGTCTACATCCAGAACGACTGCCAATCGTGCCAGCGACAGCAGCGTCGGATTGTTGTTTTCCCAGAATCTTGTGGTTCTCCACATCAAGTGAGGAGACTCTCCTTTCTCTTCTGAGGCATCTTTAAGGGTGTACTTCTCGTAATCGTTTTGCTGTGCCAACTGATGAAGCGCATTCTTAGTTCTGCGGTTCACATTCATGAGCAAAGTCCCAACATCGCGAGATAGCAACAGATCTTTCTTTTGATCATCCATTGTTTCCTGACCTCCTGCCGTGTACATTAGTCGATGTATTACACTCCTGTCAATACATGAAAGTAAAATGGGTTGTTTTTTATGTTATCTGTAGACTCTATATTTGAAGTGCCAATGCCTCCAAGGGGTAAAGGCAGGCCTCGCCACACTGTTATAAATGGGTCTGTAAGGGTGTATACCCCAAAGGAGACGCGCAAGTGGGAGCAGCAAGTTGGCGTTTCTGGCTTAAGCAGTCGCCCTGATGAAGTTATTGAGGGGCCTGTTAGGGTGGATATATTGGCAGTTATGCCCCGTCCAAAGCGATTATTGCGTAAAAAAGACCCTGATGGTTTGATATGGTGTACTAGCAAGCCGGATTCAGACAATATCCGCAAATCTGTACTGGACGCCTTGAAAACTTGGTGGAGAGACGACTCTCAGGTTGTAGATGGGCGCACAATGAAGGTATATGCAGAGAGAACTGGTCATCCGAGAGTTATGGTGAGGGTACGAACTTGGAACCCAGATACTGCAGAGCAAGCAAAGACGTTACTTGAGGGGGAATAGAATGTTTCGGTACAAACCAGAGTATTATTTACGCAGATTAGAGTCTAAGGGCTGGACTCTAGAGCAGATTCAGAAGAAAACTCGCATTCATGCCTTGCGGCTTAAGAAGCTTTACCTCCCAAACTGCGTTCCAACCCGTGAAGAGATGGTAAAGATAAACTCTTTGTTTAAGGTCACCGCTCCATCTGCCACTGAACTTGTTAAACAAGTATGGAGCGAGGCGAATAGCACCAAGCCAGAGCCTTACAATGGACCTTCTTTAACAGACAGACAGAAAGAGATACTGCAGCAGCTAAGGGACAGCACCCATAAAGAGGTAATACTGACCCCAAAGGAAGCTGTTGTAGCTGGCAGATTAGTTAAACCGGGCCTTGTAAACAAAAGACTGGACGAGAAAGACGAAGAGTCAGTTCGGTTTTACAGTATTACTAGAGACGGAATTAGAGCCCTTCACAGTTTTGGCATCTGAGTCTTTTTCCTCGGGTGGCCATCCATTATGCCACTTGCCTCGAATACCCTCATCCCATGTTGTTCTTGGGTCGCTAGGCTTTGCCACGTTTTCTTCCTTTTCGTTTTGCAGCAACACCCATCAGTTTAGCCCCGGTCTTTTTGGCATATGCTTTGGCTGCAGCTTTGGTCTTGTGAACCTTAACCTTTGCGCCTTTCTTTCGAGCTTTCGCAGCAGCTTTTGCTCTGCCGCCTTTTTTTACTGTATAAGGCATTAACACTTACCTCGCATCTTTGGAGTCGTGTATTTTCCTTTACCAGCATTCTTGGCAACTGAAGTCATCGTGCCCGTTCGGTAGTTCTTTTTGCCGATGCCTTTTTTAAGGTCTTTCATTTGAGTCTTGGCTTTTTTCATTACTGTATAAGGCATTACTTTCTCCTTTTTAATGACTTAGGGGGAGACAAAAGAGGCCCTAGAGGCTTTGAAAGGCTCCCCCTTATTTTCGCCATATGCTCTCCTCCTGCTTTCCCTAAACCAGTAGCAGGAGCATCTGAAACTCTCTTTGACATAACCTCTGTCTTTGGAGTCGTGTAATCCCTCTTCTTTAACGACTCTAAATGAGGAAAATGCTTATACTTTATAGTCTTGTAGCCATCTGCCATTACTTTCTCCTTGTGGTTTTTGCGCCTTTCTTTCGATTGGTAGCGCGTGAAACAACTCGCAAGTTCTTTTTGCCATTAGAGCCCCCTTTACTGAGAGGCTTCTTGTGGTCTACTTCTTTTCCGGGACCGGGCTTCAGCTTGCGATTGGCGGCATTCCGCTTTGCGCGATCTTTCTTCGCCTTTGAAGACGAATGGTCCCGAGCGTATTCTTTCTTGTAATTACGCTTTCGCTTTGGCTTTGCTTTTGCTTTTGGTGGCACTGGTCTTCTTCTTTGCAGGGGCCTTTTTAGGCGCAGCTTTTTTCTTAGGCTCATCCTCGAAGATCACGACCGGCTCTTCAGGAGCTATCGGCGTAAACGGGATCCCTCGTTTTCTGCAAAATTCTTCATGAGTTGCCATATATCCTCCATTACCATTTAACTTTGTCAGCCCAGTATGCCGCTGAACACTTACCCTTCGCAATATTTTTCGCATGCCGGGCTTTAAATGACTTGCGACGGGCCTTGTCTTTTGCTGTTTTTGGATTCTTGCCAGCACCGGACACGCCTTGTTGCCCAAACCGGATGGTCTTAACAGAGCCATCGGCGCACTTAGCCACAACCACATGGCTTTTCTTTGGATGGCTCGGTGTTCTTTTAGGCTTGTTATACCCAGAAACCCCAACACGAGTCAGACGGGAGTCTCTTTTAGAGGGACCCTTCCTTGTCAGACGCTTCTTTGTGGCCATAGTTTACTCCAAGCATACACGCCGGTAACACGCTGCGACTGCTGACACAGCCTCGCTCTCTGTCTCCAGAGTAACATCTCCAACGCAATGCCGCACCTCTTCCATTCCCTCTTCACCGGTACAGCCAACACCACCAGCAGCCACAAAAGTCGAACCGACTGCATTGCCGATGCCTTTGAGAAGACACAAGCCGAGCCCCCGACCAGAGCAAGAAGCTGATTTGTTCACCAAACATTGTCCGTAATCTCCGTATCCATCCATAGTAGATGGAGTATCACACCCGGCAGCCGCTTGAGAGGCGCACCCTAATGAGGTATGCAACGCGCACTCAGACACAGACACCACCCCAGACTTAAAAGAACTCAAGTGAGCGTCTGTGCATCCACACATGGACATCGCAAGCAGTGCCCACATGGAGAGAATGCAAATGATGATGAACTCAAATGCGACCTCCATTGGTTTGTCAGATGTGTACTTGTCTCGCATCACGCAGACTCCGTAACTAAGTAAATGCCCGTTGCATCAAGGTTGCCTCCACTACCATTTTGGGTCGTGTTTGCAATCTGAACAAGATACTCACTGAAGTCGCCATCACCTGTGGTCAGAATACAACCGCTAAACGCCCCAGTAGCAGTAACACTAAGAGAGCCATTTGGAGGATAAACCAAGTAATCACTGTTACCAGCCGTGTTTGTTGGCCATGCAACAACAGGCTTGCCGTCGCTAAAATGCGCCACAGGCAACAACGTCACCGTTACAGCACCGCTTGCTCTGGTACCGTCAACAGTGCCCTTCACAAAAACACGCATGATTCGACCATCGTGCTTAACGTAATACTCTTTAGAGCCTGCCCCAGCAACAGTAGCGTTCGTCAAGTGCTCCTTTATAATCGGTCCTCTCATCTCGGTCTCCTTATTTGAGGAAGATAGCAACTTTAGTATTGCTTGGAGTGAACTCACCACAGAGCGGATAAGCCGAGTCAGTCTGCGAAACAAACGAACATCCATAAACACCACCAAAGAAAGTCACTCAACAGAAGAGTACGACCAAAGGTACCACTCGGCAAGTACCTTCCTAAAGATGTAAGGATTTAGGTATACACTAGGTGGACAAAAACGTACCGAGTGAAGGAGAGAAACTAAAGTATATTTCCAGAGAAAAGAAAAAGACAAGACTTCTGCGAACGAAGTGAAGCAAGTCTGAAGAGATGGAGGCCTCAAGCCGGAATCGAACACTGTAGCTACTAACTACATGATAATGATTATAGCATATTTTTCTGCTATAGTCAAACGACCTAACAACCACAACACCTCTAGGAGACAACATGAATAAACCATGGAGCGATTCTCAGCTATTCTCAAACACTGAAAAAGGAAGCGAGAAGTGGGAAACACCTGACTCACTGTTCCAATTCCTCAATCAAGAGTTCAACTTCGATCTTGATGCTGCCGCTGAAGAACACAACACAAAACATACCAACTTCATCTCACCACAAGAAGACTCACTCTCAATAGACTGGCACACCAGAGGTAAAACCGTGTG
>CAACVF010000144.1_pt1 | contig 15200 bp, 21 predicted proteins | sample 2381781 | NCBI WGS metagenome assembly CAACVF01 (sample SAMEA5211967, study PRJEB30684) | marine metagenome | biome: Marine; feature: Epipelagic; material: Water | collected 2015-10-15 | depth 60 m | reverse complement strand
TCCACAACCTAGAATAAACCTTGTCTTAAAATTCTTGGCATAAGCAAAAGCCATAGACTTTTGATTAATTAAACAACCTACATTCATACCAAAGAATAGATTATCAGGATTAGCCCACCAAGATATTACAAACTTTGTATGATAGTGGCCTTGTACTGCACTCATACCCATAGTTTGAGATACCTTTAATACATCTGCACTTCTTCCATGTGTAAAAAAACATCTTTGGCCATTGGCCATAGTAAGAGTTAAATCATCTGTCCATTTCCATTTTTTAGTGCCTAGAAAATCTCCATAATCTCTTAAAAATTCTTTACTCATACCATGTTTCAATGCTCGTCTATAAACAAGACTAGAATGGTTACTATCTACTTCTGTAACAATCGGAAATATATCTTCTAATTCTTTTATATACTTTCTAGCTTCTGCTAATTCTTGACCAGCACTAAATAAATCTGGGTTAGAGTCGTGCATAGAGATCGCATGAAAGTCTAAACTATCTCCGATATTAACTATTGTATCTGGTTTAAATTCTTTTTTAATTTCTTTTAAAAATCTGATTGAGTCTTTGTGATGATATGGAATGTGCATATCAGATATAACAAGTATTCTTTTATGATTCATACAAGTATTTGTTGTATAACTATTTAGAGAAAATGTAAAGTATTTGGGTCAGGAACACGATTGCTACTGCACCGACTCCATAAATAATCCAAGATGTAAGTTTATCAAATTTAGAATCAATCTTATCTATATCTTGGTGCATATGTTTGAGATGATTTGTTTTGATAGTATTTATTTCTCTAGTTAAGCCTTTAATATGACCATACAAAGCGACTATATGTTCGCCAGTAGTTCTAGGCTTCTTACTCATTACTTTTTCTTTTTAGGCTTAAACTTTTTAATAGCCTGTGAGATGAATATGTTTTTGTATAGTGAAACCTTTTTACCAAACTTCTTATCAGCTTTTCTTTTAGCTGATTTATATGCTTTAGACTTTTTATTAAAAGATTTTGGTTTCCCTAATTTCTTTGGTCTAGCTTTAGCATATATAGGTTTTTTCATAGCCATTAGTATTTTCTCTTTCTTTTTTTCATAGCTGAATCTTTCATCAGTTTGCCATTTGGCATTCTGTGATAACCTTTAGGAACTTTTTTAGTTTTCTTTTTTTTAGCCATATTAATTACTCATCTTTCCACCAGACCATTTTGCATCTGGTAAATCGTTTTTATATTCTCCACCTGAATATGTCAAAACTTGTTTTCTATTAGAGCCATCTTTATAAGAACAATGAATCCAACCACTATTAGGCTCTCCCTCTTTCCAAAATTCTAAAATAAGTTGGTCAAAATTACAGTTGTTTTTAATCCATAAAGCTACTTGCAAATTAGATACACCAGCAATCTCAAAGTCTGCTGCTTCTCCTAAACAATGTTGTGATGTTGCTTTACTACCAATAGCTTCTGATAATTCTGGGCTTCTATATCCTGATGTAATTGTAACAGGCTTATCAAACTTTGCTCTTACAGGCTCTAATACTTCATAACAAAGATCGCCAAGATTTTTTATTTCTCCACTACCAGCTTTATTAGTTATATTTTTTCTAGTAGCAGTTTGAGATTTCTCAAATTCTTCTAATGTAAAATGTTTTGATAATTGCATGATTAACTCCTATCTTGCGTTGTTGGGTACACCATTGGAATTTACAAATGGCGATTCTGCGAAAGCCATGTAGATAAATGTTCCACTTCCATTAATTGAAGCATTAGCCGATCTAAATTTAAAACCATTTGAAACAAAATCTGTTGGTGCATAATCATTTTCAGCAGCATTAGTGTTTGGTCTTACCTGTTTATTAGCACCATTATAACCTAATCTTTTATTATCTAAAATTTCCCAATCTTCTGTAGCACTGCTTCTTTTGACCATAAGAAAAGCTGGTTTAAATCCGAGATGCACATAGGTTCCGTCAGTTCCACTTGATCCGCCACCATTTCCTGTGTAGCTTCCAAATTTTGAGTAGCCTTTTTTTTCTGCGAAACAGTAGGCTATATAAGTTCCAGTATTAGTTCTATTATTTGCTTGAACAGTAAAATTAACACTATCTGGTTCAGTATCATTCCAACAAACAGAACTTGTACTAGTTGCTGCTGTGCTGTGTAATTGAATTAATTGAGTAGCACCTAAAGATTTATGATAAACTGGCCATTCATAAGCAGCATTCGTTACTTTAATTATCATCAAGTCAGGCGCAACACCTAATCCATGTGCTATTTTTGCACCACTTGTTGAATTTCCAATATATTTAATAATAGAAAAACCAGCTGTTTGATTAAATGAATAAGCACTTGGTGTAATTGTAGTAGAACCATTAGTTGTTATTCCTGAAGTTGTTCCAGCTTTCCAATTCCAAGATGCAAAAGTTTCTCCACTTTTATTTATCGCATTTGAACTTCCAAGTGTAAATCCATCTGAATTAAATCCTGTTAATCCTGTAGAATTTGTATCTTCAGCATTCGTTAAATTATTATATAATCTTTTAGTTGCACCTCTTACTGAATCATAGTTTTCATGGTTTTGAGCAAAACTTCTACTTTTTAACCAGACCCAATCAGGTTGCATATTTTCAGAACCATCTAAAGTGATAGCATTTGTACTAGCATTTCCACTATAGTTTTTTGCCTGGAAGTAAAGTTCTGGGTTGTCTAGACCATTCGTATATGACATTATCCATACTCCGCTAAGTTTTTTGTGTTAAGTGCATAAAAATTTTCAGTTCCATATTCAAAGTTTCCATAGCCATTAGGATCAGAATTTCCAGAAGAAATAGAAAATTGAGGAGAACCAAAATTTGCTGACCAAGCAGTAGCACCTGATCCATAGGTATCTGAAATTGCAAAAAACCAAAAATCTTCATCAGTTAAATTAGATGGTAAAGAATATCCATTACTACCAGCAGATGGATCAGCACTATTTTGCCAAGTTCCATTTACTGAAAAATAAATTTTTCTATTATCTAAATCTAATGCTACACCAATAATATCAGTGTTAGAATATGTGCTATATGTAGCAACATCAGAATTATTTACATATAAACTTCCTGTAACTCCATCATAACCAATACCATTTGTATTAGTTGTTTGTTGGTGCTGATCTCCTTGAACAAATTTTTGTGCACAACCTACTGACATTCTATCTCCATTAGTTGTACCTTTAACTTCAAAATACCATTTACCTGATGAAGCACCAATAGATGAATAAGTTGTTTCAGCACCTGAAACACCAGTAAATACAAGATTACCCTCTGATAAAGCACCTCTTGTTAATGGTTTTACACCATTCCATGTTGCAAAATTATTTGTGCAAGTATCAGTAGATTGATCTATTGCTGTAAGGTTATTAACTGTAAAGTCATTGTTATTACCAGATACATCATTTCCTAAAGCTGAACTATCTTCAAAATCTAAATAGAATCCATTTGTGCCAAAAGTTAAACCAGATACATCTATTGGCTTCCATATTGTTGGACTATCTTCGTCAAATTCTCCAAATGATGTTGGGTCTAATGCTGTACCATCAATAAAAACTACTTCTGCCATGTATCCATCATAATAATGATTATTTGCAGATGATTGACCAATAAATGTTTCTATATTGTTGTTTAATCTGCAATCATAATTTTGTGATGGATATGTTTCTGTTGCAAAACTTGTGATTTGTGAACCATTTAAAAATAATTTAATTCTAGAACTAGCAGTTCCTTGTGTTGTATCTACTGCACAAACTATATGATACCAAGCACTAGGGTCTCTTAAAAGTTGTGATGATTCTAAAACACCACCAGTACCATCATCTAAGTTAAAAACTAATGTATCGTTATTAAAAAGTTGTAGTCTATCTCGATTTGCTCCACCACCAGCACCTATAATTGCTCTAAAAGTACCATTTAATCCTATTTTTAACCATACTGAAATAGTAAATGTTCTTCTATTTCCAGCACTACTAGGTGTTCTATTTAGATAATCACTACTTCCATCATTAAACCTTAATGAGTTAGCTACATTATAGCCTGTGTCTTTTATGGAGTTAGTTCCAAGTATTAGTGGCATTTTAACTCTCCAATGTTGGTAGTTCGCCTAATGGTCTTGATTGAACACCATCACTATCAATAGTGTAAGTATATAAAGTTTCTAATGCTGGAGTATTACTTGCATTTGTTATAGCAGTTTCCATTTCTGCTTGTTTAGTTCTAACTGCATCTCTGTGAGTAGATATAGCACTTGGTATAGCAGTAGATTTTTCTGTGTTTCTAGTTATGTACCAATCAGTTCTAGCAAGTTCTCCAGCTACTTGTTGTTTTAAAGTTCTAATTAATTGTGTTTTTAAACCCTCAACTTTTACATCTCCAACTTCTTTGTCATCTGGTAAATCTCCATCATCTGAATCTGCTTGTGTCCATAAAGTATCTGCGTGTGCTTTAGGTGTAGCAGTTCCCCACGATCTAGTAACTGTACCACTTGAATATGCGTAAGATTCATTTGTGTTGATGTACCATTTCTCATCTTTAAAGTTTGTACTGTCAGTTGTTACTTCATAAATACCTATTGCATTTAATTCTGAAGCTGACCATAACTGAAATATTTTAGCTGGGTATCTTACATCTCCTATAACCATAGTTTTAGGATTTGTTATTATTTTTGTTACTGAACTATCTTCTACTAATGCGTACATATTTTAACTTTCACTTAAATTTAATGTTCTACCAACTTCTTGCCAAATAGCCCCATTATACTTGAACACCAAAATGTCCGTTTTACTATCTGCTGAAGTAAAGGTTGGTGCTGTGCTTCCAGCGAATTCAAATACAGTATTAAAAGCAATAGTGTGTGAACCATTATAATTAATCTCTATACAAATAAAAGCACCCTCAACAGGGTTAGTTGGTACACCAAAAGTAGTGTTTTCTGTTGTTAGATGATATGCGTTTGGCTTTGCCTGTGTATCCCAAGCTACTGCATTTGATGATGATGTTAATGCTTGTTGTGGAATGTAAGCTAGATCGTTAAATTTAATTGTTCCTGTACCTTTTGTGGTAAATTCTATTCCAACATTAGTATCTCCCCCTGTTGCAGATAAGACAGGGTTATTTCCTGTTGAAGCATTTGCGATTGTAAATTCATTAACTGCACTTCCTGTTTCTGAAAATTTTAATAGTTCTAAAGTACCATCTCCAATAGCATTACCATTAACATCTAATTGACCACCTAATTGTGGAGAGGTATCATTTACTAAATCTGCTACCACTGAACTATCTAACCAATTAACTGTGTTTGCTGAATGATCTAAAGTTGCAAGGGATATATCTCCAGCACCATCATAATATTTTAAAGTAGGAGTAGTTGCTGATGTAGTGTCTAACCAAATAGTACCAGCGACAGCACCACTTGGTCTTGATGTACCTGAATTAGATGTATTTATAGCTTCAAGAACACCATTTAGGTCAGTTCTAAAAGCTGGGAATGATTGGTTCGCTATATCGTAATCGTGTTGTGCCATGATGTGTTTATACTCCTTTTAAAACCCTTTTGCAATAAAATCAAATGTTTTTGATATTGCTGTATTGCTTGAATTTTTAAATGTTATATTAAATCCATTAATGGTTTTACTTTCTACCAAGAAATAATCTCCTGTGGCCATTCCTTGTCCTGTAATTCCAACTGCATAATTAACAGTTTTATATGGATTTGTAAATGTTACAGTTTTAGTTCCAGCACCAGATACTATATCATTTCCACTAAATATTCTATCTTGCATATCAATCGTTACTGTTACTGCTGAAACTCTAGGTGTAGAAGCACCATCTCTTGAAATTAATACTACTCTAAATTTAAAATATCTTGCTGTGTAATCTCCAATTACAAAATTTTGAAAAGCAGTATATGTAGAATTATCATCACTTGTTGCAACTTCTATGTGTGCATTTGCATTAGCTGGTGTATCTCCGTCAAAGTTAGAAGAAGCAGAATCAAATAATCCTGATCTGTTATCAAATAAGTCATCTGGGTTATCTGATGTTTGAGTTAATGATGCTGTAATTCTAGCTGTGTGTTTAGCACCTATATCAATTACATCTGCAAATAAATAATTACCACTTGCAAAGAAGTCAGCATTAGCAACACCAGAATCAAAGAATCTAGTTGTTTCATCATCAAAGTTTCCACTAGCTGCATCAAATAATTCTGATGAATCTAATTCTATTGCATCATCTGTAATTACAACATTTGTTAAAGTTCCATCAAAGTCAGGGTGTTCAGATTGTGTGGCTACTGCATTAAAATTTAATGTGCTAGTTACATTAGAAATAATTGCAGTTGCATTAGAACTAAAGTTTCCTAGCTTATCAACAGCTTTTAAAAGATAAGTTCCAGCCCTAGCTGGTACAGATATTGAAGTTGCTGGTCTTGATACTTTTTCTACTAATGCTACTGAGTTTTGCCAATCAGCAGTTCCATCAGTTTCTTCACTAAATCTTAAATTATAATATGCTAAATCAAGATCAGGTATTTGTGTCCATGATAAGTGAGCCTCTTGTCCTACAATATTACAAGCAAAATCTTCTACATCACTAGGTGGTTCAATAGCACCAACGATTGTTCTTTGTGCTGATACATAAGTTGATGAAACTCCTAAACTATTTACAGCTTTAACTCTTACATCATAAGTAGATTGGTCAATTACATTTAAAACTCTGTGGTTTAATCCTGAACCTTGTGCATAAATAATAAAATCTGAATCTGTGCTTAATTTATATTCTACTTGGTAATAATCAATAAAGCTATCTGGAGAAGCACCTATACTAACATCTAAAGCTACAATTACAGTTCCATCATTATATTCAATTAATGTATCTGATAATGTAACACTCGCTGGTGGTTGAATAGTAAATGGATTAGGTAAGTTAGTTGATGGTGTTGCTGTAGCTTGTACTTTCGTTGCCCAAGTGTAATGTGAATTTTGATGTTCAACTAAAGATAAACCAACTGTAAAATCTTCATTAAAAGTTATTCCAAGAACTCTAAAAGGTTTAGCAGAAAATCCTAAAGAAGAATGTGTAATATTTACAATATCTCCTATGGCCAAATCATAAGCATCTAAGCTAACTGTAATACCTAGAGATAATGCTTCTCTACTTCTTCTAAGTATTACCTCTGCCATTTCTTCTGCTTGATATTGGCTAGTGATTGTACTGAATGAAAATCTACCCTCTAATAAAAAACCACCATCAGCAGTTTTCATAGTTGCGTGTTTATCTGCTGTTGCATAACCACTATCGTCAATAGCTGGATATTGAACTTCATTAACTTGATAATTTCTTGCTGGGTCAACAAAGCCAACTATAACTCTATTATATTTTTCGTTTTTATCAGGTGTTGTTAAACTGTATCCACCTATAATATCATCTTCTGTTAATGTGATACTTGCACTTCCTGTTGTTTCAATAACTAAACTATATTTACCAGCACTATATGGAAGATAGCCTCTACAACCTTTTATAAGTTCTCTAACATTGGTTAAGATATTTCTTGAAGTATCTAACGCAGTATTTGTGTCAAAAATATTTATATCACTACCACCTGAATATGGTGTTACTTGTGTTGTACAAACAACTGAGGCATCATAAAAACTTTGTAAATCTATTTCACTTGTTGTTAAACCTTTTCCATATCTGGTGTTAGTTAAATAGTCTAACAAACACCATGCTGGATTAGTTGAATAAGCTGGAGATTGTGCTTGTAGGCTAGAGTTATAAGCTACAACTTTTTTACCTTGTATCTTTGCCTGTATTTTTGGAAGTCCAGCAAATGCATCAGAATTCCATTTTAATCTTATTGCTAAATAACAAAGACCAGATAATTTATGATTACTTCCCCATGATGATAATGTAGATAATAAACTAGATGCAGATTGACCATCTGTTCCATAATGAGGTTCTACCCTAATTAAACTTTCACTATCTTTATAAAAATTACTATCTCCACTTCCTACTTCAACTGCTGTTCCATCTGAAAAACTAGATGCAAATGTAACAATTTTATCATCTACTCTTATTTCTTCTATATCATTTATTTCTCCCTCTGCCATAACGATAGCCATATACAAGTAAGTGTTATCTGTACCAGAAGTTTCCATAAAAACTCTAGTTCCCCCTGTAAGTCTTTCTCCATAAATTACAGGAATATTTGAGTCATTAGATTGTTTATTAACTAATAATCCTCTTTCAAAATCATCAAAAGAGTTAGTTCCAAAATCTTCCATTTCAGGAACTTTGGGTCTTAATATCCAAGATAAAAATAAACTTATACCTAATGCAACAAAAGGATTTAAACCTAATGCTTTTGTAATAGGTTTTGTTACAATGCCTACTGCTTTACTAAGCCAACCCATTATGCTCTACCCCATTTTATATCTAATACAGTTTGTGAACTAAAATCCATTCCAACATCTGTACTAAAGAATCTTTGTTGTGATGTGTTGTTTGTTTTACGACCATTCTTTTTTTCAAAGTCAGCCCAATGTGAAACTATTGATAAACCTACTGTACTATCTTTTTCTGATTCTTGTATTGAAAAACTTTCTACATGACCTTTGTATAAAAGAAATGGGTCAGCTATTAATGTATTAGAATCATTTAAAAAACCTCTATAAATATCTACTGTGTCATTAGTTACATTTTCATTTAGAACTAAAGATATAAATGTTTGATCTGCACCAGATAAAGTTAAACCTAAACTAGCTTTAGTTAAATCTGTTTGTTCACTATGATTAGATATACCCATAATAAAATCACTAGAAGAATATGTAACTGATGAGCCTGAAACTGATGATGTTAAATCAAACGAGCAATCTGTTATATTAACAGGAGTAGCAAACCCAATAGTAATAAGATGAACAGGCCTAATATCATTAGTTGCTAGTTCGTTCTTTATCGCTGTTGTTAGACTTCTGCTCATATTCTTCGTAAGTTGTTTGTGTTACACTTTCTGAACCTTTTAACATAGTATATTCAAATTTGCTATTAGGTTTCTTATACTCTTTTAGATCATTAATATTACTATCAATTTCATCTTCATTGACAATAGCTTCGGCAATAAAATCGGCAGTTATCTTGTGGGTTATTTTATACTTTTTCACTATAAAGATTCTTCTACATCAAATTCATATTGGTATAAAAACGCACCATCTTTTGCTGTTCCTACTGCACCAAATTCTTGAATATCATTTGTTAAGTGTACTGTAAAAGGAACATTATCATAAGTAACTACTGAATTATCTGCAAGTGCTGTAAGTAAAGGTGGCTCTATTGTAACTGTTGAAGCATTACTAGATGCTTGAACATCTGCAACTACCATATAAACTTTATCGTGTGATGCAAACTTAATAAAATCTCCAGCTTTAAATGCGTGTGGATTATCATTATGATGATTGTCCATAGCAATCGTTGTATCTCCAACTGCGTGAACACCATTAACTAAAACTGTGTTTGTTTCATTACCTCTTGCATCTTCTATTTCTGGTGGGATTATTGTAAAGTTTTCTTTACCTGATCTTTGTTTCATTATAAAAGCCATTAACTCTCCATAAACATCTGATCTAGTTCCTGTAATAATACGAACTGTAAATGCAAACCTTTGATTATCTATTTGTCTTGCAAGTTTTTTACCTGAAACAGATTTAGATATAATAGTATTTTGAATAGACTTTATTCCTAAAGTTTCAAACTTTGCAGTTGATATTGGAAAAGCACCAGACATTATATTAGATTTCTACTCCCTCTTTCATTAACTGCGTTATTAATTATTTGTGTAATAGTTCCTCTGTTTCTTACTAATAGATCATCAAAACCAGAAGCATCTAAAGTATTAATATTAAAATTAACTGTTGTACTTCCACCATTTCCTGTGCCTCTAGCTGATTGTGTAATTTGTCCTGTTGAGTTTGGTATAAACATTTCTGCACCTTGTTCTCCAACTACTATTGGTTGTCCTTTAGATACTGCACCACCTTTTGCAAATCCTAAAAAAGATTTAGCCATACTAAATAAAGAACTACCCCCACTAACAGCACTTAAAGATGCTTGTTTTTGTTTTTCTCTTGTTATTAATTTTTCTAATGCAAGTTCGACACTTTTTCTAGCAAGAATTTCTATTAAAGCACTTAAAATTTTAACTCCTAATTGTTGTGCCATTTTCTTAAATGATTCTGATAATTTTTCTCCTAGTATTACTGATCGAGCAAATGTATCTGAAAATTTTTTAATTCCACCACTTAAACTTTTACCTATTGTTTGACCTATTGTTGATAATTTTGCCTGCATATCTTTTATAACTGTTTGGTTTGCATCTCTAAAAGAAGTAAATACATCTTTGAAGTTTCTATCAATAGCCTCAGATAATGTTTCCATTTTTGCAAATTTCTTAACTAAGTCAGCATCATTGTTTCCTTTGTCTTTATCAGGTTTTGGTGTTTCTTTTCCATCAATTAAACCCATAAATTCTGCTGCTTCTTTTAATTTAGCAATAATTATATCTAAAGAAGCAATAGTGGCTACTGCCGCACCAATTAATAAATTTTTTCTAACTGTTGCGTTAAATCCTAACATAGCACCATTTGCAACTCCTATTGCAATTGCTAAATTATGAAAAAAAGAAACTACTTTTAAAGCTATAAATATTCTAAATGCAACTGTTATTGCATCTATATTGTCTTTTAAAAATTTTAAAAATTTTGCTGTTCCACTAATTGCTGTACTTAATCCTGAGCCAATCATTAAACCAAATTCTGCTATTTCTTTGCTATTATCTTCAATTGTCTTTTTTAAATCTCCTAAATTACTTTTTAGTGTATCAAAAAAACCTTTAGAAACTCCTACTTGGAAAATAAAAAAAGCATCTTTTAAATTAGAGATTGTTCCAAATAATGTTTTAGAAAGTTCTTCCATAAGATTTCCAAACTCTCCACCTTTTCCAAAGGCTTTATTCATTATTTTAATAGTGTCCATAGCATTAACACTAACACCAGCTTTAAATCCAGCCATACCAGCAACACCTCTTTCTTTTAGTGATTCTGCCGCCGCAATACCTGTACTAAATGCTTTTTGAATTTGAAAAGATGCAAATGCAAAATCTCCACCCATTTGTGCCGCTACATTACCTGTAAGTGTTAGTAAATCATCAAAACTTAAACCAGCCGCTTCTGCTTGTTTTCTTACAACTGCTAATGAAGTTACACCTTGTTGAATATTTTTTAATTCAAATGGAGTTGTTGCCGCAAATTTTGTTATTGATCTTAATGCCTTTTCTCCCTCTTGTGCAGAACCAAATAATGTTTTTAATTGTACTGATAGATTTTCTACTTGTATTCCAGCATCTATGAATCCTTTAACAACAAGTCCAGCACCTAATCCTATAAAAGCATTTTTTAAATTAAATACAGATTGTTTTAATCTTGCTAACCCTTTTTGAACATTATTTAATGCCTTTTTCGACCTGTCTTTTGCTACAATATCTATATTGAGTTTTTGTGCCATTATTTTAAATTCCTTGCTTCTGCTAGTGATTGATTTCTTTTATACTGATCTTGCTCTTTTTTCAAGTAAGCTAACCAAAGATTATAATGGCTAAGAGGCATATCTAAAACCTCTTGAATTGTAACGTGTAATCTATCTGCAATAGTAATAAGCGACCTTGTTTCTGGGTCGCTATCTACTTTTTTTCGGCTTCCTCAAAGCTAGTATCTGCAAGTATCTTATTTGAGATTGTTGCAATAACATTTGAGTCTGCTTTTTTTCTTAATGCAAATTTATCTTCTGGGCTAAAGGCTTTTATCATATCGCCTTTGTCATTTTTAATTAACAACTTCATTATAAGTAAATCAACAAGAACAGTTAAGTCTTGAAAGTTACTAGATTTCTTAAAGATAATATTTTTTTCTTCAAGGGTTAATGGTTCAGAATAGAATACACTAGCGTTACCATGCTCGTCTTTCCACTCATCAACTTCGATAGTGATAGTTTTAAGAGTTTCAAAATGAGTCTTTACTCTATCAATAACTGACATAAATTAGGATTATACAGTTCCTATTGTTAATGCACCAGTTCCTTGAAAAGTAACAGTTCTAGAGATAATTGCGTCCATTGAGTTATTTACAGACATACCAGTTACAATTCCTGTTCCAGTAAAACTTCTGTCGCCACTTGAATTACCCTCTGGTAATAAAATAAAAGCGAGTGAAGAACCAGCAGTTAAATTTGTTTGTGGTGTATCAGTTTCGTCAAAGTGCATTTCTAAAGTACCAGAGAATGAAGTTCTACCAGCAACAAAAGATTTAGTTGCATCTGTTAAAGCTGTGTCCTCTACTACATCTCCAGTTGTTTCTAGTGTAAACCCTGTTAGTTCCCCAACACCAGTTCCACCAACTGTTACAACTCCTTCTTTTCCGTGATGTGTTGCCATTTTTTGTCCTTTTTACTTTTTGATTGTTGTTCTTGTTTTTGTTCCTTATAGCCTAAACTTAAAAAATGTTCAAGATTAGATTCATTAATAACTATCTCTGAATTACCTTTATATAATTTAATGTCTTTAGCCATAAGTCCTTTTATTAGTTTTCTTGTTCCTCGTCAATATCTTCCTCATCTTCAAATTCTTCATCGTCTAAATCTTCTTCCCAATCTTGACTATCTTCTTCTTGGTTTTCTTTTAATTCAGCTAATAAATCTTTTACTTCTTCACATAGCATAGACTCTTTATCGTGTAATTTTTCTATTTGGTCTATTTTCTTTTCTATTCTATTTATAATTTTAGTTGTCATATTATCTCCTATGGTGTTCCAGCTTGATACTCATACATACATCTAATAGTCATTCTTATTCCACCAACAGGAAATAAGCTACCCTCATCAGTTTCTACTTGTACGACTTCAGTATCAAGTGCGTTACCTGATCGAGTAATATCAGTTTCTAAAGCAGTTTCAATAGCTGTGATTAACTCATTTCTTTTAGTATCAATATTAGCTTCTGCACCTTTTACAAATCCTAATACTACAAAATCAATCGTACCATGTCTTGTTCTAGCACCACTTCCTAATTCCGAATCATCTCTATTTTCTTCTGATGTTTGTACTATTACTGCTGGATATTGTTTATCTGATAACTCGTCTAATTGAAATGGTTGTCTAGTAGCTTTTATAATATCTGGGCTAGATATTGCAGATATAACTGTTAATAAATTAGATGCTATATTTTCTCTTACACTCATATTCTAAACTTTCTTAATTCTTTTTCTACAAATCGGTTGAACTGCTTACTTATAATCTTTTCTGTTCTATTGTTAAAGCCAAAAAATTCTCTTTTAGGGTCGTTCAATACTTGATTAAATAATGCTCTCTGACGCATTTGTGCATTACTAAAACCTAATGATACTTTGTGTTTTCCTGTTTTTTTACTTGTTAAACTACCTAACATTCTACCAGAATAAAATAAATCTACTTTAGTTGATTTACCCTCTTTGTTAAGTTTTCTTAAATAACCTTGTGAGTAAGGTGCAAAAACACCATCTTTAAAATTAATACCTTTTTGTGTTTTAGTTCTAACAATATCTATTAATTGGAATCCAGCTTGTTTAACACCTTTGTCAATTATTCTAGGTAATACAGATTGAAACTTTTTAAATTTTTTAGATACTTGTTTTGAATTAGATTTAATCTTTAAATCGACAGCCATTATCTAGTCAATCTTCTAAATCCATGTAAAGGCTCTCTCTCGTTAGATACAATAGTTCCTGAAGAATCAACATCATATTCTACACCATCTTCTAATATCATTCTCCATTCGATATTGTATTGGCTCATGTAATATTCTTGCATTCTTTCAAATCTATCTTTTTCTGTTTCTGGTCTAAATTTAGTTAATGCTGGTAAATAGAATCTTCCAAGAAATAGATAAACACCAGCCCTCTCAAACTGATCTAAATTAACTTTTGTATTAACCATTTCTGCTGTGTTTAAAACTGTAATATCTGTAAATATATTTGTTTTATATACAGGCCACCATTCTATTCTTAATTGTCTTAAAATATCATTAGTTGTTTGTGCAAAGAAATTAACTGTTTCTGTATCTCCTGAAGCAATACCAAAACCAAAAGCATCAGGTTGATACTTTGTAACATCAGCAGCAACAATAACATCAGCACCAGTATAATTAGCCATAAATTACTTCCAAATTAAATAAACAATTAATAAAGCTAAAGGGATTGAATACATTGGATTAGTTTTAGCCTTTATCCAAATCCATTTAACTTTCTTTTTGCCTTTAAGCCATAACCATTGATTCATTTCTTTTTCCTTGTTTTTCTTTTCTTTTTAAGAGGTATTACTTTTGTTTCGTTTTCAAAAGTCTGATCTACTTCTTTAATATTTTCTTTTACATCATCTGACACAACTTTAAAACCTCTAAAATCATACATAACTTTATTTGTTTCGTAATCTAATTCACTTCTAGTTATTGTTTTATTACCTCTGGTTAGGGTAATCATTTTCTCATTTGATAATACTAATTTAACCATTTTATTCTCCTATTTGGTTTGATGTAAGGGGGATTTCTCCCCCTCACAAAGTATCCTATTATTGGATAGATGAATCGTAGTGTAATTCAACACCATAAGAGTCATGGATTTCGCCCACACCATAAACTGATGTAGCAACGATTTCGTCTGCTCTTAAACTCGCATCTCTTTGAGTTTCGATTTTAACATCTTGCATCATAGCGATTGCTAATGCGTCTTTATGGAACGCACCACCTTTGTAATCTCCAGCATTACCAGTATTAGCAATATTTGAAGTTTCAAATATTCTTAAACCAGCAAGTGTACCTACAAAACCACTTCTTAATGCTTCGTTAGAAGTTTCAGTATCTAAACCAGCAAAAGTATTAGTTAAGCCAGATTTTAGATCGTAAGCGATTTTAGGGTGTAATACTACTGCACTTTCATTAGCTGGTAATGCGTTTGCTCTTAAAGTTGAAAGAGCATTAAAGATTACAGCTGGAGAGATAGCTGCTGAACCATCTCCTGAAGTAACACTAAAGCCATCGAACAATGCAGTTAAATCTGCGTCTTGTTTTCTTGCAAGTGCTTCCCCAAATAATT
>CAACVF010000143.1_pt1 | contig 15214 bp, 13 predicted proteins | sample 2381781 | NCBI WGS metagenome assembly CAACVF01 (sample SAMEA5211967, study PRJEB30684) | marine metagenome | biome: Marine; feature: Epipelagic; material: Water | collected 2015-10-15 | depth 60 m | reverse complement strand
GCTTTAGAGGAAGAAACCCCTGAAGAAGTAAAAGCAAAACTTGAAGAAGTAGAAAGAAAAAACAAAAGAACTTATGCTAAACCTACTGTTGAAGAAGCTGAAATTGAAGAAGCTAAACCAGAAGAAGCTGTAGAAGAGGAACCAAAGGCTGAAGAAGAACCTACTCCAGAACCTGAAACTCCTACAGAAGAACCTGTAGCAGAAGAAAAACCTAAAGTAGAGGAACCAAAAGCTCAAGAACCTAAAGTAGAGGAACCTAAAGCTGAAAAACCCAAAGCTGAAGAACCTAAACCTACTCCAGAAAAACAACCTAAAACTTCTAGTGAAAATCAAAAAACTAAAGTTATGGAAGCTTTGTTTGGAGAGGATATAGATTCTGAAGAAGCACAAACCTATTCAGATCATCTAGATGACAATCCAAATGAATTAAAAAGTGCTTATAAAAAACATGTTATTTCAAGAATTGAAAATATTCAAACTCAAAAACTTAAAGACGCAGAAAAAACTAAAACTGAGTCAGAAAAAACGGATGCTATTAAACAAGAACAAGAAGCAAAAGCCGAAGAAGAAAAAATAAAACAAAGAACAGAGCAAGAAAGTAATTTATCTGAAAGAGCTAAAGCATTAGGATATAAAGACTCAGCTCTAGAAACAATATTTAAAGATAATGAAGATTTATCTAATTTTGAACAACAAGTTCAGAATGAAGAATCCGTAGTTAAAGATAAATTATATGGGCAAATAGATAATAATATTTTACCTCAATTACCTTATAACTTCGGTAAAGAGCCTGATAGTTGGAGAGCAGCCTTCGCTGAATTACCACCCCAAAAAGTTAAAGATTTGTCGAATAAACTTAAAAATTATTTTGAAGATAAATTAAAAGCTCCTCAAGCCAAAGCTTTAGAAGCTGCGTATTCAAATCATGTTAAATCTGTTTATGATTCTTTAAAATACATAGACCCTAAAAATCCAACTCTTTTCGATAAAACTTTAAGAGATAAATTACAAGAAAGAAGCAATGCTTATAAAGTAGTAGCTAAATCAGCATTAGATGAAAAAGGAAATTCTTATTTATCAGCTGAAAAACAAACACAAATACATAAAGAATTTCAAGAAGCTATGCAAAAAGCTAAAAATGAAAAAGAATTAAAAGAAGCTTTTGAGACTATAGATGAAGCTAAACATGAAGGTATAGGAAAACCTACTGCAGAGGATAAATTTGAGGTATCTGAAGACGATAAACGAGCTGAGAGGAGAAAGAAGAGACGAGAGAGACGAGCAGCAAGAAAAAAACGAGAACAAGTAGAAGCTATAAAAACCAGACTAAAAGATTCTGAAGAAAGGACCTCTAAAAGACAAAAAGATTATATGGAACAGCAAGAAGAAATTGCAGAAGTACTTGGAGTAGACCCAATGGATGTAGACATTACACCTGAAGGAGATGTAAGAGTTAGAAGTGGATCAGGAGCAAAAATACAGGCTAAAACAAAAGAAATTGCAGAAAAACTTGGAATAAAACAAGAAAACATACAAACTACTCCTGAAGGAGAAGGAGGCTTTGACGTAAAAATTACTCCTGAAGAAAAAATTGATATAGCTGATGCAAAATTAAGAGCTGAAAACATGAAAGCAGGTACATTTCAAGTAGGAGCAGATGGGTTACAACAAATATATGTGCCGGGAAGAGGTAAAGGTTGGATAAACATTCAGAGAAAAGAAAAAGGAGAGCTAAGACCTGATATAGAAGCAAAAATGAAAGCTGATGCCGATATACAAGCTTGGAGAAAAGCTAATGATCAAAAAGCTCCAACAGAATTAGCTGGTGGGAGAATAAGAGTAGGAGGAGAAGTAAAAATAGATGGTAAAGACCCTACTAAAAAACCTAAAGAAGATTCAGATAAACCTTCTCTATCGATAGGAGCTCGTAGAGGTACAGGAGCACAAAGTGCTTTAGATGCCTTCTCTAGTAAAGTTGGAGGATCAAAAAAAGGAACAGAGTCAAAACTAGATGCTTTTTTAGATAATATCAGAAGAGGAAAATAGGAGTAACTTAAGTATAATATATTATGGATAGTTTAAATGACAGCTTAAAAAAATTACAAGACCTAGCCAAAGCTACCTATGGCGATGAAGACAGTTGGGCAATTGCTAATAAAGTAGTAAGAGATCAAGGTGGAAAAGGGAAAGGAAATCAATATCGTGGAAATAAAAGTAGAAACACTAGATGGAATAGAGTTGTTAGAGCTATTAGAGCAAGACAAGTAGAACAAGGTAAAACACCGGGTTATGAAGCTCAAGGTGGAAATTATCCCTATGAAGATAAAAGAACAAAAGAATATAAACAAAAGCAAAAAAACAAAGTTGAAAAATCAATTACAAAAGGACCTACAGGAGCCCAACAAAGAGCTTCTGAGAGAAAAACTCTAAATTCAATGAGAAGAAAATCTACAGATATGAATTCTTATAATGAATTAAAAGGCTTTTGGAAAGATAATTCCGATACTTATACAAAAAGAAAACCTGTAGCCTTAGATGTAATGAAAGATCATCAACCTACTCCACCCAGAGAAGGGCTTGTTTGGGATGCTGTAAAGCATAGATGGGCAAGACCTGAACATGTTGGAGAAACTGTAGTAGAAACTCAAGGTAAAAAGAGAATCAGAGGTTCAGGTACAGGAGCTCATCAGAGATCGGTGTCAGGAACTCATCCTAGAGGGGGGCCGGGAAGAAGATTTACAGCAGGAAGAAGATTTAAATCTGTACACGATAAAGGAGTGGCTACTGTTCATCATAGAACACCTCCTTCAGGAAAGATAAGAGGCTAAAATGAAAATAAATAATTTTTTTAATAAAAGAAAGCCAAAAAAATTGGCTTCTTCAAAGATTGTTTTAAACAATGAACATGAAGAGAGTAAGCTCAAAGAAGAGGTTACCTCTGCAAAAAAAGCTCTTACTGAATATAAAGAGATAAATAAAATAAATGAACAATTAACAAATAGAAACAATTCTTTAGAAGAAGCCAATAAAGATTATGTAGAAGAAAATGAAAAGTTTAGAGCAGAAACTATAACTTTAAAAGCTGAATTAGAAAAAGCACATTTAACTAATGCTAAAATTCCTGAGCTAGAAGAAAAATTAAATGAAACAACAGGACAATTAAATACAGCCAGAGGAAAAGAAAGAGATTTAACTCTATCCCAGATTAAATTAATTTCAGAGAAAAGTGCTTTAGGTACTCAAGCAACAGATTTTGAAAAAGAAAATAAAACTCTTAAAGAAGATAATAAACTTTTAAAGAACAGCCACGATTCTATGAAAAATGATTACGATTTAATGGAAAAAGACTTGTCTGAACACAAAAGTTTTACTAGAAAAGTAAGTATACTATATAAAGAGGGAGTAAAGAAATTAGACTCTTTTGCCCAGCAAAAAGATTTTTGGGAAAGTAAAGCCGTAGAAAGAGAAAATAAACTAGAAGAAGCTAAAAGACTAGAGAAAGAATTAAGAACTTGGGTCTCTGACTTAGAAATTTCAGAAGGGGATAAAAAGTCTAAATTTAAAAACTCTTCAAAGAAGGTAACTGTATTGCAGAATATAATAAAAAACATGGAAACTAATATAAATGGTTTAACAGAGGAATTAGAGTTTACTACTAAACTTTTAAAAGAACTTAAAATAAAAGCCAGCAAAGCTTCTTATATGTCAGAAAGTATGATAGCTAGAACAGAAGGATTTAAACTACCTTTTGCTCATGAAGCAGAACCAAGAAAATATTTAGGCAATTCAAAACAAACTTTATTTAAGTTTAAAAGTAAGGAGACAGCAAAATGACAACAAGACCTTGGAGACAAGAAATAGAACTTCTCCAAAACTATCCTAAACATAAAACATTCACTTTTACAACTAGTGGAAGTTCTGCCGAAGATGCAGTAACCCTAGCAGGAGTAATGGAAGAATGTAATAAAGTATCTTTTGTAGTTGAATCTGCAGATGCTTATATAGCTTTTGATGAAACTGCTACTTCAAGCTCAATGTTAATTCCACAAAACGAAGGATATTTTGATGATGGGATATGGATTGGAACAAAAATTAGTATTATACGAGCAGGCTCAACTAATGCTAGAATCAGAGGAATTATTTGGGGGAGATAAATAATGCCTAAAATAAGAAGGAGTACAGGTGGTCTAATAAGAGGAAACCTTTTTGATACAAACATCAAGGCTACTGCTATAGACGAAGACATTTTTAGTGATCAGGAACTATTAGATGAAACTGCAAATGATAGTGATTTAATATTAGTTCTTGATGTATCTGAAACACCTGATAAAATTAAATATATAACTAGAACTAATCTTATAGGTAGTGGACTTGTATCGATTAGTAATAACACGGATAATTTTATAATGACAGGTACAGGGTCTGCTTTAAATGGGGAAGCAAATTTAACCTTTGATGGTACTATACTTGTTAATGATGGTGGAGAGATAAATCTAGATATATCTTCAGGAGACCCACATATGAGTTTTCAAATTGGGGGTTCCGATAAATTTACTCTAGGCGTAGATGATTCCGATAGTGATAACTTTAAAATAGACTCAGGAAGTACTGTAGGAGCTTCTACCTTAGTAACTTTAGACAGTTCAGGTAATACAATTATAGCAGGAGATTTGACTGTATCAGGCGATGATCTTACTATGGGAACAAACACAAGTGGTTATGTTCTTGTAGCTGATGGAACTAATTATAACCCTGTAGCAATTAGTGGTGATATAACATTGGCTGCAAATGGAGCAGTAGCTATAGGATCAGGAGTAATTGTTGATGCAGATGTAAATGCAAGTGCAGCAATAGCCGTGTCTAAAACAGCTCTGACAGCAGGAACTAATATTTCTTTATCAACAAACACTTTAAATGTTGATGATGCTTTTCTTATAAATGATGGTAATGATGCCACTACAGGCACAATAACTTCTGCAGGATTAATAGTAGATGGAAATAAAAATGTAACTCCCGGAGATGGGGCATTTTTACATTTAGATACTGCAACTGTTACGGATAATAATACAGCAGGTTCAGGAACAGCTACAAAATATACTCATGTAAATCTTGAAGCTCCAACTCTAGCAGCTACTAATTCATCAGTAACTACGAGTGATGCAGCTACTTTATATATTAATGCAGCAGCAACTGCTGGTACAAATCAAACTATTACAAGAAATTGGGCTATGTGGGTTGATACAGGAAATGCAAGATTTGATGGTTCAATATATTCAGGTACTACACATGCTATAGATTCTAGTGGATTAGTACAAGTTGCTAATCAATCAAATATCACAGGAGTTGGTACAATTAGTTCAGGAACTTGGCAAGGAACTGCAATAGCTTCAGCTTATATAGCAGGAGATGCGATTACAGGAGCTAAGATAGCAGATGATGCAGTTGATAGTGAACATTATACTGATGGTTCAATAGATACAGCTCATATAGCAGCTAGTCAAGTAACACATGCCAAACTAGCCGATGATATTGTTTCAGGTCAAGACGAGATAACAACAGGACTTATTGCAGCAGATGAAATGATGTATTCAGATGGGGGAGTAATTAAAAGAATTGGTGTAGATGTTTTAGCAACTAAACTATTTTCGGTTGCTAGTGCTGGAACAGTAGCTCAAGCAAGTGATCATATGCTCTTTTTAGATGGAGGAGCCACAGGAGATGTTATTGTCGAAAGTATAGATGATTTTCTTTCTGCAATAGCCGGTTCAGGTATATCCGTATCAAGCTCTCAGCTTACTGCTGGATCAGGAGGAGCCGTATCAGCTATAAATAATGCTACTGCAAATGAATTAGTAACGATAGGAGCAACTACTACAGAATTAGATGCAGAAGCTAATTTAACTTATGCTAGCGATGTTTTCGCTACAACCTCAGCTTCAGCCAACTTACCAAGATTAGATATTATAAATACTCATGCTGATGCAACAGCTGGTATGATAAAATTCGTTAAAGACCCGGGCTCAGGACAAGGAGCAGATAATGATGTGATGGGAACGATTACTTGGTATGGAACTGATGCAGGTAATAATGCAGCAGAAGAATTAGCAAGAATGGAAGCCTATGTCATAGAAGCAGATCACGGCTCTGAGGCAGGGGGAATTAAATTTTATGTAGCTGAAAACGATGCTACAATGACAGCAGGACTACAAGTTCTTGGAGTTAAAGATGCCGATGGCGAAATAGATGTAACTATAGCAGCCGGTGCAGCTTCAACCACAATAATAGCTGGAACATTAACTATGGGTAGTACTGCAGCTATGACAAACGCAGGGTTACTTTCAGTAGCCAATCAGTCAAATATAACAGGATTAGGAACAATAAGTTCAGGTACTTGGGAAGCTACAGACGTAGCCGTTGCTCATGGAGGTACAGGAGCCTCGTCTCTTACAGCTAATGCTGTTTTAACAGGAAATGGAACTTCGGCTATTCAGGCAGAATCCGATCTTTTATTCGCAAGTAATCAATTAATACCTACAGCTTCAGCTCATGATGCAGCAGGTACAGCTTTAACTGTATCAGCAGGAGCAACTACAGCAGGTACAAGTAATAACCAAGCTGGTGGAGCCCTTACTTTTGAAGGTGGTCAAGGAAAAGGTTCAGGAGCAGGTGGAGATATAGTATTTAAAACTGCAAATGCAGCAGGTTCAGGAAGTTCTCTAAACTCTCTTGCAACAGCTTTAACACTTAGTGACGATCTTTCCTCTACATTTGTTGGGGATATGAATGTAATTAGAGATGCAAATAATGCTGATGTAAAATTAACCTTAGGTACTTCTGCAGCTGAATCACTTATAATCCAAGTATTAAATGGTGGCTCTAATAAAACAGCAGAAGAAGTACATTTCTCAACAGCTACAGCGTCAGCTACAGGAAATCATGGAAAGATGGTATTTGATGTTGACGGAACCGATATAGCAACAATAGATGATGGTGGTATAGACTTAGCTTCAGGAAAAACTTTTGCAATTAATGGGACAGACATAGTTTCTAGTCCAATTACTGCTTTAAATAGTGCGACTGCTAACGAATTAGTTACAGTAGGAAGCACTACAACTGAACTTGATGCTGAAGCAAACCTTACTTTTGCTAGTGATGTTCTAACTTTAGCTTCATCTACAGCAGATTTACCTAGAATAGATATTACTAATACCCACGCAGGAGCAACTGCAGGTAAAATAAGATTTAATAAAGATAGTGCTTCAGGAGCAGATAGCGATGTTATGGGTACTATTGAGTGGTTCGGTACAGACGATTCAGATAATACTCACGAACTACTAGCTTCTATGGAAGCTTATATAATAGAAGCTGATCATGGTTCAGAAGCAGCAGGAATTAAATTTAAAGTTGCTGAAAATGATGCAACTATGACATCAGGATTAGAAGTTTTAGGCGTTAAAGACGCTGACGGAGAAATTGATGTTAATATTGGGGCAGGAGCTGCTTCGACTACAACAATTAAAGGTACTCTAACTATGGGAACTACAGCAGCAATGACTAATGCTGGACTAGTTTCAGTAGCTAATCAGTCGAATATAACAGGGTTAGGCACGATCAGTTCAGGAGTATGGAATGGTACGGCAATAACTCATGCGTACATAGCTGACGATATAGTTAGTGGGCAAGATGAAATAACAGGAAGTTTTGCAGCAGCAGATGAGCTGATGTATTCTGATGCCGGAACTATTAAAAGAGTAGGACTTGATACTATAGCCACTAAATTATTCTCAGTAGCGTCTGCAGGTACAGTAGCACAAGCTAGTGACCATATGTTATTCTTAGATGGTGGAGCTACAGGAGATGTAATAGTTGAATCAATAGATGATTTCTTAACAGCTATAGCAGGTAGTGGGGTATCTGTATCAAGTTCACAATTAACAGCTAGTGGTGGTGTATCACAAGCAACAGCAACAGCCCTTTCATTAATATTTTAATAGGAGAATAATATGGCAAATCCAAATATAGCAGCAGCAACTTCAATATTGTTTCAGAACGCAGGGTTTCAAGTACAATCAACTGCAGAAGCTATAATAACTGTAGCTGCTGATAAAGCATTAAAAATAAATTCTATATATGTTTGTAATACACAAGCAACAGATGAAACTTTTACTATTGCTTTTACAGGTGTAGGAACGAGTGGAGTAGGTACGACATTAGGAAGTAATGCTTTAGCTACACCAAACTTAACTACTTCAGTATCTATCCCAGCCAACACTACTGTTCAGATCGTTGACAATCCAATCTATATGATGGAATCAGATGTGATGACAGCAGGTGGAGGAGGATCAAACAACGATTTAGAAATGTTTGTGTCTTGGGAAATCTTTGATGATGCGTAAGGAGTAATATGAAATACTTAGGCACAGACCCAAGAGAAGGAGCTACTCTTGTAGCATCTTCTGATATAACAAGCAACACAGCTAGTGTTTCATTAACAGGTATTTTTGAACCGGAGGTTATGTACTTTATTCATGTAATGGATTTTAGACCTAACAATAATCAACGAAGTATGCAATACAGATGGCTTGATGATAGTGGAGCTATATCAATAACCAATTACCATGAAGGTGGAAGGTATGGATTTAGTGGTGGAGGTGGTAGTACAGGAACCACATATGCAGCAAACAGAGCTGCTTATGTAAACACAGTAGGTGGTGTTGGAAATGCTAGTGATGAACATGGTATGTTTGAATTATGGTGTGTACCTAATACAGCAAATGAAAAAATGGCTATGATGAATGGGGCATTTCATTCAGGAGATGACGAAGTTTATTCATCAAGGTTTGTTGTGGGAAGTAGATTAAATACTTCAGCTACTAGGGCAACAGGAATAGAATTTGTTGTTGATAGTAACTCAGGTGGACATCAATTAAATAATGCTACTATTAGAGTATACAAATTAGGGACATCGGTTAATCCTTTAAGGTCTTTAAAACACAGGCAAACAGATAATTTTGTGCCTTCTAATTATATAGGTGGAGTTGTTAAGGGACAAGGCTGGGTTAAGGTAGCAGAACTAACAGCAGCAGATGGAGATTCTGCTTTAGATTTTGAAGATTGTTTTACTAGTAACTACAAGAGATATGTAATTACAGGAACAGATTGTGTACCTGCAACAGACAATACCCATTTGAATTTTCAGTATAGAGATGCTAGTGGATTAAATTCTGATGTTGATTATGTAAGTTCATGGTTTGGGGCATATGCTAATGGAAGTACAACACAAGGTCATGCTGATGATTCAACAGTTGGGGCAGTTATGTACAATAGTGGAACTACATCAAATGAAGTAGGACACTTTACTGCTTTCTGTGATCCTATAACTACTAACACACCTAAAATAATGATGTATAGAAGTATTAACCAAAATAATGCAACCCATAATCAATATCAAACAGGAAATGTAAACTACAATGATGCTACTGTGATGACAGGAATTAAATGGTATTGGTCAAGTGGAAATTGGGAGAGTGGAACTATAAAAATATATGGAGTAAATGACTAATGGAATATTATGGTAAAAGTAATGCAGCTAACCCTGTATTAGTAGCTACTACTACAGTATCTTCTGCTACTGCATCAGTTACATTTGATGGAGTGTTTAAAGATTATACAAATCATTACAAATTAATTTGTGTAGATATGACAAGCGATGATGCTAATACAGCAATAAGAATTATGAGAAGAAATGCAGGAAGTGATGTTACAACTACTCTTGATTACATGGGGCATAGAGGTAATATGGAAAATGGCGAAACAGTTAATACTATGACTAACCAAACAGCAGGTGGGTATGTTGACATTACTGCTGACCAAACAGGAACAGATGGTACAAGACATACTAATCATGTAATAATAGATTACTTTCCTAATGTAGCAAAGATGCCTAGCACAATAATGAGAGCCTTAACTGTAGGAGCAGGTACTTATTACGATGATGCAGGAGATACTTGGTGGCATGAAAGAGCCCAAACACTTATAGGGACAACAAGTTTTGATGGTGTTAGAATACATGGGGCAGATGGAAATATTGCAGGTGGAAAATTTTATATATACGCAATGGTATAAGGAGTAAATTATGGCAACAAAAGCAGAACATGTAACAGCAATGAAATCAGCGAATGCAACATTAAATAAAAATGTTAATGGGGTACAGATTCAATTAACTACTGATGAATACAATGCTCAGATAGATGAGTGGGCAACCAATGCAGCAGCACAAGATGTAAGAGATAACATTGTAACTAATGGTGGAAGCCATGCTGATTACAAAGCAATAAGAAAACAAGCTTACATAGACTCAGTAGGGGATATCCCTGATCAACTAGATTACATCTATCACAATGGTCTTGATGCTTGGAAAGCGAAGATTAAAGAAGTCAAAGACAAATATACAAAACCATGATAAAAGTATTGATAATTATCGTACTTTTAAGTATAATAATAAGAAGGATATATAAAAGTTCAGAGGAGTTATAATGACAACAATTAATCCTGAAGAAGATATAAAAAATCTTCAAGAAAAAGCAAAGAATTTACTAGATAATTTAAAAACATTAGATAGTCAAAGACAACTGCTTGTTACAGACATTCAACAATTGAATGGAGCAATAGCATATTTAAGAACTAAACAAGAAGAAGTCGAAGAAATAGAAGAAGAAAAGCCTGAATCAGAAGAAAAATCAAACGATTAAAGGAATTTAAATGGCAACTTTAGCTAAATCAGATTTTGATTATGTGTTTATTGATGTAGGAGGTAGTTTTACAGACTCTACTCTAGAGGCTCAGTCTCCAGCAGGAACGTCTTTTTCTATTTTAGCAGCAACAAACAATTTTCTATATTTAGGAAATTCCATCAAATTTGATATGGCAACTTTTGATGTAGATACTGCAGGAAGTCTAGGAACTTTAAAATATGAATACTATAATGGTTCGGCTTGGACTGAGTTTACACCTTCGTCAGCTAGATATCAATTAGACCCAAATGATAATGAGGGTTCTCAATATGATTTTTCTGAAGATGGAGCTGAAATTTTTCCAAGTAATATATTATCTGCTAATTGGGCAGTAACAACAATAAATAGTGTTTCAACATATTGGGTAAGAATCTCTTCTCCTACAAGCGTTTCTGCTGCTCCAACTATAAAAAGAATACAAATGAGGCCATACCAAGCGTATTGTACTACAAAAGATATATTTCAATTACTACAATTAGGAAATGTAACAGGGACAAGTGATTTTACGACTGCTACAACCCCTACTTTAGCTACTGTAGAAAGCTATATTATGGAAGCCCAATCAAAAATTGATTTTGTAACAAGAAAATCATGGAGACCAAACGCAGTTTGGAATGAATACCATGAATTTAACTTAAATGGGTTTAAATTAGACCGATTTCCTGTTTACAAACTCAATAAATTGCAAGTTTGGAGTGGTGGAGATTGGACTACAAAGACACAAGGAAGAAAAAATGATTATTTCTTTGTTCCAGATACAGGAATGGTACATTTTTCAAGGTATTTTCTACTTCCAGCAAGATTTACATCTTATAATGCTCCTGTTTGGAGATGGGGAGGTGGAGAATTTACAATGCCTATTAAAGTTTCATACTTATATGGAGAAAATATAGCTACAGACACTAGAGAAGGAGCTGCTGTTACTGATATCTGTAAGAAAATGGTAGCGATAGATGTTTTAACAACTACAGATTTTGGGGGATTAGCAGTAAGTGGTATGGATAGAGTACAAATGAGTGATAAAATCTCTATTTACGAGAGAGAAATTGAAGCTAGATTGGATAGTTTAAAAGCATTTGAGGTGTTCTAATGCCAAATGAACCCTTACCTGTAAAACAACTATTAGATGAGCTTGACAGTCAATGGAACGCTAGTAATGTAACAGAACCTGAACTTATTGAAGTTACAGGAGCTAATGAACCAATTAGATTTAATTTAAATAGAGCAGATCATATCATAGGAAGAGCAGGAAGTCCTGCTTTAAGAGAGGAACCAATAGGAAATTGGACTTACGGAAATAGATTTTATTCTATAGAATTAGAAGTTCATACCTTAAATAGTAGACAAAGATTATATAATTTAATGCGAGAAGTAAGACGAATTTGTCATGCTAGAGCAAGTAATTTATCAGGTTTTCAAAGAATTCAATTTAGAAATTTTGGAGAACTTACTACTGAACAAGTAAATCTTTGGAGTGGGACTATAACAATAGAACTTCAAAACTATGCAATCACGTTAGAAACTACTTAAACTATAGTATAATATAATAGGAGAAAAATTATGGCAATATACAGAGCAGATAAAGCAGTTATGTCTTTTTCAACTGAAGCAGCTCAAGGTGGTACACCTGAAGGAGCTACAGGAGTTACAGATGGAACAGGAACTGCCTTAATAAATATGGCTACTAATGGTCTAGCAGCAGGATCACAATCTATAACTATAGACTCTTTAAGTGGTATAACTGCAGGAGAATTTATTCAAATTGGGCCTGAAGTAAGTGGTTCAGGAACTACTAATGAAGCCGAAGTAAGAAGAGTAGAATTTGTAGAAGGAACAACAATTTTACATTTAGATTCTCCAACTGCGTTTTTTCATGCAGATAATACAAATATTCAAGTAGTAACAGCAGTAACTGCTTCAGATAATGATAAATTTACGACTTTTATACCCGGTGTATACGAAAGTATTGATGTTCCTGATCCAGAAATGAATATAGAACCTAGATATTTATTAGGAACTTCTTCAAATAGAAATTTTTATGCTGCTTATAAAAGTTCTCAAAGTTACAATGGAGGAATAGGATCGTTTACATTATTAAATGGTTGGCCTTTAAGATTCCCAATAGGAAAAATAACTTCCATTGCAAAAGCAGATTCTTCTCCCTTAACAGGAAGAACTTATCTATCAGCAAATACTAAAAAAGGGGATTATTGGATAACAGTAAATAGTGCTACTAATTTAGCTGCAGGGGATGTAATTGCTATAGATCATGAAGATACTCCTGTTTCTACACATCTTTGTGAATTAAGGCGTATTGTAGAAGTGTCTTCCACATCTATAAGGCTTAATTACCCTTTACATTTTGATCATACATCAGATGGTTCAGGAACTACTCAAATACAAGAAGTTAATGAATCTGCAGCAGGATTATATTATCAACATGATGTTTGGGAACGAACAGAATTAGATACAGTATCTTGGAATGTATTGCTTAGAGATAGTGGAGATACTACAGCTAATGATATAATTAGAAGATATTATGGAGGTAAGATAGGGGGAGCTAGTATAGCAGCTTCTGAAGAAGGAATGTTAACTATGAGTTGGGATACAGTTCCATTTTTAGGAATGAATCACAACCAAGCTGATCATTCAGCAGTATCTGACGATGCTTATTCTACTACAAGTCAAGATATGCCCGGTTTTGAACTTCTTCAAACTATAGATGATGGAGATATAGGAGATACTTCTACTAACAATTTAAAAGATAGGTCTTATCCATCAACTAATCCATATTTTTTCAGCGATGGTACATTATCTTTATTTGGTACTTCTTTCGCTAGAGTAGCAGATTTCAATATAAGTATTGATAATGCTGTTGAATCAAGGTATTATATAAATACTAGACATGGAAAATTAAATAGAGGGCCAAATGAACATAGAGAAGGAGCTAGAGCTTATAATATGTCAGCTACTTTAGCTCTACCTGATAGTACTGCAGCCTCAGCGAATAGTAGAACTTTGTTTAAAGAATTACTGCTTGAAGGAGATTATGGTACTAATACAGTTCCAAGTCATTCAGGATTTGATATAACATTATCTTTCTCTAGAGGAACTAATGATAGTATAGTGTTTACAATTCCTTCAGATAGTACATCAGCTAAAGGTGGAAATGAACAAGGAGCCTTTATAACAAGTGCTACGCATAACATAGGTGGAAGTGGAATTCTTTCAGTAGATGCTAATATGTTTTTTAGAAATATGAAAATACAGATAAAGGATAGTGCATTACTCTATCCATAAAGGAGTATAAATGACAAGTGAAGCTAGTTCAGCTTTCGATTATAATAAATATATGGTCGGAACTAATATAAGAACTGAAACAGTAAAGATAGAAGGAACAGATGAAGAATTTACAGTAAAGATAAAACCTTTATCTTGGAGCAAGAAAAATCAACTCGTTTCAAGATATGTAAAATGGGCTGAAGATGGAGTCTCTAGTTTTGATGGAGATGGCTATGTAAGAGAATGTTTAAAAGAAATGATTGTAGAAGCCCCTTGGGGAAAAACAACAGAAACATTTTTAATATCTATTGATAATAGATTAGGTTCTGCTTTAGAAGCCTTAGTTCCATCTGCTTTTGATAACGAAAGTATACCAGAAGATAAAAAAAAAGAATAGAGTGGAATTTAAAAGCTCGTAAGAATACAATTAATGAGGCAGCTTTTTTAAATTATTGGATAACTAAAATAAGGTTGTTAGAAATTGGGGTTCCTTACGAAACTATAGATAAATTAAGCAATGAAGAAGTCGAAGCTTTAATCTTAGTTCAAGAAATTATAGATAATCGCAGAAATGAAGAACAATTAAAAGGTATGTAAATGGCTACAAATATAATTGAAATTAGAAATGCTCTAGTAGGAGGAGGAGGTGGAGCTGCTTCCCCTACTGAAGGTCTTTTAGGAGCAGCAAATGGAGAAGGGAAAAAAGTATCCAAAGCTCAACAAGATACGGCTAAAGGAGTAAAACAATTATCTGGTAAAGGTTGGGCAAAAGGGTTAGCTAAACAAATAGGGGTTACTTTTTCTGTAGCAGCTCTTTTAAAACAATCGCAGGTATTTACGTCTACTTTTGGTATATTATTTCAAATGATTGGAGCAATAGCTGACGTTATTTTAGCTCCAGCTTTACCATATATAATGAAAGCTATAATTCCATTATTTAAATTAGGGATGAATGTTGGAAAATCAATCGGTATAATAATAAAATTAGGTCTTGAAATGACAGTTAAGGGGCTAAAATTTATAGATTGGATATACACTACGTTCATTCCATTTTATCCAGAAGTGAAAGGCTTAATTAAAAAATTTGGAGATGGGACTTTTATAGTTGAATTAATGCAAAAATTCTCTAATTGGTATAC
>CAACVF010000140.1_pt1 | contig 15311 bp, 20 predicted proteins | sample 2381781 | NCBI WGS metagenome assembly CAACVF01 (sample SAMEA5211967, study PRJEB30684) | marine metagenome | biome: Marine; feature: Epipelagic; material: Water | collected 2015-10-15 | depth 60 m | reverse complement strand
CATAATACTCGTTTTTCGTTTGATCAATTGTTTGATCTGTGCAGAAAATACGATCTGAGAAAATCTCAGAAACAAAGGTATTGGTTTCATTCCATTTTGTTGTTTCAGCCTCCCAAAGATTGAAATTTGTATTCCAGATGTTGTAATCAATATATAATCTAAGATCATAAAAATGACCCTCAACCAGAACTGGGTTAAAAGTATTGTTAAATACTAGGTAATTTCCGACCGTTGTTGCCGTTGTTACCTCATAAACCTTAATGACATTTGTACTATCATCACGAATGTCCATACTAAAAGTAGTGACGTATTCCCTAGGAATTACCGATAGCGTTTGAGCAGTTGAGGAGGTTTTTAAAATTATCATCTAGTAGTATAACGTAAAAAGTGATTTATTTTTGAAAAGTTAAATCAAAAAAAAAGCAGTCCCCCTTTGAAGACTGCCTCTTAACTAACCAAACAAAAATTAACCCGTTGGGGCAATCTGAGTTCCTTGAGTAGCCGTTGTAATTAGAGTTGATGTAATGAATGGAGCGCCAGTCTCTTCCATTGCCTCCATTGTTAAAGTAAAGCCTGACAAGTCTCCTGCCGCAGTACCAGTCACAATTGAGCCTCCAGTACACTCAGCGCCGTTCTCAAGACCCACTAGGAACATATTCCCATAATAGTCCTCAACCGCTATTTGTGGTCTTGCCGCCGCAATCAATTGTATTTCTTGCTGAGTTGCATTATCCAAATAAGTCAAAGTCAAGTTTAAAGTCTGAGTATAAAAAGTAGTGCCAGTATCTCTAGAACTTGTGATAGTTGTCTCTAGTGATGATGATCCTTTAACATCAAATTTGTATACCGTAGGTGTTCCGCTTATTGCAGTGATCTCACCGTCAGTATAAGTCGCATCACCCAAGTCTCCAAAGTCCATAAAATAGGCGGCTTTAATTCCGCCAAAAGCTGATTTACAAGGTAGCTTTCTGCCTTTTGTTAATAAACACGCCATAATAGTTTTGTTTAAAAAAAAAAGGCGGATTAAGGTTGTCCCCTAAACGCCCTTTTTAAGTTATAAATTAAGAATATAAAACGATGTCAGTCCCGATACCGTACTGCACTCCTGCCGTAAATCTCATTATGACTCTTACATTTTGTGAGCCGTCTAGGTCACCCATGTCCAAAACCTTCACTAAGTTCATGTCTGAAAGTAGTCCAGTACCAAAGTATAAGTTTGATTTCTGAGCCGCTACTGCGTAGTTGTCAGGTAATCCTTGAGCAACAAATATTTTAACTCCGTCAAAAGTTAAAGCGCCATTATTCCACCATTGTGTTCCTTGGTTGTTTGTACCATTTGCACCAACTCCTGCCGCCGCAAATCCACCTAATGCACGAACGTAAGCACGAGCAATATTCTGTGAAATATATAAGTACATATCTTCCTTGCCGTAAAGAGCCGCAGGGACTGCGTCAACAATTTTACCTAGTTCAGCAATTACGTTAGCGGAATCAACACCTCCTGCTACTGCCGCAACGTCAATCACGTCAGCATCAGCAGTCATAAGCGTTGCAAGTCCGTTAAACTCTCCTGCTTGTGCGCCTCCTAAATTACCTTGCCAGATGTTGCTTTCAGTTGCCGCCGCTACTTCTTTTGCTACATGAGCAATAAGAAATTCAGAGAACGTTGGAGGCAATTGATCAAAAGCAGAATAACCCATGCTTTGCGCTCCCCAATTTGCAATAAACGGGGTCTTACAAAGTTCAAGGTTTACTTGAAATTCCTCTGGTTGAATAATTCTTTCCGTCAAAGTGACGTTTCCTGCGTTTGTAAAATCACAAGATGAATCTGTGATCAATCCGCTAGTTGCTACCTTCTGAACAACCTCCTTATATTTTACATTGGGCATCACTTCGATACCTCCGTTGTCAAGAGTTGATCCACTTAATAATGCGGCGGCAATGTATTTCCCCGCAAATTCACCTGCATAGGTGCTAGTTATAGTTAAAGCCATTTTTTAATTGTTTATAATTTTTGATAATACCGAGTCCATAACAGACCGAGTTCTTTGTTTCTGAAAAATCACCTTTTCAGTTTTGTTTACTACTGCTTCTGGACTATGCTTAATAGCTTGAGCCGCAGGTTGAGAAAGTTCTTCCTTGAGGTTTTTATTCATTTCCTCTTTGTTTCCGTATCCCATTTCTTCAACCTCTTCGGCAGAAACTTTATCACGTTTTAGATCTGCAATTGCCGCTTCTAAATTTGCTATTCGCTCCTCCATAGCTTTCCAATCGTCTACCTTTACGATCATATTCCCTTCTTTATCCTCCTTAATCTCATCAGCCTCAACCTTTTCATCTTCCTTGTCTTTCATATCTTTCAAGTCTTGAGTAGGTTTTTCAGTAGGTTTTTCTTCCGCTAGATCAGACGTGATTTCTTCCTTTGCAGGAACACCATCGCTTACATCTCTAACATCTGCAATAATACCTTCTTCTTCAACAACTAAAAGTCGTGAGTCAGCAAGTATATATTCGCCGACTGGCATCGCCACTTTTTCATCATCGGTCAGGATAAATACTTCTTTCCCTTTCTCAAATGAGTCCGCTTCTATGTCAGTACCATTCTCTAGCTTCATGGTCTCCAGTTTTACTTGGATATCAAGAAGCGTCTTAATTTGATTTAACATTTCATTTGCTTTCATATTAGTATAACGTAAAAATTTAAAAGTTTTGTCTTTTAACTCTGTCGGTAGATGCCTCCGATGCCTTGATTCATCGTTCCACCCTTGCAACATTTTCTTGAATATGTATTTTTATGCCTACACAAACACGCTCTGCTACTGCTCTTTGGACTTGTCCTGCTAGGAATAAAAGTTTTCTCTTTGTTTGTCATGATTTTTTCTCTTTTTCTGCTTCATTCATTTTTTTCTTTGCCCATCCAAGAGCCGATTTTCCACCCCAAAGCAAATAAGAGATAGTCCCACAAGCCTTAGTATCTGAGGCATCGTAAAACTCCTCTGCCCTACTTAAATATGAGTACATCCTTTTGATAGTATTCATTGAGATAGGCTTACCTTGAGCCAATTGTTGCGCTCTAATCTTACCCACTTCAGTCGCACATTTATTGTTAATCTTTTTATTTAACTCAATGCCTCTTTTTGCGTTATTTTTAACTGACTTAGGGTAATCACTAAAGGACTCCATCTCAATTTCTTGAGTTTCTCTGTTTATTATTCCCCTGATCATTGATAACATTTCCTTTGCCTCCTCATTCTCTATGTCTTCAAGAGATATTTGAGGCTTTTGAATTGTCATGTTTACTTTGTCCGCAAAATATCCTTCAATTGAAAAGCCTTTTACTTTGCCTTTCTTCACATAATCCTGCCAGACTTGCTCATTGTTAACTTTCATCGTTCCCATCCATGTCCCGACTGGAACGTTCATTCCGTACTTTCTACTTTTATCATGGACATCATCTTCAACTAGCCATGATTCAACAAGGGTCAAACCATTTAATTGATGCTGATGCTCTAGAGTGGAGTTATTCTGATTGCCATTCCGCAAATACATTTGACTTGCTTTCTCAATCGTATTCTTTGAAAAATAAATGTAGTATTCGCCATCATCAGACATTCGATAAATAGGCTTATTAGGAATGAGTAATGCACCCATCAATATCCGCTTGTCTTTGGATACCTCTGCAAGTTTAATCTCTTCTTCCTTTAATGCCACAAAATCGCTTTCAATGGCAGGACTTTCAACGATACTAATTGCTTCTATTCCAGAAAATTCTTGATCTTCATCTAGTACTAGTTCCACTATCCTCATAATAGTATAACGTACAAATGAATAAATTTTGTTTTTTTAAATAAAAGGGTTCGATAACTGAACCGCAAAGGTACTTAATGGGACTAATCTCGAACTCTTTATAGTTCTTTACTATAAAGGATTATAAAGTTGCTGATTCAACTATATTTCTTTCAAGACTTTGAGCCGTAGTGACATCTCCAGAAACAACATACGCTTGAACTGGCGCTCCCATCTGACCACCTATTGCATCTGCTAATTGATTCGATCCAGTAGTTCCTACTACATTAAACGCAGGAGGCAATGACGGTGTTGCAGGGATTGAGTAAGATGCTCCTGATCCACCTCTTCCACTTCCTCCACCTTCACCACCACCAACACCGTTGACGGTTGGTAATTTTGTTGCAGTAATTTCCTTTATAGTTCTGAATCCAGTTGCCAATGCTGATGCCGCCGCAACTGCACCCAAAGCAGGACCTACTACTGGTATTCCTGCCATTGAATTGAAAGCAGAGATTGATGATTGTAATGTAGTTATTGTTGTGGATGCTATTGCCGCCGCTTTCCCTGCCTTTGATTCTTTGCCGAAAATATTCGCTAGATTATTAAGGGTTTGTGTCGCAATATTTACTTTTTCTTGCGATGCCATTGTGTCCAACTCCGTTAATTTTCTATTTGATTCTGCTTGAAAATCTAGCAACTCTTGATTTGCATCAACATACGCTTGAGTACCTTCTTTATATAAGGATTTTTTCTTTTCAAGTCTTGTTGTCTCCTCTGTAATTTCTAGCTGAGTAGCTTCTTGCATTGCCATGATTCTTTCAAGTTCACCGAACTTTCTTTCAGCCATGAAATTCCTCTCCTCTTGTCTCCTTAGAACCTTACCATCTTCAACAACTTGCTCTAGTTCTTCCTGCTCTTTTTGAAGACCCATCTCATTAATCAACTGCTCAGACATAAATCCTGCAATCGTTGCTTCTACCGCATCAACCTCATTTTTTGCAGTCTGCAAAAGTATGGCATTTTCTTGACTAGCGTTTAGATCGAATGCCGCTTGCTTTTGTCTTTCAACTAACTGAGCATTTTCAAGCATTGCATCTTTTTGAAGCAGTAATATTGATCTTAATTTTTCATTTGCTTCGGTTCTTTCTGTAATCGTTAAGCGTTCATCATCTCTGATTTGACGTTGTTGTTCAGCTTGTCTGTCATATTGCTCTAGTAATCCGACATTTTTAACCTCTGCAAGTTCTGCTTCCTTTGCTAATTTGACACTTGCATCAGCCGCCTTCAAAGTGTTCTCAGCGTAACTCTTCGCCGCAGTCGCAGTTTTTTCTACCAACTCAACCGTTTTATCAAATGAATCATCAACGCCCGTTAGAACGTCTGTAAATTCCTTTCCTGCCATGCTCGCCGCCTCTATCGCTCCATCAAAATCTCTTTCAAATAACTTCTTGATTGCAGTCCCTAAGTATCCAAACACTTCAATAGCAGAATTGAAACGCTCAATAATGTTATTTTTAATTGCCGTCCCTAAATCTGCAACCGCTTTTTGAGGATCGTTAAATATTTTCTTAAAACCCTCTGTAATTGGAGCGATGTTATTCGTGACTAGCTTAAATAAATCATTAAAAACAATCTCCAGAGATTTAAAAGCCGTAGCACTAGCATCAACAACCACTTGATTAGTCATAAATAATTCTTTCATGCCCTCCAAAACCTTTAAGAATAGTCCAATCCCTGCCGCTTTAATAGCTAGACCCATTCCTTTAATACCTTTTGAGGATTGCTCAGTTGTTTTTGTCAGCTTCTCAATAGCATCTTGAGTCGCTTTATTGCTATCAACAACTTCTTTGCTGAGATTCTCAACTTGTTTCTTGAGATCAGCGATCTCCTTACTGGCTTTTGTGGTGTTCGCTACTACGTCAATTTCTGCAACTTCCATTTTGTCTCTCTTTTAATTTGTCGAAATGTATCTTTAAAACTCTTGGGAAACTTGTATTTCCCTTGTGCGATCCTGATGTTTTCAGTCTCTCCGTCTGCTAATTTTAATAGTTCAATTATTGATTTCATACCACATTTAATAATTCTAAATCTGATTCTCCAGTTTGAAGATTTGTAGTGATTGAGTTGATAATATAGGTTTCATCCCTCATAACAATTTCATCCCTTAACTCAAGAGCAATTACAATTCTTAAAGGCAAAAATGCTTTGACTTTTGTGATCCTTCTTTGAGTATTAAATACTGCTGAAACATAATCTGTATATTCATTTAAAAATAGTGAGTTGTCAGAATATCCTGCTGATGTCAAAGCATATTCGTTTATCTCAGATCCAAAATTAAGATTACTCTGAAGGACGTCACTAACGCTTGAAATTCCAACGCTATTGCTAGGTATAATATAGTCATCAATTTCTTCGTGAGTTGTTTGACTTGTTCTGAAAGAAATATCTGTTGAGTTTTGAATATGTATTGGATAAAAAAGTACTGGACTTCCGAAATAAGGTTGTTGATTTTCGTTGACGCAATAACCATATTGCACCCCAGTTGTTGCTTTAGTATCTTGATCAAATAATCTTTCAAACTGCATATGCTCAAAAGGAGGTTTCACCGTATAAATCTCAGTAGGTGAATTGTAAATTTGATCATTTAAGGTAAATCTTAAAGTCCCCCAACCGATGTTATTTAATTGCTCGTATTGTTTTGCTAGAAATGTCCCTAATCCTTGGTATTCAAAATTCACTTGACGGTAAGGCAATGCAACATCTACTCTGCTTTTTGTGACCTCTAAATATTTAGTTATGTCATAGCTTGTTCCACCGCTATAAAACTGATCAATTGTTTTTACCGTAATGTTTACCCCGTCATCTGAAAATGCAGTAAGATTAAAAAGCGAAAAGATACCAGTCAAGAAATCCATGACTTTCATTTCTGGAATCTGCTGAGTAATTATGAACTCAATATCTGTTGACGTTATAAATGATCCTGATGTGAAAACGTTATTCGTGTAGTTGTTGGTGTCCCATGTCAATTCATTCACCAATCCTTGATTTGTTATTCCTGACAAACTCCACGCAACAGATGTAAATGTTTTCTGAACGCCATCAGTTTCTACAATCGAAACGGTGTATGAGCCTATATTCATTTGACCCATATCAGTCTGCTGAAATGTTCTTGCTCCAGTTCCAAAATCAGATGTAAAAAAAACCGACCCATTTCTGTAAATAATTACTTGATAATTATCTGAGTTACTCTGTGGCGTTACCGTTAAATTATTTCTTAAAGTTGCGTTTGCGCTTAAAGTCAAGATTGAGGTAGTGGTCATTAATGCTTGTCCCTCATTTATTGCAGGAGGCAAGGTTGAAGCCGTCCACGTATTTACCTGAGAAACGTATTCTGTAACTTGTACCGCAGGCTGAACCGCTCCGCTTTTACGATGCAACCACATGAATAAATTATAGTATTGACTAGTTGAAGATATTAAAAAACTATCATCAAAGGTGATGCCGTATTTATCTTCAATAGCATCCATTATTCTTTCAACCCTTATTGCGTATTTTAGGTCATCCCATAAAACCCCATGTTGCTGACCATTTACGAAATATAAATTCCCTTGATCTTGATTTGATGCATTACTATTAAAATACAACCTTTGTGTATGAGTAATTAAGGGAGCAATAACGGCTTGTGTTCCAATAGCCGTTGTGAGTTTTGTTTTCACCTGACTTGGTGAGTAGTTTAAAGTGTAATCATTTAATTTAGTCAGACCAGATAAAAGATCATCTCCAATTATATCTTTTAAATTGACGGTATTTCCAAAGAAAGTTATTCGATAAGCAGATGCTTTTTCCTTTTTTAGATCAACGCCCTCAAGCCGAATGAATCCAGTCTTAAAAGGGATGCTATTTAGTTCAATGCTTCCTGCGACTTTATTCAAAGCATCAAATCCGCCAACAATATCAAAATTGTAATAGTGTTTAAAAAGCAGATTATTCTTTTTACTAGCAGGAACTGAAAAGGTTTTTGAAAAATCTGTGAACACTTTTGCGATATCCTTTACATTCTGGATTGTCTGAGTTACCGAAACCGTCTCATCTCCGAATAAATCAATTCGGTCTGTCCCTAAATATAATTGCATTTTTTGCATTATCTGATATTATTTATTTTATCGTAAGCCTCCTCAAACTCAATCGTGTAATCAATCAGCCTATCATTTAATTTAGTCTTTTTCTGAAAATTACTAGTGATGACATTCAAAGGCAAGTACTGAGTTGTCCCTACTGCGTTTAAAGTTTGAATCCATATCTGCTCACTTTCTAGCAATTGCTCAAATACGGCATTATATCCTTCGGGATAATACCCTGAGTTTAATGATATCCTTTCCTTTGCCTCTTTATTATAGATAACCTTTGTGGGTTTAGTTGTGTCATAGGTTGTACTTGATCCACTTGATGTCAGGTTAATCCCTTGATAAGTCTCTTTCGTTGTCTCTGTTGTTAATGTCTTTTTGAGCAGAAACCAAAGATCTTGAAATTGCCCATACTTATTAATAAAGGTTATCCTTTGAGGATCATATTTTGAGCAAGGCGTTCTGTTAATTGTGCAAGTGACTCCAACCCCTATTGTAACAGATATGTCCGTAGCGCTATACGCTTGATAATCAACTGTGCCATTTAAAATATATGGCAAATATCCGCTTTTATTATCAGGTACAAATATCTCCCAATCATTGTTGACCCCTAATTTTGGAGCGATTAACCATGATGCGGATGAACTTAGCGAGAAAGGGACAGAAGGGTTTGCTCCTTCATTAAAATATCCATAAGCATCAAAGCCAGTATTATTGTCATCGGTTATTGTTTGCAATACAGATCCCGTTGCGTTTGCCGCATCATAGAATTTCATTGTTAAATCAATGTCAATTTCTGTATCTCCTGCGGTTGGCGTTCCGTCATAATCTATTGTTAGATAATCTCTGCATAATTCTGAGATTTCAAAAACGGTTGGAGATCCTGCCGTTGCTGATTTCACAAGCGTATATCTTAATACGTTCTCAATTGATATCTCTAGCTTGACTGATGCTGAACTTGCAGGAGCAGTTCTAGTAAAAAAATACGGACTTCGTAATGCTATCCTTGCCATGTTATTTCTTTTTTAAGTAGTTTAATACATCCTCAGAAAAACCGATTGCTAATTCTTCGGGTAGTCTTTTAAATGCCGCTCTGAATGGTCTAGTAAACCAAAGGCTAGGAGTAATCCCTTGGGCAAATATTCTCTTTTGTAGCCAGAATCCAATTGCCTTGTAATCTCCTTTTTTGTATTTGCCAGTTTTCTTATCTCTAAATCTGATCTTGTTGAATTTCGCCCAATTCATCATAGGTTTTAAAGGTGGCATTTTTGATTTGTAGGAATATCTTCCAAATATTGTGTTTGTGGCTTTGCCTTTTTGCTTTCCTTTTTTCACTAAGCTAGGATCAGACCCGTAAACTCCTGCATCTTGAAACATCCCATATACGTCCATTAGAAAACTCAAGGTGACCTTTCCGTTTGAATCCTTTGGAGGAGTATATTTTAAAGACTTGTAAAGTGAACCAGTATAATTATTAGGCTTCTTTGTCTTTTTACTTAGGTTTGTCCTGCCCTGCTGAACCACATATTTGCCAAACGCAGAATAGGCTTCTATCATTTCATCGTATTTCATCAGCAGATAAGTATGTCGTTATAAATAGTGACGTTAAGACTGGATTCCCATCCTGCCAATTCATTCTCAAAGCGATCATAAAATGGTTCTATGCCTACGCTACCTTCTAGCTGATAGCCATTCTGATGTAGATCACCTCCTCTTAATACTTGTATCAGTTTATTAGCTACTGATAATTGAGTATTTAAAATATCTTGCTCGTTGTTGTTACCAGTAAAAATATCAGTTGTTTCTGATTTCGATCTGTCAACAATATCCATATTTAGTATGCTTATACTAAAAACTAGTATGCCATCATTCTGAGATACGCTATTGACAAGTATATGAGCCAATGGAAATATGTCCTGCTTCTGAAGATTAACATCTGTAAGATTTCCAGTTGTGACCGTCTTGCAATTAACATCCAAAAGCAATTGAGTCTTTATTGTCTCAGTCAATTGGTAAAACCCCCTTATTCCTTGATTGCTCATTTTATTTTTTGTTTCATTAAAGTTGCTTCTAACTCATTTTTTTCCTTTGTGAATGCTAACATCATCAGGCATTCATGCATTTTCATTTTAGTGATATGGTCAATTCGTTCAATGTTTCCTTGACTAAGTCCATAGAGCGAATTATACCACCCCCATTTCTGTCCAAATGCGGAAGATGCACTTGTTGTATCCCTATTTGATCCGCCAAAGAGTTCAGAGTAGTCTTCAGTAAGTCCTTTTTTAAATTGAATAAAAAAAAAATTGACCCTAGTACGGCATCCATTGGCATCTGTAAGGCACGATCTCTCTGCTCCATGTCATATTCTACCAGATCATATCTTCCTGCCTTCTTTTGCGATGTAGGACGGTATAAGACATTCATTGCATAATGGATATTTGTCCAGTCACTTAAATAAGTATCAACATCAATATACTCACCGAAAGACATATTATCCAAATCAGGAATAAAACCAAACTCTTTTCCGTTCAATGTAAAAAACCTGACTAGTTCTGTTTCATTTGCGAACAATTTGCTAATCTTATTTGCGATCTCAGTCACCGAATGAGCCGCAATGCTTTTTATTTTCTCTTCTGGGACATGGCAAAATATTTCAATTGCTTTATATTCCAAAAAATGCTCATCATCATTTGATTCTTGAGCCTTTAAAAACCTCTGGTATTGCTCCAACGTGATTTCTGACAAATCTGTTGGGACGTTTAGTTTAGCTTTCATAATAGTATAACGTAATTTTAAGATAATTTTAAATAAAAAAAGACGGTCATTTCTAACCGCCCTAGATAATCAACCACAAAAAAATCATTTTAACTGTAAAATTTCAATATCTTTAAAAATATTATTGAATTTTAAAAGTAACTGATTGAACTCATATTTTGCATCTGATAACTTTTTTTTAAGTTCTTTATTTTCTTGATTTAAATCGTGAAATAAAAAAAATAATTCTTTATGAGAATCAATAATAGCGAATTTCTCATCTTTTGTAATTGTTTCTCCTTCTTTTATTTTTGATATAATTTTTAAGGATACGTCACAAATAGCTGAGACTTTTAAAATTCTCATCTCATCTATCTCATAGACCTTTTTCATGACTTTATCTAAGGTCGTTTCCTTTATGTGTGCCATACATCTATCTTTCCCTCTAATTGTGGCTTAACAATATTCTCAATCTGAGCCTCATTGCCTATTGGCATATTATCAAAATACATACAAACCTCTCCGATCTCGGTAGTCAATTTGTACTCTCCGCACTCTGGTCTCATGTATCCCTCATCCTCTATGAACCCTGCCTCAACAATTGTCTGGCATCTCACGGTTACTTCTGTTATTACCTCAAAGAAGACTCCTCTGGTGACCTCCTTTTTCCATTGAATATCAAAGTTTTGCTCATCCTTATCTGATGTGAAATCAACTCTTTTAAGTCCGAGTCCCATCAACGCTAGTAGTAGCGCTGACTCGGTGATATGTTGCGTATTATAATCTGTATTTTTCATTTTGTGTGTTTTAATGAATTATAAATTTAATCAAAAATAGTTATTTATCAAAAAGTCCAAGAGTCATTTGATCCAAAGCCTTGTAAGTCCCTACCATTTCTGGGATTTCTTTGATCTCTTCCTTTACGATCTCAGTTGCTGAATGACGTTTGTGATATTTCTCTCCTCTTAATGCAGGGATTTCCTCTTGAATCTTACGTCTTGCCCTTGTAATAGAATCAGGCATTGTTAAAACACCTTCCCTAAAACATCTTAAAAAAATCTTAAAATTATCTCGGTCTATTCCTTGCGAATTATTGGCTAGTTCCTCCCACCAAAAAAGTGCTATTAATTCACTATCGCTATCTTGGGTCTGAGAATGCCTTCTTAAGATTTCCTCAACCTTTTTTGCTTTATCTTTTATCATTTCTCTATGATTTCAAATACGTCCCAATTACATTTTCTTGAGGCTCGATATATTGCCTCCTTCTTTAAGCTATCGCTTACATCTTCTGGATGATACGTTTGATCCATACGTCCTAAGGCGTAGGCATGGCTTAACATACTCTCAAGGGTAAATCCCATGATTTTGTATTCTGATCTTGATTTGATTTGATCTTTTTTCATGATTCTTTTTTGTTTAAGTTAAGGGGGTGGTTAACCCCCATTAAATTTATTTGTTAAAGATAGTTACCATCTTGGTTCTACCATTACCGAGTGAGTATATCCTTTTAGGCAAGAAATATTGATACTTAAGAGAAGATGAAAATATTACATTTTTATCCTTATACTCAATTAAATCCTCATTGGTTGGGTTAATAATTTCTAGTAGTTTTTTAGTTATTTTCATTTTTCTGCGGTTTAAATAAATATTAATGTTTCACGAAATCTATCTGCACAAGATGGATACTTATATTTTTTGCCTATGTATTTTTCTTTTTTATTGTCGTAAACTTGAAAATAATCTCCGTTAATATAGGTATCGTATCGATCACACCTTTCACAAAGTTCATCGTGTTTAGAATAATCTGTTTTTGTTTTTTTGTTAATCATATATGCAAGATACACAAATAAAGTTATAAACCAAAAAGTACATAACTATTTTTTATTTATTTTCATTTTTTTTCTTTTCAGCTAGTTTCCTGCGGTATTCTTTGTTATCATATTTCTTGTTTTTGCTTTTAATCCAATCTCGGTAATCCGTTGAGAATACAAAATCGTATCGACATCTGGAATCTTCATTACTTGAATAAAAGATATTTAATTGTTGTGGTGTTTTTTGATCCATTATATTTTTACTTATTTAATCCCCTCATATGTGGTGCACTTACCTGATGTTGTATTTACCGAAATTAGCACCCCTCCCTAGACTTTCCATCTCGTGATATCTAACTGCATCAATCGCATGATCTAAAAATGGGACGGGTTTGCCTATTTGCGCCCCCGTCTTGCGATCCTTATCCCAACAATATGATCTAAGTTCCTTAATTAGATTAGCGCTCTTAGAGGTCACTAAATAGCTTTGTGACTGCATGATTTGAATACCGAAATTTATAGAGTCAGATCCTTTGGCAACACCTTTAATCTTCTGACCAGTTCTTCGGATCTCCTCAATGCTCTTCGGCTCTGATGAATCAGCGTATGCGATGACTTCACTCTTCATTCTTTTGGCTATCTCACTATTAACAAGTCCCGTTTCATAGCAGATTTCATTCAAGATTCTTTTCCCGTCAAGATTATAGACCTCAATAATAGAATTTGGATCGACTGAGTACCCAAAATCAACTCCATAGCCGAGTAGTTTTGCTTCATCAGGTATTTTATCAATGACTTTCCAGTTAGTAAACACAACGCCCTCAAGCATTCCTACTAATCCCTCACCGTATACCCTCCACCAGTTCTCCCAATATGCGCTTGTCTTTGATTTGGCTTTGTTCTTTTCAATCTCTTTGACAATCCGATAATCTAAAGCCTCGTTATCTCTGTATGTGAGAATCAGAAAGTCACTATCAACCTCACCTTTCAATTCAGTATGAACCCAAAACTCATTGGCAGGATTAAAATCTAGGTAAATATCTGACTTTGTTCTTATCGATAATTCATTGTAAGAATTAAACGCCACATTATTGCACTCATTGATATAAAGTACGTCACGCCTTGCACCTCTCAGCTTGGATGAATCATCTGCGCTAAAGAACTCAATATAACTACCGTTTGCAAATTCGTATCTGAGGAGGGATTTGTTGTATCTGCTATCAAAAAAACGGTTAGTCCATTTCATGATATTAAGAAAGTCCTTCAATGCTCCACGCCTCAAGTGAGGAATAGACTCAGCGACAATTGAGATCTCAAGGCTTGGAGTCTTGGTTGCCTTATCAATTAAGATCGGTAGAATCCCAAAGGTCTTTCCTGCTGATGTACCGCCTTGAATTATTTTGACTCTTTTCTTTAGCTTGAGAATCTTATTTATTGCCGTTGTCCTCTTCAGCATCTGAATCAGTATCTGGGAATAAGGGTTGCTCTATGTTAGTAGATTCAATTTGTTGCAAAGGAGATCCATAACCTGAGTCCATCAAAGCCTTGTAAGCGTTTACATCGCCCCCTCTTGCCTTTTTAATCAACGCCAAGGTCATAACATCCTCCTGACTCATTCGTTCGGTCTTAGAGGTCAAGGGATTCTTGATCTCCTCATTCACCTCAAGCCATTGCCTTGCAATTGTGCTTCTATTCTTACTGCCCTTTGGTCTGCCGTTAGGGTTTCCGCTTTGTCCTTTTTTAAAAGGGATTAAATCTTCCTTACTCATTCTGTTTTTGTTCTGTATTTTATGAATATTTTTTACCGTTTATTTTAACCTTCAAGGTATCATCTAGCTTTCTCATTCGATCTATTATCACTTGACAATATTTTGGGTCTAATTCCATTCCGTAGCACTTACGATTAAGTTGATGTGATGCCACCATGCAAACTCCACTTCCTAAAAAATAATCTAGTATTAAATTTGAATCAGGGCAATACTCCTTGATACAATAATTAACTAATTCAATTGGTTTTTGTGTCGAATGTACTCTTTTTTCTCCCCTCTCTGAATCTTTTAACATTCCCTTCCATAAATGCCTAAATATTCTTATAGATTTTTTATCTGATTTTATCCAAGCCAACTCACAATCAGAATTATAATCTCTTTGATTTTCTTCAACCCTTTTATCCCAAACTAACCAATTTGGAGTCTGAGGTAATGAATGACAATAATAGTTTGCTCCAAACCAAATTTGTATTTTTATGTCTTGATTTATAGATTGATTAAAAGCATCTATTGCGTATTGAATTGTATCATCTTTAAATGATGGTAATTTATTTCCCTTTGCTAATCCTCCTCTTTTACTTCTATCTCCTTCTTCATTTATACCGTATGGTGGATCTGTCCAAATCATATCAGCCTTCTCTCCATTCATTAACTCAGCCACTTGAGTTGAATCTCCACATAATAAACGATGATCACCGATCTCAATCAAATCACCTAATACAACATCAACCTTTAAATCATCGGGTTCTTCATAATCATCCTCTTCTGCCTCTATTTCATTGATATTAAAGTCAGGGATCTCTAACCCCCAATCCTCTAATTTCTCCGCATCCCATTCATTAGCCAAAGCATTCCAGTCCCACTCTCCAAAGCCTACATTGTCCTTAATGGTAAACTCTTTTTTTTTATCTTCTGACCATCCCTCCACGACATGAGTCCAGATCTTCTTAATTCCTGCATCCTTACAAGCCTTGAGTCTCATGTTACCGCCTAAAACCATCATAGATTCATCAACTACTATTGGTCTTACCTCAAGCATCTCAGGGAAAGTTTTAACGCTTTCC
>CAACVF010000124.1_pt1 | contig 15333 bp, 7 predicted proteins | sample 2381781 | NCBI WGS metagenome assembly CAACVF01 (sample SAMEA5211967, study PRJEB30684) | marine metagenome | biome: Marine; feature: Epipelagic; material: Water | collected 2015-10-15 | depth 60 m | reverse complement strand
TATAACAGCATTAAATAAAGCTGTTGAAAAACTACAAGGTGATGTAGAAAAATTGTTAGTAGGAGTGTCAGTTGCGGAATCTGTTGCGTCTATATTTGATTCATCAAGGTCAGTTCCACCATTGGCATCATTGCCAAGATTTGCTGAATCTTCAAAGTCTAAATAAAAACCATTCGTACCAAAAGTTAATCCTGAAACATCTATCGGCTTCCATATTTGTGGGCTGTTTTCATCAAATTCACCAAATGAAGTTGCAGGATAATCTGTTCCATCTATGACACAGACTTCTGCAAAATATCCATCAAAAGAAAATCTATCATTTGATGTTACTTCTCTACCGATTGATAATACATCAGCTTTAAATACATTAATAACTTCATTTGAACCAGGATTTGTACTTTCAGAAAAAGAAGTTTCTCTTATTCCATTTATCCAAATCTGCACTCTATCTCCAGCAGTTCCATCAGTGCTATCGTAAATAATTACTAAATTATACCAAGCCGCAGGATCACGTAGCTTTCTATTAGTTAACCATGACCTTGCACCATCAGAACCATTATTCCAATAAAATGCTAATCTTCCATCAGCATACAGAGTAATGTGAGTTTCGTAAGAACCTCCACTATCACCATTCCATAAAATTCTTCCATAGCTACTATTAACTGTTGTTGTTTTAAACCAACAAGAAAATGTAAATTTTGTACTACCTGAACCTGAAGATACGGATTTAGATAATTTTGGATCATCTCCAAAGTTAAACCGACAGGAATTGGCTACTTCAAATCCACCTGCTGTTGCTGATGCTACGTTTCCTGATGGTATTGTTGGTAAAGGCAATTAAACCTCCAATTCAGGCCACTCGCCTAATGGTCTTTCCATAACAGGATTTTCTTCTGTGCCTGTATTGACGTATTCGTATAAAGTCGCTAACGCATCTACGTCAGCCGCATTGTCAATAGCAGTTTCCATTGTATTTGAAGTTGATCTAATATTTGCTCTATAAGTTTTTATATTTACTGGAATAGTAAAAGTTTCATCGTCTAATGCTTTATGATTATACCAATCTGTCGGTTCTAATAATCCACTTGCTTGTTGTTTTATAATTTCTTTTTTTAAAGTTTTTAATCCTTTAACTTTAACATCACCTACTTCTTTATCGTTAGGTAAATCTCCATTATCAGAATCTTCTTGTGTCCATAAACTGTCTGCTATTGCTTTTGCTGTTGCACTTCCAAAACTTGCTGTTGCTACTCCATCTGCAAAGTCAAATGATTGATTAGTGTTAGTGTAATATGCTTCATCTCGTTTGTTTGAATTATCAATTACAATTTCATAAAGTCCAATAGCTTCTCTTTCTTCGTTAGTCCATCTAGAAGAAAATATATTTCTTGAATGACGAACATCGCCAATAACCATAGCTTTTGGATTATTAATTATTTTTGTAATTGCGTTATCTTCTACTAATGCCCACATATTTTAACTTTCTGGTATATTTAAAGTTCTACCTACTTCTTGCCAAATTGATCCATTGTATCTAAAAACTAAAATGTCTGTTTTTGCATCTGTATCTGTTGTAGTCGGTGCAGTATCAGCAGCAAAATTAAATATTGCGTTCCACGAAAATGTATGACTTCCATTAAAATTAATTTCTATACAAATAAAAGCACCTTCTACTGCATTACTTGGTGCAGATAAAGTCGTATTTTCTGTTGTGATGTGATATGCGTTTGGTGCAGCTTGTGCATCCCAAGCTACTGCATTTGAAGATGATGTTATAGCTTGTTGAGGAATATAAGCTAAATCATTAAATTTAATTGCTCCAGTTCCATTTGTTGTAATATCTATATTTCCATTTGCTCCATCTGCAATTACTATAGAGCCAGAATTTGTACCATTATTTGTATTTAAAGTTAAATCTCCAGTACCTTGTGTAGTAATTGTTGCGTTAGCATTATTATCGCCAACTTGAACTGTATCTGTTCCAAGATTAACATCACCTGTTCCGTGTGGAATAATATCAATATCTCGATTTGAAGTTGTAATTATATCATAAGTTACCAAATCTAAATCTCCACCTAACTGTGGAGAACTATCACCAGCTAATGATGCTAATGGCCCTGTAGGCCCTGTAGGCCCAGTTGGCCCAGTTGGCCCTGTACTACCAGTTGATCCAGTTGGCCCTGTTGATCCAGTTGGCCCTGTTGAACCCGTTGGCCCTGTAGGCCCTGTTGAACCTGTATCACCTGTATTTCCACTTCTTGTAAAGTGAACTGATAATTCATCTGCGGCTGAAAAAGTATTATTAGATGCTAGATGAGTTACCGCTATTTTATTATAACCACTCGCATCTGTCGCAGAACCTGTTACCTTAAATCTTGCATATGTTGTGCTATCATTAATATCGACAATATGAATAAATCCTTTAATTGTAGAGGTCGAATCATCCCATGTTATCGTATCCGCTTGTGTTGTTACTCCGTTTGCATCTGCATCATCAATATAAATAACTGTTGCACTTGCATACGTTCCATTGTTAAAACTTAATTCTCCCGCCCCGGGATCAGCATCACTCGTTCCTGTATCAAATTTATAATAATACCCCGGAATTGCACCATCTTCTCCACTTGCTACAAATGATAACCATATCTTATCATCAGCCGTTAAACTTCCAGCACCATCCACATAAGTTAAAGCTAATTTTGTATAACCACTAGCGTCAGTAACTGCTCCTGAAATTTTAAAGACGTGCCAAACAGCTAATGTTCCAGCTTTAGAAACTCTTAATCTTCCTCTATGTGTTGCATTACCAGATACATCATCAAATGATTGTACCCACGCTGAAACATCTGTTCCATTATAATCTGCATCATCTACATAAGCGATTGTTGCAGAACTAATTGTAGCGTTATTAAATCTTACGTACCCCGACCCTGGGTCAGAATCAGTCGTAGTTGTTGAATATTTAAATAAAGCACTATCTCCACCTTTCGGTAAAAAATCTGCAACAACAGTTAAATCTCCCGAACTATCAAAACCTAAAGTCTTACTAGCTCTATCATCTGCACTATCAGCAAATTCAGAAGATGTAATTGTATTCGTTCTTGATACTTTAAATGATCTATCTGCTTGTTCTTGTAATTCTTGAATAATAGCTAAATTTTTATCAAAAGCACCTTCAACACTATCGGCTGTAAATGGATCATTTTCCACCAAGTCTACAGCTTGTGTTTGAGTAGTAGCCCGTCTAATAATTAATGTTTCACCCGAAGCTGGGGCTGAACCCATTGTTACATTTCCACCTGTAGCAACACCTGCTCCACTTACAGAATAATGAGTAGTCAAAGTTTTTACAGTTTCTACTCCAGTAGAAGATCGGATAATAACCTGTATATCAGCCGTTGTTGCTATCTTGAAAGCATAAGCAAAAACAGTTGTACTACCATCACCCGAATAGGAATTTTTAATTATCGTAGTTGAAATTGTCATAGTTCTATTTACTCTATAATACCATTATTTATTTGATTTTTAAACATTTACTTCTTCTTTTCCCTCTTAAATAATTCAATAGGAATATCTTTATCTAGCATCTTTTTTAATGCTTTAAAGATAATAATTTTTTCCCTTTGATCGGCAGTTATTAAGGCCTCTAATAAACCACTTGTTTCTTCCATATTAGCTAATGTTTTCAACAAATAATGATTATCTTTAAGATTAGGAGTAAAGATTAAGGCCTTTAATTCTGATTCTGTAAGTTCATTTATCTTACCATCTGTAATCTTATTGATGGCTTTTCTTAAATCCCATTGTCTTTGATCGTAAATTCTATTATCTATCTTTTTAAGTTTATTATAGTTTAATTCAAAAGATGAATCACCTACTTTAATAAACCTTTCAATCATACTATCCACTATTGTAATACCTGTTACATCTTCAAATTCTTTAGCAATCTCTTTTTTTCCATCCATTTCAAATTCGTGAATAAAACCTGCACCATATGTATTCCAAAAATATTTTAATATTTCTGCTGACTTTTCCCAACTCATATCTGTTCTCATTAATAAAGGATCAATAATTGTTCTACCCCATCTATCAGTAACATCTCTACCTAGAAAAGCACCCATCATTTCAAAAACCATTGTTATATATGGTGCTATAGTTGGTGTAGGATTAGCTACTCCTTGCCACCACATACCTATTTTTTCTTCTACAGATTTATGTTTGTGCATACCAAATGCTTGTTCAAATCCTAAACTAACCATTGATGTAACCATTTGACCAGAAAAATCTAATGGAAATCTCCAATAAATTGGTCTGCCATCTTTTGTTTGTCCAAAAATCCATATCCTAAAATTATGTCTATCATATTCTGGCACTCTTTCATAAAGTTCAGTCATACCATAACCAAACATTCCCATATAAATCATTTTTTCAAAAATCTTTGGTATGATATTAAAAGCAACAAACTTACCACCTACTCCTACTGGATCATCTTTTACTCCTTTAATATCTGCTCTTAATCCTTCTTTATTAGCATTGAAGAATAAATATAAATTATTTAATAAATGGTGCATTTTACCTTTACGTAAGAAATTAGGTGAACCTATTTTAGATTGAATAAAACTCATTAATTCTCTTTCAGTCATATCAATCTCACCTTTTTTTATTTGTTCTTTAATTGTAAGATAACCAGCAATCTTATGTGATCGTTCTAATATTCTACCTATTCTTCCATTAGCCCATAATATTTTACCAGTAGTTTCATCGTGTAATTTTCTAAATAAACCTTTAGATTCATATTCTTCAAATACAAGTTTTTTTAACATTACTGCATCTTCATCTACAATAATACGATCTTTTATATTAATACTATCCAAATGGGCTTGTGATCTAAATCCTTCTTCGGGGGCTATTAAAAATCTTTCTTTATTTAAGTGATTTGTTAATTCTGTTCCTTTACCTAATACATCTTTAGCCCCGTGCCAAAGACCTTTAAACAAAACATTCCAAAGATATTTTCCTGTGTAATATGGAATTTTAACTTTTTTACCACTTGGCAACATAATCATACCTCTTTGCATATCTCTAAAACCCCAGTTCCAAGTCCAGAATAACCAGTTATGTTCTGTTAGTATTGCTCTTGCAGGTGTATTAAACGCATTAAGAAATCTTATTAATTGTCCATAATAATGAACATTACCTTGTACAGCTTCTGCTACATCTCTATGAATATCATAAGTTTCAATTTTTCCATTACGCATATAAGAAATTCTTTTTAGCCCTATAGGTACAATCGGGTCTAATTTACCTTTAGTAATATATTTAGGTTTATTAATAATACCATATGATATTTCATTATTAATTTTTTTACCTTTTTCAATTTCAGCTTTATGAGTTTTAAAGAACTCAACAATATGATGATATAAATTCTGCCTAGTCATTTCACCAATCAAAACTAAATCTTTAACAATCGTTGCATCTATTGGAGATAGTATTGGTTCAAATGTACCAAGCGTTTGTTTTAAATCTTTTGTACTCCAAGCGTGGCCACCAAATTTTTTAAATCTTGCTATTAAATGTTCTAATGGTTGATAAGTAATATATTCATAATTATCTAATATTTTTTGTTTAGCTTCTGCATCATAAACCTCATATTTCATTATCTCATTAACTACATATTCTTTACGTATTTCAAAAAATTTATTAACTAATTTAATTAATTCTGGATGTTGATTACCCCAATCAAGAAGCATATCTTCAAGATTACCTTCTTCTTTTTTAAATTTTTCTTGGAACTCTTTTGGCATCCTATAAAATTTCCAAGTTATTACACCTTCTCTTTGTTTACTTTTTACTAAATTCATTAATAAACCTGTGTAATTTAAATCGTGTTTATTATAACCCATTTTTAAAAGAGGCTTCATAATCTCCGAATTAATAGACCTTTTATAAATTGACATTTGGGCCTGTCTATAAGTATGATGATCTATATAATATCTTAAATCTTTAGCTAATGGACTGTTTCCTTTCATACCATCAAATTGTAAAGACGATAAAAGAAAATGATAAACATCTACAACTTCTGTCATAATTTGATCTGTTCGTTCCCCTTTTTGATATTTAGAAAAACTTTCCATAACTTTTCTAACTGTACTATCTCCATCAAAAAACATCTTTTTAGTTGCTTCTGCCATTTCTGCAAAACGAACATCTTTAGATGAATTTAATATATTTTGAATTTGAAAGTATAACTTCTCTACTTCGGGTCTATTTTTAAGATGATGCTTTAATACACCCCAAGTAATAGGTGCATTTAATTTTGTCCATTGCGGTCTTAATAACCAAGACATCATAAATTCAGCCATTAATTCAGCATTTTTATATCTATACTTAATATGTTTTCGAGATGCACCTAGTTCTATAGGATTACCAGACCAAATATGAGTAACGTGTTTTAATTCTGCTCTTACTTCTTCAAGCGTTACTATATTTCTTTTCTTCATTTCCTTCTGTACCATTTCAGCATAGATTTTTGATACTTCTGCATCTAATTTTGAATTAACTTTTAATCCATTTATTTTATTAACCAATGCCTTGATATGTGGACTTATTAATCCTTTCATAGCATCTTTTAATACTGACAGTTTTAACTCTTTACTTAATTTAACAAACTTTTCGTAAAATTCTGGATTAATCCAATCTCTTACTTTAGGATCATTTATAATTTTAAGGATTTTTTCTGGTGTTATATTTAATTCTTTTACTTCCGTTTCAGTTTCTTTGATTATTTTTTTAGCTTCTATTTCTGCTAATTTAACAAGTTTAGCTAATTCTTTAGGGTCTAATGGTTTAGCACCATCATTTTTACCATCAATCCATTTAACTAAATGTTTTTTTAATCCTGCAACGTGGGCTAAAAGATTACCTTTTGGCATAGAGTGTCGTGGTAAATAATCTACTAAATGTCCTAGTTCGTGTGCTAATGTACTTAAAAATAAATTTGGATTTTCTGACAATCCTCTTTTTACAAATAATGATGCTTGATCTTTTAAAGGCATATTAGGGTCATAGAATCGATCTTTACGATGAGTAAATAATCCCATAGCATCTTCTCTTAATCTATTTTTTAGTTCTGGCATTTTGCCTAATAATGCTTCAACCATAGATACTAAATCCCAAAAACGTAAACCATTCGCATTATCAAACCATCTATGATAATCTGCTTTTGCTCCTTCTTGTATAGGATTAGCGTGATAAGGTTCGTTAGGTATACCCATTTCATCATCCATTCTCATATTATATTTTTTATAATGAAAGTTACCTGTACCTTCTTGATCTGCAAAATCTCTCCAATAATTTTCAGCTTGGGTATAAAGAGTATCACCTTTCTCAAATTTACGTGGCATTAACATAGCAATAACTTTATTTGTTTGAGGATGTAAAAAAATCAATGGACTATTTTTATCTAATGCTACAATTTTAGCTTTTTTGATTACACCATCTTCTGTAAATCTTACTAATGTTTCATAGGCCTTTCTTGAAAAAGCCATAAATTCATTATTAATACGCCCTACTAATATATCTATATTACTTTCTTTACCCTTCTTGGCAGCAAATACGATTGATATTTTTTTATATTTAGTTGTTAGTCCTTTAAATATTTTACTAATTAATTCATCAGCAGTTTTAAATGTTTTTGCTGTTTCATATTTGTCTTTACCTGTTTTAGTTTTCTTATGAAATTCAGCTTTTAATTTAGGATAAAATTTATTAACAATAAGAAGATGTTTATCAGTTGATATTTTACCATCTTCTGAAACTATTTTTCTTTTAGCTGTACTTAAATCACTTAATGCTTGGTTTTCTGTAACTTTATATTTAGTACCATCCTTATTAATAATCCATTTATTAAGCACCTTCTCTCTTGTAATTTCAACAATTTCATTACTAAACTCTCCACTATTTTGTTTTTCAGGAAAAGATATATTATCATCCTTACTTCCCATTACTGGTTTAGTATTTAATTTTCTAACCATTTCTTCGGTAATTTGGTATCTATTTCCTTTTTTAGTTACTACAGTAAAAGTCTTTTTATTAGTTTTGTTTAAAAAACCTTCATTAACTATTTTTCCTGTAACTCCCTTTTCACTAATTATAATTTCATCATTTATTTTAAATTTAATAGCTTCAACTTTAACAGGTACAATATCTAATTTACCATCTGGCATTACTTCTACTGAAATTTTATCATTAGGGTCTACTTTTCTAATTTGATCTGCTCTAATAATATTTAATTCACCAGAATCCATTTTTACTTTGAATACAGGTTCTCCATTAATAATATCTCTTGAAACAATAGTAGCTTGTTTACTACCATCCATTGTAATATTAACTCTTTCATTAATTTGAAATTTAGGGGGTGGTAATAATTTAATCTTTCTAGTTTCTTCCATTTTTTTGAGTAGTTTTTCTTGATGTTCAAGGAGGAATGATGGTATTTTACCTTCTAGTAATTCGTCTTTTACTTCTGGTCGTTTTTCTAAAATTGTATTTAAGTCTTTAGGATGTAAACCCCAGTTTTTATAAATGTTAATTAATCTTCTTGTTCCTTGTACTGATCCGTGAAAGCCAAAAATCAATACGGCAGTTGTTGTAAAATCTCTTATTGTAGGTACTTGACCATTTAATCTAGCACCTAATTCAGTCATAACATAAATTTCAGTTGCTAGTCTTGCGGCTGTAGCTTTACCTTCACTTACACCAAATCCCTTTGTTAGTCTTGTAGGCATAACTCCTGTTTTTAATGCTTTTTTAGATGGATTAATTACAAGACCTTTACCTAATTGTCCTCTAACTAATGCTCCTGCTGATCCTGTTACTCCTCCAACGATTGCCATTTTTCCAGCTACACTTGCTGTTTTAGCATCTATAAAATGTTTCATAAATTCATTAAAATCATTTACTTTACCATCTTGTAATCCTTCTGAAAAAGTATGCCTTAATACTTCTGGTAAAACAAATGCACCAGCCATACAAGCTGCGGGTGTTGCAGGATTAGGTATACCACCAGTAGGCAAAGAAGCAGCTCCACCTGCTGCAAAACATCCTGCTACAAAAAATGGTGCATCAAATAACATTGCTGATGCGGCAGATATTATTTCATCTGGCCAAGTTTGATGCTGATACATAAAAATTTCTTTTATAATATCGTCTTTTTCTTGAATTGTTGCTTCTGGATTATCTAAATTCCATTGAATATAAGTATCAAATAATCCTATAACCGATTGACTATACCCGTGTTTAAAAGCGTGTTGATTTCCTTGACCACCTAATTTATGTGCTAACCAATTATTTACTTTATCTCCACCTAACCAAGTTGGCCAAGTTGCCATTTTAGGAAACGCATATCCTGTTTCTACTGATCCCCAAAATTTAAAATAATCATCTATTCTAGCATCTAATTCTGGAATATCTGCTAATCTCCATTCTTCTTTTCCTGCTACTACATCCTTTCTATAATCAGCGTGATGATATTCCCTATATAATTTTTTCATAGCTTCAACATCACCTTTAGCAATAGCTTCAATTAATGAATCTGTACCATCTCTATTTAATCTTTCACTACGTTTTATTTTATAGAAATTAGCTATAGTCAAAGCACGTTGTTGGTCTGGACTTAAATAAGTTGCATCTTTATGTTTAAGAGCATTAGTAACCCATTCTGGTTCTTCATAATTAGGATTTATATTTTTATTAACAGCTACAAATCTATTTAAAGCTGTTACAAAAGAACCTTCCGTAAATTGGAATAAACCTTTAGCATTACCACTTTTATTATAAATATTACGATTATCAGATTCTAAAGCTGAAACAAAACTTATAAATGTATTAAATGTATAAGCATCTAAATCAGACCAACCATAATATTCCTTTAAATGATTTAATACTTTTCTACTTTCTTGTCCTGTTGTTACTTCTGTATGTAAAATTTCTTTTTTAAAATGTTTACCTTCTTCAAAATCTTTTGCTATTTGTTCTGCGTGTGCCTTTTCAAGTGCCTTAATTTTATCATCAGCAACTGAAAACACATCATTATCTTTACCAACTAATAATTCTTTAGATTGTAATGCTTCTAGTTCATCAAGTTTATCATTAATTGGTACTTCAAATTTACTTGTTTTATCTACTGCTTTTATCTTTTCTTCTTTATTCTTATCTATTTCTACATTAATTGATTGTTCTGATTTATCAGAATCTTTAATTTGTTTTTTATTTAATTCTTCTATTTTATTAGAAAAGGGTGCGTGTTTTTCTTCCTCTAAAAGATTGGCTTCTGTATCTAATTCACCATTAACTAAAAGATTACTTTTATTAACAAGAACGCCATATTCTTTATTAATTTCCATATCACTAAAACCAGCTTTTTTTAATAATGGTCTTTGTTTTTCAACCCAATGACTTATAGATTCTTCTGAAAAACCTGCTCGTCTTAATTGTAAAGGTGTAATAGTAGGCATTTTAATCTACCTTCGGTACTATAAATATAGAATTTAAATCAGCATCTTCTTCAAATTGAAAACCTGTTACTGTTGATGGTAGTATTTCTTTATTTTTAATAAGCGTTTTCATTGTTCTATTAATCCAAGCAGATATATTTTCACCTTCGTTTCTTGTAGGTACTTCAAATTGTAAACCTACAGGTTCTTTACCTGCAAACCATACGCTTGGTGCTAAAGTATAAGGTGCATTTGGATCATATGCTTCACCTGTAACTGGATGATCTTTAAGAAAATCTGGTATCTTACCTTCACCAAACCCTCTTGCCGTTTTTAAATATCCTAAAAGATCATCTAAAACATAATTTTGCTCATTTACTCCTTTAATCAACATACTTTCATATGAAAAACCTTCTTTTTCTCCTGCACCCAATACAAGCATAAAATAATTTAAAGCATCATAAGTTTCTTGATCTAATTTTGATCCTATTGCTAATAACAGTTCATCTGTAGATGCTCCTTCATCCATATTCTTTATTAACTCCATTAAATCTGGTTTACCAACTTCTGTAGCAATCATACCTAAAGCATTTTTAAACATACGAGTTTTTTTCATATTTCTAATTTTAATATTATCATCCACTTTTCCACTTAATTTTGTAAAATCCTCATCTGATAGTAATTGCTTTCCATATAATTCAGAAATAAACGAAAATTCCTGTTTCGTATCTACAAGACCATTATAAGTAATAATATGTGCTAAAGTTGTTGCATTTTGACCCGCAGGTGTTTCCCAAGGTTTAGGCCCACTTGTTTGCCAATCTAATAAATTCTTTTGTAATGCTAATTTAGTTTTATCATTTAAAAATTTATCGTTCTGTAATCTTTCTGAAAATGTTGAAGCTAAAGCTGCTGAATTTTCTGTACCTCTTTTAATTTCAATTAACTCATTAACAAATTTTTTATAGGACTTTTTATGTTCTCTATCTTTATACACATCCATTATTTGTTTTTGATTATCTGCTTGTTTTTTAAAATAATCTTTTAAGGTATCAATTTCATTTAATGTAAAGGTTTTTCCATACCAACTTTTTGTAGATTTAGCGGCACTTAATTCACCATAAATAGCTATATAATCTGGTTCAACTCTTTCAGTAACTGGGTTAGACCATAACTTACCTGCTGAAACAACTCGTTTATTGATTAAGCCAGTTAATTCTTTTTCACGATCTTTCCAAGAACTTTTTGTATAACCTGTATGTAATCCATTTTCCCATCTCTTTTTTTCTTCTATTAATTTAATATTAAATCTTTCCCAAATAAAAGAATCAACAGGTAATTCGTTGATATTTGCATTAACCTCTTGAATTGTAGATTCAAAAACAACTTTTCCTTGGGCTAATACTTTTGCATCTCTCTTTTCATTAAGACCTACAAAAGTTGAATTAAAAACATCTATCTTATCTGATACAAACATTTCTAATGCTTTATCATCATTTTTATATGCTTCTTTAATCCAAGTTTCTTGTTTTTTTTCCCAATCTTTTAATAAAATGTTATAACCTTCTTTCGTTAGAATTTCTTTATTTTCTTCTATTTTTTGCAAAAATTCATTTTTAGATTTTTCAAGTAAAGATTTATTAGTTGTATTTTTATTTAAAATTCTTTGGGCTTCTATTCTTCTATCATTTTCAGCTTTTCTTACAGCAACAGTATCTAAAAAGCTAGTAAGTTTATCCATTGCAGGTTTAATAGGATTTATTGTACCAGTAGCTAATGTATTTGTACTAGGTAATTGAACAGCAGGTATTTTATCTCTTGGTATTTTAATAGCCATTATATATTCTCATAAGTAATTCTATAACGAGCAGGTTCAAATTTATGTTCCACAACTTTTCCTTCCTCGTTTGTTTTCACACTATAAAACTTTTCATTCATATCTATCTTTGGTTCTGTTTCTGTTTTTCCTTTAAATAATAATTCTTCTCTATCCCATACATTAATTAAATACATTATGTCGTCTTATAAGTTTGATATGCACTTCCCATACCTGTTATTAGTGATGTACCTGCATCCCATGCTTGTTGTTGTAATACACCTGCTAATTTTAAATCTATATCTCTTGCTTTCATTTCAGCACCTTTATTTATCCAAAATTTTACATCTTCAAGATTTGCAATTACAGTATTTTGTTCCATTAAAGTAGAACCTTCTGCAATTACCACGCCTCTTGCTCCTTGTGCAGCTCTTTTTTGACTTAATAATAATCTAGCCCTTTCATTAGCTTGAATAGTATTATATTTTCTTCTAATTTCATCGTGATAATGATCCCATTCCGCAGCTCTTTGAGTATTCTTCATAGTTTTTAAACTACCCATAAAAGAAAAAACTTGGCCTACAGCCATTGCTGCTCCTAATATTTGAAAAGGTGTCATTTTATATTTTCTCCATATTAATCACTTGTTACTAATGTTCCTGTTATTCCTAGAATAGTCATCGGTAAAGGTTGTGTTTGCTGTACTGTCACTTGTCCATCCCGATCCCATCCTAAATTACTCACTCGTTTATCTCCTGTAAAGGAAGATATGGGCTGACCCATTTTACTAGCTGATGTTCTAAAAGGTATTTGATCTCCATTAACTGTTGCTCCAACTGTTTTATATAATCTTACTAAAACTTCATTATACCTTTTTTTTCTTCCTTGTGCAGTACCTGCTTCTGCTCCAGCTTCAACCCTCATTGTTTTAATTGTTGATACATATCCCAAACCTACTTCTACAGTTTTACTAGCAAAGGTGCTAGGTAAACTTACTGTAATTGCTCCACTTGATACTTTTTGTGTAGGATAAACAGCATCATCTATCAAGATTTGTACTGTTTCACCTTCTAAATGATCTAATGAAGTAACTTTTGTTGAAGAACCTGTTACAGTTCCTGATAATCCAGAATCCATATTTAACGTACTATCTAAATATTCTACATACTTAACAGTTGATCCATTAATAATTCTTTCAACTATGAGCCATACTTGATTTTCTAATGTTTCTGAAATTGTAGCTACACTTTTAACTTTTGATGCTTTTTCATTTGTAGTCGTTAATCTTACAGTATCTGAACTTTCAACTGTTAATAATCCTGTACCCGCAGGTGTAGTTTCAAAAACTGTTACAATAGCTGCTGCTGGATTTGCTACAGTAAAATCTGCATGAGTATTAATGGCAGTAAAAATATTATCTGCTGTTGTATTGTTATTAGTTTCATTTTTAAATTCATCTGTTCCAGCAGTTCCTGTTGTAGAAGTAAAAGTAACTGTTGTACCATCTGATTTTGTAAATTTTAATGTTGTACCTGTTTGAATATTTGCATAATCCGAAACAGTAATAGTACAGTTTTGATCTGTTCCACCAAATAAATGTCTATGCCAAGCAACAACATCTTCTTCTCTTTGATATGTCATTCCTAGTAATACACCATCTTCTCTTACAGCCCAATAAATTGATTCTGGTTCTTGTGCAAAATCTACATCATCAATTCCATCGCCTGTAATATGTTCAGCTAATAAAGTCATATCAGGTGCTACATAAGCATCATCTTCAAAACGATATGCAAATTCTCTAACTTTTCTTTTTTGTCTTTGTACAAATAATACAGAACTACCTACTTGAATAGGTTGTGTCGTATGACCACCATAAGTTGTTTGTTGAGTAATTGTTACATTATCTGGTTTTAATGGTTCACCCGTTGGTCTACCTACTCTAAACTCACCACCTGCTGTTCCTACAATTAAATCTCTAGCAGGTGCTAACCATCTAATTACATTTACCCTATTAGCGGCAATCGTATAAATAAAAGCATCTGCGGCACTACCATCTCCAACATCAAAATCTTCATATGATCCAGATTCAGAAGCCCATATTGTTTGAGGATAATTAGTTGATCCTGCAAATACCAATCGTTGTTCATAAAAAGATACTGCCGAAGGAAATCCATCAGTATCAGACCAAGCCCCTAATGACCAAGCTGTAGTACCCGATCCTGTTGCAGCTACATTAATAGTCCACGTTACAACAGTTGTATTAGTTCTTGCAGTAATTTTTCCCCATCCATCTCCTAATTTTACTAATCTACCTACATCAGTAGTTTGAAAACCACTTCCACCATTAATTCCTGTTATCGCAGATGCTGTTAAAGTTCTGCTCGTTCCTACTGTTGTTGCACTTGTCGTTAAAGTTGTTGTTGTTGTATTGGCATCAAGAAATGGGCCAATTTGAAAATCTACTTCTGCTATAGTCCAAGATGTATGTGCTGTTCGAGTTAATTTCGTTGGTTCGTGTGATGGATGTGTAATATACATAACATCAGCAGATTGTGTAAATTTTAAATCAAAAACTTGTGCTGTTGTATAAGATGTAGCAATTTCATAAACTTTTTCTGCCGTTCCACCAGAAGAATAAGCAGTATAACCCGATGTATTAACTCCTGATAATTCAAAAGTATTTGTTGTTTTGTTTGCAACAGTAAATCTTCTTCCATTGACTTCTGTCATTCCTGCAACACTATTAATCCAAACGTGATCTCCATCCGCATATCCATGTGAAGTTGCTGTAACAACCCCCGGATTTGCTGCTGTTAATCCTGAAATAGTTTTTGATGCTTCTACAATTTGACCATTATCTTTATAAAATCTAATATATAAATTACCAAATTCTAAAATATAAGATTGTGTAACATTAAATTCAAAAGGAATTAATCTTGTAGCATTTGCAGAATTTTTTACTTCACATACAAAACGACTACAAATGAAAAAGCATCAAAAGTTAAAAGTGTAGCTACAATTTCA
>CAACVF010000139.1_pt1 | contig 15409 bp, 21 predicted proteins | sample 2381781 | NCBI WGS metagenome assembly CAACVF01 (sample SAMEA5211967, study PRJEB30684) | marine metagenome | biome: Marine; feature: Epipelagic; material: Water | collected 2015-10-15 | depth 60 m | reverse complement strand
TGAATACGAAAAAATAAATGCTAAGATTAATTTTAACATTAAAGAGTTAGATATGATTGTTAATTCTTTGCAAAATATGGTAAAGATAAACATCTATAGTTCTGATTGGTCTAAATCTAATGTTGATTACAAGCAACCATTTTACAAGTTAATTAGCGACTTAAAAGATATAAGAGTTGATTTAATTGTTAAGTATAATGATGCAATAGCAGAAAATAATATTAGTACTGAATCAATAAACCCCGATTATAGTCGGGAATGTTAGGAGAGAACATGAAGAAAAAAATAATGAAAGGGTATAAAGAGTATTTATTAGACGATGGCATAAGGTTTTATGCTAAGAATGATGAAGATGCTGATTTATATCGAAAGAAAGTTGGAGATAGAATTAAGAGATTAAAAGAGAAAACAAATGAGGTGGGTTAGTAGTATGCCAGTAAAATATAAAGTAACTAAAAAAACAAAGAAAAAGAAGAGCATAGATAAGTCAAACATATTTATGACTAAAGTAATTAATGGTACTTATAATTTTTTTGCATCGCCTTGGGGTAAATCATGAATAAATTTACACCTAAAGAACTTGGTTTAAGTAAAATTGATGAAAAAGTAATGGCACAATTTAAAAAGGGAAGTATTTCTACAGATGATTTACCTGAAATAACAAAAGAAGAATTTTTAAATTCTTTAGAAAACATACAAGAAATGCTTTGGGGTTTATTCCCAAATTTAAAAAACAAAAAAGCTTTTGTATACGACAATAAAACAAAAAAATACACAACTCTTTTTAAAGTTACATGAGTAAATCTGAAAGCATATTTATTGCTACGTCTAATGGTCTTTGTGTGAAAGTGTATTTAGACTTAAAAAATAATTATGTTAAAGGTATGCAAAAAGGAGCTATTCCATTTTTAAGAAAGATTGGGTGGGATATAGAAAAACTAAATAGAAGAAAACGCACAAATTGGAAAGACTTAAAAAGAAAAAGGATATTTGGAAATGACTAAGAAAAAAGACCCGAAAAGAGTTAGGCAAGGCAGGAGAAACAGGCAGAGAGGTGCTGAATTACAAAGGTTTTCTGTTAAGCTAGCTAAAGAATACAACCTAGAAGCTTATAATAGAGATAGAGGCGGTGCTCAACATGAAAAAGGCGACATAGAAATTGAAGGCAGATACTATGGTTGTAAGCGTAGAACCAAGATAGCCAAGTGGTGCAAACCTGAGAAAGAAGAAGATGGTGTTGTCATAAGAGAAGATTATGGTAAAGCATACATGGTACTTGATTATGAAAAATTTATCATGCTACTATCAATGTTAAAGGAATTTAACAATGACGTATAACCCTAATTTTGATATAGATTTAGAGTTTGGTATGGTTTATGAAGATAAACTAAAGAACATACTCCAATCAGAAGGTGGAAAAATTGAGGTTAAAACAGAACGTGATACTTGGGTGGATACAGGAAACATAGCAATAGAAGTAAGTTATAAAGGTAAGCCATCTGGTTTGGCTAGAACTAAAGCAGATTGGTGGTTTCATATATTAACAATAGATAAAGATATTATTTCTATGCTTAGTTTTCCTGTTCCAAAATTAAAATATATTATTAGGGAACTTTATAAAAAAGATTTAGTTAAAAGTGTAATGGGTGGGGACAATAACGATTCTGAAATATTATTAGCACCCATTGATAAATTAATATCAAAAAGTTTTTTTAAATAACAGGGTGTTGTACATAATAGGAAAAGACTGGCTAATTACTGGTTGGCTTTAGTAATTACGAAATTAAATGTATTATGTATAACACCTATAAATAAAGGAGAGTCAATATGGCTTATGAAATGAAAGATAATAGTATGAGTCTGTTAAAAAACGGCTTCAAAGAAGAAGGCGACAAGAAACCAGACTATACAGGTAATGCTAAAGTTGGCGGAGTTGATATGAAAGCATCTATTTGGATAAATAAAACCAAAGATGGTAAAACTCAACTTAGGGGTAACTTCCAAAAGAAGGATGATAACCCTTTCTAGACTTAAATATCACTTATTTAAGTTTAATTGTAATAGGGGTTATTAATTTAGCCCCTATTGCATTATAATAAATAGTCGAACCTTACTATTAAAAATTAATAATCTAACGATATAAGAAGAATTAGGAGCAGTTTTTTTGAGCAAATTAAATAAAACTAAGAAGAATAAGATAAGAATGTATGATAACTACTATAGCGATGAATTAATTAGTATTTTTACTGCTGATAGCATTTTATCCGATGTTTATTTAGGTAAGTGTCATATAAGTCATGCATACAAGACAACAAAAAGAAGAAATATTGATAGAAGTAGCGATAACTATTTAGTGTATTGTACGAGTTGTAAATTAGTTTGGGAAAACCATTATAAATATAAACCAAGAGTATATCATGATAACGTGCCAGCTTATGGTAAAAAAAGATTAACTTGTGAAAAATGTGAAAGGAAAGAACTAGATGAACAGGATAACTAAATTAGAGCAATCAGTTAGAGAACTTCAAATTCTATGTACAAAAATGGTGGATACTATTTCCTTGCACGTAGAATCAACTCATGATAAAAAAATACAAGTAAATAAAAAGCCTATAAAAGTTGTAGATAAGTATAAAGCAAAACCAAAAGATTTAGATATGGTTATTGATTACTTTATAACTAAAGGTTTAAGTAAGGATAATGCTACTAAGTTTTATAATCACTATGAGGCTAGTGGTTGGATGAGAGGTAAAACTAAAATTAAGAATTGGAAAATGTGTTTAAGTTCTTGGGATTTTAATGATAGTAAAAAGACAGATAATAATCTATGGAGTAGAAACCCAAATGGTTATGTTGTGGGATACTGCGAAAAGTGTGGCGATTCTGGAATGGGCAATACAATATACGATTTAAAAAGTTCAGCATCTTGTTGTGGGGTTCAATACCTACCAACTAAACCAAATAAAAAGGTAGTCTAATGTATAAAGTATTTGTATATGGAACTTTAAAAAAAGGTGGTAGTAATCATTACTTTTTAAGGAGTTCTAAATTTATTAAGAAACAAACACTAAAAGACCACTCTATATTTGCACCTAGTGGATATGGATTTCCTTTGTTATTAAAAGATAAAGGTGGTAAAGTCCATGGTGAGTTGTATAACGTAGATGATATAACCTTAATGAGTTTAGATATGTTAGAAAGCGAAGGATATTTATACCATCGTATTCACGATAAAGAATTAGGGTTTCAGTATTATCTATATAATGATACAGGTTATTCACGTATTGATAAAAAGAAAGATAAAATAAAAGACGGAATTTGGAAAGTATAATATGAAACAACTAAAAGAAATATTTGACAGGCTTGCAGAAGTACAGATTGCTAATAATATAGCAAGAGAAGATTTAGATAAAAAGATTGATAACGACCCCCCAAAAGAGCCTACTAAAGAAGATTAAGGTTTTAATCTCTTTTCTTCTTTTTTAATTATTCTATCATATATAGCACTAGCATCCATATCGTCTGATGTAAAGTATTCCTCTGGATATGCATTATTCCAAGCTTTCATAATTTTTAAAGCCTCTGCTTCATTATCATTAATAAATGCATCTAACATCCTACCCTTTACAATACCTCTTCTATATTTAGTATAAGTTTCTTTTTGACCTTCTGTTTCAAATCTTTGTATAAATCTTCTTGGAGCAGTACCAAGTATAGGTGAAATATATTTTAAAGACCTTTGTCCTGTCTTTATTCCTATACCAAAATCTTGTATATCTTTATATATACGTTGTACTGCATCTACCCCTTTTAAAGCATCTTGCAATATAGCAGGTTTAATTAAAAATTCTAATGCTCTAGTTTTATCTTCATTAGCAAGTATATCACCAACAAATCCAGCCGCTCCGACTGCTGACACATCATCTAAAAAGTCAGACCATTTATAATCAGATAAATCCATATTGACATCATTACCTAAATATTCATACTCAACACCTTGAGGCAATATAAAATCAGGTACGAATAATTGATTTTCATCAAATACTCCCTCATCACCAGCTAAGAAATTATTAAGAGCTTTCTTAGATGCTACAACAAATTGAGCACCAAAGAATCCTCCTACGCCTAACCTTAATAAAGGTAATACATTGCCATGTGTAAATACTTCTCTACCAACATTTTCTCTTATCCAATTATATTGTTTATATCCAAATCTTTTAAATAAAAAGAAAGGTCTAAACCTTGGGTCGTTAAATATCATAGGGTCATTTAATATATTTCTTTGTAATTGAGCGTCTCTAGAAAAGCGATACATAGATTCTAAAGATTGTCTTTCTGATAAATTCTTAATGTTTTCTGGTAATCCTAATTGTCTAAGATTATCTTTTGCCCAAGATTTAGATTTTAGTCTTGACAAACCCGTGCCTCTACCATTAGCAACATCAACTAAATTCTTTATATATTCATTTCCAGCGGCGGCAGCTACATATTGATTTATTTTATTCATGCCCTGAAAACCACTATATTTTGTAATGGTATGTGCCGCTCTACCAAAAACAGTATCAGCTGGTTCAAGACCAGAAATCATTTGAAATACAGATAGGTTACTAAGACCTGATTTAGATACCATTTCTTTGTACTTTTTATCAAAAACTAAATTATATGTACCTTTAAATGTGTTGTAGTAACCAGCTTTAACTGCTGTAGATATAAAAGTTTGTGTTACGTTTGGAACAGTTGCATACCCAAGACCTATCTTAGTAGCTACTTCAAAATCAGTTGTAGCTCTCCAAAAATTTCTAGCACGAGGGTCTGACCAATTTTTAGTTGGGTCTACCTCAATCATATTATTATACGAATTAAATGTTTGATTTACCCAAGCTATTTCTTTTTCTATTGTTTCTTGTGCTCTTTTATTGTTTTTTTGACCAGCTTTATTTGATAAACCTCTTAATTCAGCTAAAGCAATATTTATTTTTTGATTTTTAGCTCCAAAAAACTCAGTGTTTGAAATATCTTTAGCAACATCATTAACATATTTAGTTAATACTAGTCTTGCATCTCTTTCATAAAACTCTTCAGGAAATTTAGCACCTCTTGATTTAACAAGATTACCAGACAAAGAATATCTTTGCTTATAAATACTATCTCTAATTTTTAAAAATGCATCAGCTTTTGCCGCTCTATCAGATAAATTATATCCATTTTCTTTTGCTTCTTTAATTAAATTTTTTACTATATGGTCAAATGCTTGTTTTGTTTCAGAACTTAATTTACTACTACCAAGAATTTCATCTATATATCTAACTATATAATCTTTTCTATTTATTTTACTAGCTTCAAACTTTGGGTCTTTCTCTATCATTTTAAATATATCACTACCTAAAAACTTTAGATATTTTTCTTTTAATTGATTAGGAAAGTAATTTTCTCTAAAAGCTCTTACAGGTATACCAGCTTTTTTTGCATCTTTATATATATCTACTAAAATTTTTCTAAATTTAATAACATCTGCGTCACCTTGGTATGCTTTTTCACCTAATCTAAAACCTAAATCTTCAAAATATTCTTTAGCTTGTTTTTCATTTTTAATTTTTATGTAATACTTATCACCTTTTTTTGTTGGTGTTTTATTACCTATTTTATAATCTGCACTAGGTACTTCTACCTGTATTCTACCAAGTTTTCTTTCTAATAAATTACCAGAGTAAAGACCAGCATCTTTTAATTTATATATATATGTTCCGGATAATGTAATACCTCTAGCATCTGCGGCATTTATATCTTTAGCTATTTTTAACCCAGTAACAGTATTATATCTGTTTTTAGTTTGCATTAAAAACTCAGGAACTAATTTATTAGTAATAACTCTTTTAGGTATAAAAAACTCATCATAACCTTGCTTTTTAAAATCACTATAAATGTCTTTTTGGGTTTGCCTTTTCCTAAGTAAATCTAAAACTCTTATTTGTTGTATTGGACTAAGTTGGCTAAATCCAGTTTTATTCTTTTTAGGGTCAATAATTTTTCCTGTTTCACCTTCTACTATTCTTCTGAAATCTTTATCAGATATATTTAATTGTTTTTTTCTACCAAATATTTCCTGCCTACGGTTTTTTACAAGAGTATCTTTAGATTTACCTGCCCTATCTCTTGCATACCCTCTATTTGTAAATTGTTTTTCAGTTAGTTCTATTGTTGCTTCTGATATTCTATTAGTTTTTAAATCTATTTTTTGACCAGTAACGACATTATTTCCTTTATCTCCTTCTTTAAATTTTACATTTGTTAGTGATGCACCTTTTTTAGATGTCCATATAACATCTTTTGCTTTTTGTGCTGATATGCCTTCCGCCATTGCTTCAGCCGCACTTTTCATACCTAGCTTTGGGTTATCAAATCCAGCTAATCTTGTAGCAGTAGATGGTATTCTTTTAGCCACATTCATACCAGCTATAACACCAGCAGCATGAGCATAATCTTTCCATTCAGGTGCTCTGCCCTCTAATAAAGGTGTAGCAGTACCAAATTGTGCAGTCTCTAAAGCTTTAACAGCAGTTGTCTGTGCTATTTTTTGAGTTTTAGTAACAGGTGCACCTAGTTTAGTTGATAGGTATTTACCAAATGCAGAGCCAGAACCAGAAGTAACAGCACCTAATCCAGCATTTATAACTGCATCTTTTGTAACAATCAAAGCATCTATATCTCCTGATTGTATTTTTTGACCAAATGCAGATTGCAATCCACCATAAAGACCCATCCCACCAGCTCCACCTATAGCTGAAGACATTATTTTATTAGGTAATTTACTAGCACCAGCTTCTACTATTTCTGTAGCTAACTCTTTTGTTATACCACCACCAATACCTTTTTGACTACCAGATTGCATTAAAACTTGAGTTGCTTTTAATTTATTTTTTTGGACAAGTTGAATGACAGTTTTTTCTGCTGCTTCTTCTGCTGCTTCCTTACTTAATCCTTTAATTACATTTTGCCTAACTAACCCTTTTATAGTTTCTTTTGCGGCTTTTTTATACCCCATATTAGCAACACCGCCTGCGAGACCACCTCCAGCAATTAAAGTTCCCATATCGGTAAGAGTAAAAAAGGATGTAACAGCCTCTCCTACGTCTTCAGCAAATCCTTTATTATCTTGATAGTCTTCACTAACGTCAAAGAATCTTTGTCCTGTAGCTATTTGATAACCAAGACCTTCTATACTATTATTGTATCCTTCTTTAACCCATTCAGGTAACCACTTACCCGGAACAAAACCATAAAGTTTAGCATCTTCTCTAGAAGCATATACTTCTTCTTCAGCTATTTTTGTAGCTTCGGGTATGTAATCTTTTACTTGTGTTTCAGTTACTTGGGTTTGATTATATATTCTGTCTCCAAGTTGTTCAATACCGGGGACAGAGTTATCATATCTTTCTGGATTTTCTCCAGCTCTTTTTAATAAATCCTCGTAATAACTGTATGCATCAGGCATAATATATTAATTTATTTTTGAATATTAGATAATGATGCTAAAATAGAATATAAATCTTTACCAAACTTTTTTTCTAATCTACTAATTACTGCATCTTTATAACCCTTATCAGATATAGATATATCTCCGCTAACAGGGTTAATAAAATCTCCAATTTTAGATTTTATATTATTTTCTAATTTAGATACCGTAATTTTTCTTTTATTATAATCTCTTGTAATAGTTGATGATTTTTGCTCTATATTTTCTATCTTTGATTGCATTTCTTTTAAAGAATTTAATCTACTTAAATCTTTTGACAATTCTTTAGTAATATAATTAGCTGTTTGCCTATCTTCTGGAATTGACGGAACATCATACTGTAAAGCTTCTTTACTTATTTCTTCTTTAGATTTTCCTAAATCAAGTTTTGGCATAGCATCTTCTTTAGCAATATTTTCAGCAAATCTATTTTCACTGCCTGCTGTTAAATTAGGAAGCGGTAATGTATTAAGGTCGTCTGTAGAATCTGTTCCTATAACAGGTTTTTTATACTCAGTATTTATACCCCCTTCTGACTCTTGATTAGAAGATAAATAATTTTGTAAAGCTTTAGGGTCATTAGAGTTTAAAACATCTAAAAAGCCATCAATATTTTCTCCATCCATATTATCTACGCTAGCTAATAATTCAGCATCTACTTGTTGTAAAGCTTCATTGGCTTCTTCTTCTTCTATCCCATATCTTTCAGATAAAAAATTACTAGGAGATTCTTCTTCAATATTAGGTCTACCTACCTTCATATCTTCAAACTCACCTACAGAACTAGATTCAAAAACAGGGTATTTAAAACCATCTTGAATATTTTGTCTTTGAACAACAATTAACGCTTTTTCTTTTTCTAATCTTTGTATGGTTTCTTCATACTGTTTTTTCATTTTTTCATTTCTAGCATTTGCACTTGTAGCACCCGGAATATCTACAAGGTCATTTATCTTACTTTGTTCGACACTTATTTGTTTTTCCTTACTTCTTATTTGCTGTCCATAATCATTAAAAAAATCTAATTTTGCTTGGTCATTCCATAAACTAGTATCTGTTATGTTTTTTCCTGATTTAGATGCTAAATCTGTTTGTTGATTTCTTAATTCTTTATTAATATTTCTATAATATAATTTTTCTTGAGGACTTCCTATTTTAGAAAGTCTAGCTGATTCTGATATTAAACTCTTTAAGTCATCTCCACTAGAAAATTTAGAAGTCATGTTTGAACTATTCCAATAGCCATAATTATCTTCAAAATCTTTGCCTGAAGCAAATTGATTAGTTATTGTCTCTGCATCTTTTTGATTAAAAGTATCAGGAAAAAATTGTTTTTCAACTTGAATTATTTTACTAGGGTCGCCTGTTGCTTTTTTATATTCAACTGCCACTTCCATAGCTTGATTAAATTTATTATTTTTTTGAGTATCTAAAAATTTTTGCTCATTTATTCTATCTATATCTTTTTGTCTTTTATTGTTACTAGCTTGTTGTAAGAGTTGATTATTATATTGAGTAGTTCTAAAGTTTTTTTCATCTTGATACTGCTTTTCAAGTCTTTTTTCTTTAGCTAACTGCCCATATATACTAGGTATGTTTTCTAAAAAATTACCTAGAGTATCAGAGTAATCCCCTGCTCTAGTATCTCTGTCAAATATATTTCTTCTAGCCATTAACTCATTCCATCCCAAAGCCAGCTACCATCAGCTGGGTTAAACATATAAACTTTACCATTAGTATCCGTCCATGTTGCACCATGACCATAACTAGATGGGTCATATCCGGGTTGATTCCAAGGTGCGTTTTCATCTGGATTATTACCACCGGGTACATCACCACTTTCTGTAAACCCTAATGTAGTAGTTCCACCACTACCATCAGATGGTAAATAAGCATTGTCAGAATCGCTCCAAATAAATAATTGACCATTATATGTAACATTTCCTTGGTCAGTAGTAGGTAAAGTATCAACAGTATTATCAGTTTCACCAATAGTGTAAGCTTCAGGTTCTAAATCTCCAATAGCAGATAAAAATTGGTCTTCAAATCCACGTCTTTGTCCATATATATCTTGCTGTAAACCAGAATACATACGCTGACCTTCTCTACCAAATTGATTAACAATGTCACTTCTAGTAGTATCTAATAAATTAGTACCACTACCTGCAAAACCTGATGTAGCTTCCATTTGTTGTTGTTGAACGCCAGCAGTACTAAGAGCATCTTGAGCACCAGAGTATAATCCTTCCCTACCTAATATGTAATTGTCAATAGCAAACTGCTCACTTGTTTGGTCATAAGTAGGAAGAAATGGTTGATACTTGTCATCAGTTAATTCTATATCATACTGACTCATAACTCCCTCTTGAGTAGGTTGACCTGATGGGTCAAATGGATTAACGTATCCACCAGTTTGATAATCTTGTACTAAGTCTAATAAATTTTTCATTTAATTATTATACATATTATATCTATTTTGTAAATAATCATCTAATTCATTGTTAGCATAATTAATAAACCCAGTATTTAATTGATTTGCAACAGGATTATTAACTACAGGAGCAACAGGATTATTAACTATAGGAGTAAAAGTTCTATTAATTATATTTTCTATATTGTATGGATTTATAAAACCTTGAGCTTGTTGCGTTAAGTCCATTAAATTACCAGATTGACCTAAATAGTTAGTAGTAGGATTTAATAAGTCATTAGAAAAACCTACATTTGGTTCAATTAATTGTGAAAGTGCATTACCTTGTCTACCAAAAGTTAAACCTGCTCCTTGCTCTAAACCTTCTGCACTCATTTGTTGACCAGCTCCTAATGCTGCATTTGAGGCATTAGGTAATGCTAATTGAGAAGCACCCATAGAAGCTGTACTTGGAGCAAATCTATTAGCTGTTTTTGCATATATGTTACTATCCCCACCAAATCCTGCCATTAAACCAGCTTTTAATCCACTTACAATAGCGTCTTGCTCCATACCACTTCTAGTGTAATCTCTAGCAGAGCTTTCTAATCCTTTAAAATCATCACTACCATATATTAAATCTTCATCATCCATAATACGACTATAGTCAGAGTACTCAGCGGCATTTAATGGATTTAAATCAAGTTTGCCTTGATAGCCAGATGATGCACCAATCTTTTTACCTGCGGCTGCTCCTGCTCCTGCTATCAAAGGCAATGCAAGACCACCTGTAGCAACACCTAACAACCCTGCTAACGCTGAAGCTCCTAAACCACCTGCTAATGAGCCAAAGCCACCAAATAAAGAAGCTCTTTCTTTGTTCTTAGCTTCTTCTCTTAATGCTTCTTCATAAGCTTGTTGAGAATCATACTTTGCTCTCTTACGAAGTAGTGCCGCTAATGTAGGACTAACACTACCGCCATTTTGATAAGAGTAACCTAATAATGTATTCATAATAAAATTCCTTTGAATTTAGCTAAAAAATGTTATATTCCACTCATTAAATTTTTATTTCTATTTCCCATACTGATGTAATAAATATTGTTGCACTAACACCACCGAAGTTAAAATCAGTATCAGCTTGAATTGATATAGCCGCCATAGAGCCAGCATCTACTTTAGGTGTATTATTAAAGTCACTTCGTTTTAATTGATGCATTGTATCAGCAGTATCTACATCAGTTAGAGTAGCACTAGCTATTTCATCTACTGTATTATCTCCACTATCTACACGCTCTACTTTAAATGTTATATCAACTTCTGCATTAACTATATCACTTCTAAATTGTATTTTTTTTAATGTCATATTATATGGAGATAAAAAACCAGTAATACTAGCAGTTGCAGTAGGTGAAGTAGTTTCTGTCTGGTCACCCCAAGGTAAATAATGCTTACTATTACCAATATCATCTACAAAATTATGAACAAACATCATATACTGACTACCAACTATATGACCTTTTACGTTTAGATTGCCACCAACTGTAAGATTTTTATCTACAACTTGATTGCCATTAGATGACATATAGCTCTTATAAATTCTACCATATTTTTTTTTACGTATAGATAATAATTCATTTGTTGATTTACCTATAGATACTTGTCCATCAGACATACTACTTATAGAAAGATTACCATCTGATTCTAATGAATCCTGTTTAGTATTTATTATTCTACGTATATCTCTATTAGCCATTATGTTAATGTTTTTTGACGTATGACTCTATATTCAATAGTTATTTCATTTATTTCAAATATTCCAATATTAGGTAAAGTAAACTCAAAAGAAATACTGCCTATTGATATTGGACTAGACGGTGTAAACGTACCAATATTATAATTCATATTACTAAATCCATCAATAGTTTCAGATAAAGTTTCAGTATCAAATGCATTACTAGATAATTCTCCATTTTTTCTATATCTTAAAGGTATTGCTTGGTCTACTGAAGATTTATAACTAAAAATAACTTTATATATTTTTTTTATAGTCGTAGGGTCGCCAAAATCTATATCTCTTGTTATAATTGATTGAACACTTCTTGCAGTAGGAACATTTAAATATTTTTTTATATTAGTTTGGTTAGTACCTACGTGTTCACTAATGCATAAATTATTATTCCAATCTTGAAAAAAATTAGTTACTTGTGTGCTATCAGCAGTTAATAAAAACCTTTTAAATGTCCATCCAGCACTATTAAAATCGTAAATATAACCATAATCACTACTAGTTGTACTATCAGATGGACTACGTACTATAACTAATGAATCACTCATTGGCTCATACCCAATCATAGCATCTTTAATATTTGCACTTCCGTTTACAAAATTAGCCCATTCTACAGGTGTACTATCAGTACCTGTTTTCCAAGAAGCCTTATTAACTCCTAATTTTTTTTCAATTAAATTAATAATTTTATTACCGTCATAAAGATAACATCCATTATCAGATACCCAAGCTACACCATACTTAGTATTTGTTACACTATACTTATAATTTACACCTGCATAACGCACAGTATCTTCTAAATACCAATTAGCAGGATTAGGACTAGCTATGTTTATTATATGTACAAGATTATGTTTATAGGCAAGAAGTCTATCGGCAAATGTTTTTATTGCTACGTATTCTCCATAATCACCTTTAGATACATCAATAAAATTACTTTCTAAAAACGTATCAAATCTGTTTATTTCGCTATACATTAATCTGTCGCCATATTTTTCAAGCTCTCCTGTATATCCAGATGTTCTTACATTTACTATAAAAGCTCTTCTATTAGCAACAACCACATCTTTATACATTTCGTTTTGTTTACCAATAGATATAAATTTTGTTTGATTAGAAAAACCATTTATAGTTGTATAGGTATCTATGTTTGGTTCTTTACAGTTACCAACAGCGTCTGGAATAACTTCAAATCCTATACCATTAGATGAATATACCCAAGTTTTAAAAGCTCCTGTAAGAGAACTCCTAACACCTTGTACTATATCTATATCTAATAATAACGTAAGCTCATCATCTGATTCGTAACGTCTAATATATATTCTGCCACCAGATACTCTACCTTCGTAAGCTACATCAGCAAAAACTGCAACACGTAAAGATTTTCCACCAGTTGCTGTGTGCGTAAAAGCAACATTACTTGATGCCCCTGTTCCCATTCTAATTGGTAATGATTCTTGATTACCATCATAAATAAAAGTTTGATGAAATTCATATACATCAGGTAACCAATCACCATCAGATGAACCATTTGCAACAGATATATTCCAACCAATTCCTCTGTTAATTATTGGAGTAGCGTGTTCTGCGTAAGCAATAGGAGCAGTACCTGTTAATGAACCACCATATGCTCTTTGATATGTTATATCAGAACCTGTTGATGGAGTTTTACAAGTTAAATATTCATTAGGAGCTGCACCAAAAGCTGTACCTATTGTTATAACTTCACCTGTAAAAGATTGGTCTAAAATATCTTTAGTATCATTATTATTTTCAAATGTAAAATTAGTAGCAGTTACATCACTTACTGCAGTTTTTAATTTTACATCTGCAAGAGAACCACTTAAATCAGCATCTTCATTAGCTTCTTTTGCTCTTGCAACACCATTATTATCAGAGTTATAATAATTACCACCACCTGATTTGTTTTCAGTAAAATCAGTTCCAGCATATGCATAAGTAAGACCAGCAGAAGACAATGGAGGGGATAAAGTATTAGGATGTTGTTGCCATTCTGAAAACTTAGGAGATAAACTACTATTATTTGAATTTGCAAATTGGTCACGTTGTATAAATCCAAACCACTTAATAGCAGATTCACACTCTTCATTTATATTGCAACTACGTAACGCTTCATCTACAAAAAAATATATATATTTAGCTGGTAATCCAGAAAGAGTTGGTGTTATAGCATCAGTAGTCCAACCATTGCCCCTTGTTCCCGGAGAAGTAGTATTGTTAGTAGACCAAACATCAATATTGCCGCTACCAGCTGCATTAGCCATAGCACATAATTTATCTCCAGTTGCTCTAATAACTTCTATACGTAAATCTCTACTAGTATTAGAACTTTCTGAAACTATTTGACGACCTTTTAAAACGTAATATACATCATCATCAGAACCACCTGTTGAATTTAAAACAATAGATGAAACTGTAAATATACCATTATTACTTGCCGTTCCTGATATTTTTAATGTATCACCAACTTTAATTCTATTAGATGTATATATATCGGTAGTACTTGCATTCTCACCGCCTTTTAGTTTCATATATTGCTGTTGTGGAATAGCCATATTTACCTAGGTTGTTCTTCGTAAGGTAAATTAGCAGAAGGGTCAGGAGATGTAGAAGTTTGACCAAAACTAATTTGACCATTACTTGAATCACCTATTACTAAATCACTGCCACCTGTTTTTACTAATGTTATAGTTTCATTATTATCTAAACCGTGGTCTGATTCAAAATAAAAAGCACCATATCCTGCACCATTTATAGTAGAAGTTGAAGCATCTTTTATATTAGTTTCAGCATTAGATATATACTCTGTTAAATCAGTAGAGCCGTCATTTGATTCTACATGATTATAAAATCCACCAGCAGTTTTAAGTTTACCAATCGCATCAATAGAAAAATTTTGAATAAAAGCCATTTCATTTTCAGCAATATCTCTAGGGTCACGTTTTGTATTCATTCCCCCAGAGAAATCTCTAATTATGTATTTTTGTTTAGGCATTTACCAAAGCTTCCATTTACTTTGGATTACAGCTTTTGCTACATCAAGTGCCTCTTTCATTACTTTATCTTTTTCTGATTTAGTTAATTTTTTATCTCTCATACCATCTTCTAGTGCTTTTACTAACTCACCTATTTGCACTACAATGTTTCTATTTTTAGCAGTTACAGATGTTGCATAACCTGCAACCCCTAATCCAACCATATAAAACAAGTTAGACCAACTTAACCAATCGCTCATAAAATCCATATTATTTTTTCTCCTTTAATGTTTGTTTAATTTCTGAAATATCTTGCATTATTACATCTAGTTTATAATTAATTAAATTTTCATCAGCTTTTAAATCAATTTCTTTTTTAATAGCATCTATGTCATATTTCATAAAACCAAATGCAAGAGTCATACTGCATATTAAAACAGCTACTGTTATTACATTTTCTATAGAAATATTTGTATTTAATTTCATTTCTTTCTGCGTCTTTTTTTTGCTGTTTTAGCAGAGCGTTTAAAAGCTTTAGATGTAGGAGCACCCTTTGAACCGGGTTTTCTCATCTTCTCTTTACTACCAGCTTTAATTCTTTTTCTTTTAGCGTGTATATTTGCATACAAACCTTTTTTCTTTTTAGCTTTTTTTCTTGGCATAATAACTCTTATTTACACTTCCACCTTCTTCTAGCTTGT
>CAACVF010000138.1_pt1 | contig 15422 bp, 22 predicted proteins | sample 2381781 | NCBI WGS metagenome assembly CAACVF01 (sample SAMEA5211967, study PRJEB30684) | marine metagenome | biome: Marine; feature: Epipelagic; material: Water | collected 2015-10-15 | depth 60 m | reverse complement strand
TAGCACTTAAAACTTCTTCTCTCTGTATGTCTTCAAAATGTTGGGCAGATAATTCACCTAATTTTTTGAATTCAGCAGCAGTTGGTTTTCTTGGTGCCTTGGAAGCTTTTACAACTTTCTTCTCGTTATTAATACTTTCAATGTCAACACTGGCAGATTGAAGAGCCTTATTCTGGCTATAAGCAAGAGAACTAAGAATCCTTGGGAAATCTTCTTGGCCTGCACTGCTCCTAATCCAACTATCTACTGCATCTATATTTGTTGTACTTAAATATTCTCCAGTTCGGAGATATTCATACAAAGAGTCTGGCGTAACTTTTAACTCCCTCGCAAGATTAATAGTAATCCTTGTCTTGATGTCATAAGGATTTACTTCGCCTCTCAAATATTTTGTCATCGTGCCAATAGTTATATCTATTCTTCTACTTAACTCTCGTTGAGAAATTGCCTCTCTTATGAGTATTTCGTTAATTACTCGCTGAAGGCGTTCAATTTGTAGACCGTTGTTAGATGAAGTCATAAGAAAGAGAATAAGGAAAATGCCTTTTCAAAAGGTTTAATTTTGGCCGAATTCTTCTAATCTTGAAAATTGATTAGAGAGAGAACTAGCTATTTCGTAGAATGGTCTTTCTGATTGTCACGCTTGTAAACAGTGCTAATCAAATTGAAAGACAAACGAAATATCGAAGTGAACAAATCATATACATTTTTTGAGATTAAAAAAGGTCTTCCAGTGAACAAAGTGGGTTATCTAGCGATTTTTATTCTTATTGCAACAATTTGTTACCTATCAATAAGTGGAAACACTCAGCAAAATGTGATTCTAGTTAGTTGTTTTGTACTAGTTCGTAGCATTACGTTACATTGTTGTTGCATTCAATTGACCAAAATATCACACCGCTGAGTAATAATTCGTGATTCCTTTCTAACCTTCGCGTCTAAATGCTTACATCTTTCATTCCTAATACGATAAAGAAGGTGTTAAGACGAATTGCACAAGTCGCAAGATAAGGCACACTATGTATCCCGTAACCTGTACCCTCGTGGACCAAATTTCCTTTAGTATCCATCCTTCTATCAAAAACAAGCCCAGCAGTTGGGTACGCGAATACGCAACGAACTGGAAAAAAGTTACTGGAACTTTAGATGATCTAAGAAAGCATGTCATGAATGGATCAGCCTTTGTTGCTGCATCTATGACTGGTCCCGATAGAACAAGTGCTGCATTTGAAAGCAGTTCACTTGCTGTCGTTGATGTTGACCATGGTTTAACTGTTGATGAGTTTCTAAAGCATCCGTTAGCATCGAAAGCTGCTTGGGTCTACACAACCACGAGTCACGATCCTGCTAATAATAAGGAAAGGTTTCGTGTGATCTTTCGTTTACCCGATGTCATTACAGATCCTGACCTATATAAGGAGATCGTTACTGTTCTCGTTAAGAAGACTCATGCAGATGAAGCCTGCACAGATTGTTGTCGAACGTTCTACGGTAATGACAAAGCTCAGCAACCATTAATTAATGATGATGCTGTCCTTGGTCACGACATTATTGAAGAAGCTAAGAAAGCATTAGTTGTCAGGCGTAATACTTACGACCGTAGGAAAGAAGATATTGACGATCACTCAATTCAACTCGCTATCTATTGTTTAGAAAACATTATTACTCCAACAGTTAATGGAGATAGGGATCGATTTATTAAGGTCACCGTATCTGCCAGCTCAGGTGGTGATGATATTTTTCCATATTGGTCTGACTGGGCTAGTCGATGTCACCATGGCAGTGGATCCAAATCTAAGCAATCAACAGAAAGATACTTCAGAACTTTCCATGGTAATTCTCTAGCCACCATCTTTTGGGAAGCAACTAACTGTGACCCAAATTGGCGACAAAATATTCCGCAAGAATTAAAAAGCAATAGTAATCATCTACTTGGTCATTACGGATCTACTTTCGCTGGCTACGAACAAAGCGCATTTGAGGGACCAGACGATGATGAATATTTCGATGATTCAAGTATCGCCACGACTCAACAAACTCAAGGTCTTTTTGGAGACAGGCCATGGGAAGTAGCATCTTCAGCAATTATCGAGACAGAAGAACCTGATAATGATTTCGACGATGAAGCTGATACAGAGCCTGACGATGTTGACGGCGATGCTGTTAACCGAGGAAGACCCGGCGAGAACCAAGTTGATCGTGTTAGAGAATTAATGCCTCAATTATTTCCCGGCTTAAGACTCAACGTTATGAATCAACAGTTGGAGTTCGGTCCTAAGAATCAAGCTCGGCCAATTCATGACCCAACCTTGATGTATCTTCCCGTTAGTCAAAGAGCTAATACAGTCTTTCCAAAAACATTAGTATTTGATATTGCTTCAGACATGGGATATCAAAATAGATATCACCCAGTCAAAAAATACTTAGAAGAATGTGCTGCAAGGAATGAACAGTGTCCATACTTCGACCGACTAGCTACGGAAATTCTTGGTGTACCAACGGATCCTCTAGAGAACCCAATCATGCCAGATGGTTCTACTCTGGCTGATGTCATTCTTAAGCGATTTCTTATTGGAGCAGTCGCCAGAGTTATAGATCCCGGCTGTGTTCATGACTGGATGCCTGTATTAATAGGTAGTCAGAACTGTGGTAAGTCAACATTCTTTAGTTATCTCACTCCTCCTCATCCTGTCGCAGGGACATATCCATGGGTCACAACCATGCAGCAATCTATTGAATATTTAAAAGATAAACCTCATGCACTTCACGCTGGGTTCATTGTTGTGATGGACGAGTTTGAGAGATATACAAAACGTAAATACTCTGAGGAATTAAAGAACCTTGTCTCTGTTGGAACTGATAGATCAGCAAGGAAATATGAGAATGAGAAATCTTATCCAAGAGCTTTTGTGCTTGCAGGTGCTACTAACTCTTCTGATTTCTTAAGTGATCCATCTGGTAACAGACGTTTCCTTCCGATCAAAGTGGTCGGCAAAGTTCCCTCTAAAGAGAATCCCTCTATCAAGATTATTGATTTAGATCGGCTTAAAAAAGATAGAGATTCAATCTGGGTTTCTGCTTACTTGCGTTATCAGGACAAACCTCAACATGTTTTCACTAGTGCTGAGATTAGTTATATCTCTGATTACGCTGACTCATTTACTAGAGACCAACCTTATGAACTTGCAGTTAGAGATGTCTTAAAGAGGCATACTTCTGGTTGGCATCAAGGAAGACCATATATAACTCTGGCTGAAATGTTCAACGAGCTGGATATTCCCATTACTCAACAAAGCCAAATGAGCAGAAACATTACTGACTGCATGACAAGAGAAGGCTGTGAAAAGAAGAAAATTAAAAAGAATGGTGAGCAATTCAGAGTATGGATTAAGACTTAACTGAGACAAAACCCCAAATCTCAATTCTTTGGCTGTCACTCTTTCTAGATGTGGCAGTCTTTTTTATTAACCCTGTACCCCTTGTACACCAATAAAGGGTACGTCATCTTGCTTGAAATCAACTAGTAGTAAATGAGTCTCAAGAAAGGGTACACGGTTCCATGCTCTGTATAACCTTTCCTAGTAATTCAGCAGCATTTTAAAAATCTTCAACTTCTTAGAAACGCTATGATCGATTTATAAGAAAAAAGAAAATAATAAGAACTTAAATAAGGAAGAGCAATTTCTAGGAAAGGTTATAGAAAGCGTGTATCCCTGTCCACCCTGTACCCTGTATGATTCAAAGTGAATCAGACAACACTCAATGATCGCTACTTTTTCTACTCACCCAATGTATAGTTTGGACAGGCCGGTTGTAGATGCGATTACCCGTAAAAGCCTGAAGGAACTGACTCAACAAGACATCGTTGACCTAGCTCGACTCTATACTCGGTACTCTGGCTATCCCGGTGGCGACAATATTAAAGACATCATTGTTAAATATCTCGACGACCACGGCAAGACATTTAACGATCTACAAATTAAATCAAGAGAAATTTGGCAAAGCGGATGGAGACCTAATCAATTAGGTGCAGACGAAGTAGGTTCTGGTGCTGATGTCGAAGCAGGATCTGTTTAATGCTTGTCAGGTTCTAATGGTGGTCCAAGAGATTTATATTCCAACTGCTTTTTTAGAAAACGTACCTCATTAACAAGCACGTCCTTCTCTTTCTCCAGCACATCGATGTGCTCTTGATAGATAATTATCATGGCCCTAGTCTACTGACTGGAGCTGGGCGAATCTTTTCTTAAGATTATTATTTTTTTAAGCTATAAATTTCAACGTATGAGTTGCATCCTTCGCAAGTCAACGTTGTATGTAAATTGAATTCTCCGTCAGGAAAATCTTCAGAGCAATTGCTTTCATTTTTCCAGATCAATTGTCCTTTGCAGTGATAACAAGTCATAGTTAAAAAAGTTCTACGGGTAATGGATAAACATGATCTCCATCAAGAACGACTGGACCATATGCTTTTTGATTTATTTCATCATCTTTTATCAAAGTTAAAAGGTTTTCGATTTCATCCTCTTTCGAATGTATGGCAGACCAATCATTATCTATATTTTCGAAATATTCTTCCAGATTTGATTTTTCTTGTTTACGCCTTATACCATCTTCTTCGGCCCATATTTTCCAAAGAGGTTCCAGCTCTGCTTTCTCTTCAGCCATCCATTTACCTCTCAGTTGACTCATGTAAGTCTCCTCTTTTGGATCTTTTAGTAACCCTTTGGCTTTTAATTCTTGAAGTTCAGCAACCCATCGATCAGCTTGACTGACTTCTCCTTGTATCTTATCTAGAGCAGCCTTGAGATAAGCAGCATTGGCATATCTCATCTTCTTTTAGTTTCAAGTTTTCTCAGTCGTACCTCGTGATCTCGTAATTCCTCTTTTACAATAATGATGTCTTTAGCTACTTCACTTCGTAGTAATTGAACCTCTCTAAGTATTGCTTCCATGCCTCTTTTCATACTGCCTTGAGTAAAAGCAATACGCCAAAGAGCACCGCATGTCGCGACACCTATAACTGAGATGATTTCAATCATTGATTAACCTCCCATATATATTCTATGCAAAATTTAAAACCACCAAAAGCACCCAAGTACTGGGATCAACGCTTTCTAGTATTGGCTTCACATATTGCTGGCTGGTCTAAAGATCCAAGCACTAAAGTAGGTGCTATCGCTGTTAGAGATAGACGTATTTTAGCTCAAGGATTTAATGGACTACCTGTCGGTATTACTGATACGAACTCTCGTTTAACTGATCGAGAAACTCGACTATCAATGACAGTTCACGCGGAGATGAATTGCGTTGCTTTTGCTGCAAAATCAGGAGTTTCCCTTACTGGATCAACAATGTATATATGGCCGCTAATGACGTGCAGTAATTGTGCATCTGTTTTAATTCAAGCCGATATTAATAAAGTCGTTGTCCCTGATTTCGTTGAACCTTTGAGATGGCAACAATCATTTGATACAGCCAGAGAGATGTTTATTGAAGCTGGAATTGCAGTTCACCGGATACCAATTAGAGGTCCATTAGAGCCAGATGATGAGAATGAATCGCCAGAAACCAGCGTAGACCTTGCCTGATTCATTAAACTGCTTACTATGTCACTCAGTATGAGAGAGTAAGTATGCAATGAAAGACCTGAAACTAGGTCATCGAGTTAAAAGCAAAGTTGATGGACGAAAGGGAATGATTGTCGGTGCTCATCAAATCACTGGCGTTAAAGACATTCTGGTTCCAGTTGCTTTAGAAAAATCAACTCGAAAAGAGCTTTGGCCTATAGATCAAATCCAGCTATTACCAAAGCCTCAACAGTTGATTGCACTCGGTGGCAAATTTGATCCACCAAAAGGCTTTCCTTTCAACACTAAATAAATATGGCACAGTGGGCTCTCCCTCCTGATCTTCATTCAAAAATTGAAGGCGGTCCTTTATGTTTCTTTCACGAACACAGTATTGGCTCAAGAGACGCACTGATTCCTAGATACACGGATAGTCATGCGTGTGTTCGCTGCGTTAGTTCGTTAACAGAAGGCAGGATTTCTCTCGATGTTCATCGAATAGAGAAAGTACATCGCAGAAGATTTCTTGAGTTCTGGTCATTCGTCGAGATGGGCAGCGCAGACGAGTGCTGGCCTTGGCGTGGAAAATTTCACAGTCGATGTAACTCAAGCTATTTCCCGATTCCTAGACATTGGAATTCTGGTCGTCAATATTCTGCTGCTCGTGTGGCTTGCTGGTTTACTTGGGGAGATATTGGAAGACTTCCTATGAAAATGATTTGTGGTGATAACAACTGTTGCAACCCGCTACATATGAAGGTCAAAGGTGTACCTCATTTCTACCATCGAAGATCGTTAGATACTATCGATATCGAATTCAGTACTCGTAAATTAGAAAGTGAAACTCTCTGCTTTCTTGAAACGACTGCTGATAAAGATCCTAAAACTTTTGAGAGATTAGAAAAAACAAATAAGATCTGGATCGATTGGCGCATGGGCTCTGGTCAGCCTGTCAACTCAATCATGACTCCCAAATTTATGACTGAATAATTTCCTAAACTATATAAAGGAATTTAATTTATTTAATTAATAATGTCTGACCCAATAGCTATCGATCCTAAGCAGACCGCTAGAGAGAGAACTGAGAAATGGTTAGAAGGTGTCTATAAGAATGAGCTAGGCAGAGATTTAGGTGACGAAGGTAGAGCTTATTGGACTGACGACATCCATGATCGTGGCCAAACCAAAGATGAAGTCTTAGCAAATATCAGACGTAGCAATGAGTACAAGGGATATCAAAGAGGTAAAGGAGAAGATTTAGATCCACTGCCAGAGGTTCCAAGCAAACCTGAGAAACCAAGCAAACCTCCAATTAGATGGACTCCAAAAGATACTGACCGAAAATACGGTATTTATGACGCTATCAGCGCTGCTTCTTCGGCTGGTAACAGGATGACTGACGACTACTACGGCAGGTTCCTTCCTGAGATGAGGCAGAATGTAATGCTTGGGATTAACGAGATAGGAGCTGCTGACCGTTATCACGGCAATAGATATGAAGGTAAGCCTCCTGAATACACTGATCCAGACGAGCTATTTGAAAAGTACAAAAGAGATGATGATGATAATGACGAGTCAAGCGATTTAGAAAAGCGGATTAAGGTTCTAGAAGATAAATACAAGATTGCTTAATTCAGCAAGACAATTTTCTTTCTGTTAATTTATGTAAAGTATCTTGCGTTTTGCATGACAGAATCAACAGAGTCGAATTTAGTTTTCATCAAGGAAACTTACAAAGACTTGCTAGCTAGGGAACCAGACGCAGAAGGTATGCAGTGGTGGCTTGATGATTTAGAAAAAAGAGGACAGACTCGTGAAGATGTTGTCGCGAACATCAAATTAAGCGATGAATATAAGGCAATGGATTCTTAATAATTAAATCGGTAGATTCGAAAGACATCTCTTGCATTGTGTCACTATGTGATCTAACTTCTTCGTAGAAGTTATATTTGTGCGTTGTGCCCTTCCAGCAGTTCTCCGTCTACAAGATTGGTGGTCAAGAGATGCCGCAAACACTGTTGCTTAATGTTTTTAAGACACTAACTGATAGATCCTTTAAGCCTTCAGGTCCGCTGCTTGCAGAAGATGATGAGTCAATAGGAGGAGAAGATATCAATGGCAAAACATTTATTGAACAATGGACTCCCGCAGTTCGTGATCAAAAAATGATTACCAAAGAAGCTTATGCTCCTTTTGACCATCCACACTTATCTTTGTACATACGAGGAGATCAGCTAACAATCTCAGACCTCAAAGAACTTTGTCGAACTCTATCTTTTAATAGTCAATCTCTTTTCGAAACAGCGGACTCCTATCGGATTCCAGTTAAAGATTTAAATTCCTCTATAGAGGATTTCGTTTATTCCAGAGTTGTCGGTTTTTATAATCCTGATGATGAGCAAGCTTTTAAATGGACAGAACAAGATAGACATGAACAATTAGCTGCTGGTTATTCATCACTACTCGACTTCAATGCAGCGAGAGAAAGAGGAATTGCCAAAGAGGTTGCACAGGAATCATTGCCACAAAATTTACTTATTAACGCTACAGTGACTGGGAGTCTTGGAGATTGGCTTCGTCTACTTGATCGAGCTAGCTTGATGAGAAGCAGCTACGAAATGAAGTCAATCGTTGATTCTATTGCTAACGAGATTAGTAAGTGGACTCCTGAGATTTATCGCTGGTGGCATTCAGGATTAAAGAAGAAAACAGTAAAAAGAAAACAAAAGAATGAAATTGCAGCGTGAGGTTTTCGATATGCAAACCACTAACGAGCTATATCAATTGCATTCTTCAATCAGTTTATTGATTGATTCTTTCATTAAACATCCTGAATACAGACGTTATGTACTAGCACTTTCCCGTGCGGAATATATAACTGACAGCGTTTTAGTCACTACGCAAAACGAAGAACTGAATGGCAAGACCAAAGCCAACAGAACTATTAGTAAAGTTTTTTCCTGAACTTATTGATAAATCTGTTCCTTCTGCAAACAAGGACGCTTCGAAAGAATTAAACGTCAGGATCTGCGAAGCAATAATTTCAGATTTAATAGGTAAGTTTGATTCCCTCATGAGCTACATGGGAGAAGGAGCTTTAATAGTCAAACTTGCAAGCAAGCACGGTAAGCCTCAAATACAAACTCAGAATTTTATTAATAGATTTTCTCTTGAACAAGATTTAAAAGAAGCAGAAAAGTCGGGCGATACAACAGTTATTGAGTTCCTTAAAGATGTTTTAGACAAAGTAAAAAAATGTCAGTTTGACGAGGAAATCTGCATTCTTCTTCTGGACAACTCTGGCGGCTCTGCTGCTGTCATTCCAAGAGACAATCCGGCAAAAAGAATCCAGACAATGATGAATGAAATATAAGTTATGCCAGAACCTAGGCGAGTTAATAAATGTGATTTAGCTCCACCTGCTGATGTCATCCAAGGTGCTAGGTCTGTTCTTGGGACAATAGATCTTGATCCCTATTCAACTAAAGATATAAATCGATCAGTATTAGCTTCTCGCTTTTACGACAAAGATAAAGAAACGTTAGAAGAGATTGTTCATAAAGACTGGAATACAAGCGGAGAAGGGAGAGTCTTTGTTGGATCTCCTGCTGGTGCTGGACTAACAAGAAGACTTTTAAATAAAGCGTTAACTGAATACAGGAAAGGTCGTGTTAATCACTGCGTTATTTGGATAGCCCATAACGAATCAATTATTAGAGCGCCTTGGCTCTGGGACTTTCCTATTTGTATTCCTTTTAGAAGAGTTCGTCCGCAGTGGTGGGACGAGGAGCTGGAAACCTTTCGAGGAGTCTCTCCTTCTGATTGGTCTGCAATCGCCTACTTACCACCAACTGATCCAGCCAAGTTTCAAACAATGGTGTCTCGTTTCCATAACGTCTTTAGCCGTTTAGGAAGAGTCGTCTTCAACGAATACAGCGGAGAAGCTGACTGGACTGAATCATACAAAGCTTTGTACGGGAGGGAATATGATTACCGAGGTTGAGTTGGATAACTTCCTTGCTCCAAACGGGGAGAAATATTTAACGATTAGATCTGTTGTTTATGATTCATGGATCATATGGCAGGATGCCTTGCCATTCGAACGTGAATACAGAAAACTTTTAACGCCTGATATCTATACCAATATCATTGAATTAGGAACAAGGGTGCATAAGATGCATCAATCAATGCCCGGATATAAAGCGTTAGGTGAGTCTCCATTTGAATTCGTGTTGTGGTGGGATCCATTAGACCCAGATCCTGATTGGCAACAAGGAAAGAAATGCAGATTCATGATTAATGATTTTACTGCTGAAGAAATTGAGTACTACAGCTCAATTAAGAAAGGCAATAAATTAACGATTAAACCAATGACTACTCGAATGGTGGAAGCAGTTATTACTCCTAAGACTGGGGAATAGAAATAAGAATGGTCACATTGCGATCAATCTCGTTGACCATCTCAATTTCATAGTCGGTATTCAATTTATTTAAAAAAGATACAGCCTCAGATTCAAACTCTTCTGCTTTCTTTATCGCAATTTCATCAAGTAAATACTCTATGTCTGTGATGATGTTTTTAATGATGTTATCCATCAATGTTTAAGGCAGGTGAAATCATCATGGACATAATCGAGGGATCTGTCAAGTTCTTTTTACGTACACTTAAAACCATTGCTACAACGTGTATTCAACCTTCGGGTTGGTAGCCCGAAGATGGGGCAAAATGTACACTTATCGGGTTAAGCAGCTATAAGTCTCTTCTTCTCCTGTACGTCAGGATGAGATTCACATACGCTGCTACAACGACTAAAGCAAGTATCAAAGTAGCCATTAGCAATTGCACAAGTTCGGATGTTCGCCTGTAGAACAATATGAGTCGCTCTGGTCTCCAACTTCTTCGCATGTGTATGAGTCTGCGTTACCTGTATTCATGAACGAGTAAGCATCTAGTCCTCGACCACTGCCACCTCCTCCGTTATTCATCCCTAGTCCGCATCCAGCTAAAAGGATTGGTAGAACAAGTAAAAACTTTTTCATTAGTAGTTGTTTAGTTAGGTGCCTAGTTCAGGCATCTTTCTTGCTTCCCATGCTTCCTTCCTTGCACCGTATTTATCTAGATCATCTTTGAATACCTGACTTTCAGCGGCTTGCTCTGACGATCTCCGATTCAATATTCTGATACCACTTCCATCATCAATACTTTTCCTACCACCCGTACTCCCACCATAGTTCTGAGCATGATGATTAGCGCGTCTTGCTTTGGCTAGATGTTTTCTAACTAGGGCTGTTTTTTTATTCCTTAATCCCATACTTCGCTCCGAGTAATAGTAATTTTTCTGGCCAAAATTCCTTTGGTATGTATTTGACCATTAAGAAAAAGTGGAAGTTATGAATCAAAGTGAACATGACAATGACCAATGTTGGGTTTAATGACTTGTCACTCTCTTGAAGAAAAGCATTACACAGAGCAAATCCTTCTATAAGTTGGCGCTCCATTACAGCGCATGTTAAAAGCTTTTGCCGATCTGTGCCTGATTGATCACTCAATACGCTTGCTCTCTCATTCAACTAACATTATCCTAGGCAGAATGAACGCCAACTAAGTGAAGACTCGTTTTGATCTCGTGCCTTGGGCTGCTATTGCAGACATCGCTGACGTTCTCAGCTATGGGAGCCAAAAGTATTCAGCAAATAATTGGTGCAGAGGAACTGAATGGGGCAGATATTTCGCAGCCCTATGCAGACATATATTCGCTTGGTGGCGAGGAGAAGATAACGACAAAGAAACTGGACTCTCACATCTCAGCCACGCTGGATGCTGCTTGCTCTTTCTGATGGAATACCAGCGAAATGGTTGGGGAACAGATGATCGTTTTACTGGTCCAGATGGTCAATCTTTCACTAAGAGCGATGGTCTAACTTCTGAAGCCTTTGAGTTCAATTATGACCTCTACAAAGAAGTCCTTCAGTGTCATCCATTAGATGATTCTCAAACTTTAAAGTTTGCTACTGAGTGGAAATCTGAATCTGTTGATCCTATTGATCTTGGCCTTGATTGATGAAAATAATAATTAATAATGGTTGTGATTGTGATCACTGCAAAGAAATTACAAAACAACAAAATAGACTTGCAAAATTAAATAAAAAATATAGAAAAAATAAGCCCTCTTCTTTGAATGAACTCATTGAGACTGCTGCTAATTCAGTCACTCGTCTCTGGGAATAAGTATGAATTGCTGGCACTGCAACACTGAATTGATTTGGGGTAGTGATTCCGATCTACCTATCCCTTGTGAAGAATATGATTTTGTTACTTTCCTTTCATGCCCTAAATGTGAATCAGACGTTGAGGTCTATCACAAAAAGGAATCGTAATTATTGCCTTGGTTTTCTATTTCTCTTTGGCATTTGCTTAGCTAATGCTTCCATTTGAGGAATAGACATTTGAGTTACTTCCTGCAATCTCTGTGTTAACTCTGCTGCTTTAGCTTCGTTTTGCTGGGTTAATTCTGTATACCTTTGAGGCATTGCTGGCATAGCTGGAGCTGGAGCTGGAGCTGGTGGCTGCTGGACTGGAATCTGTGCAGTTATTTCTCTTGCCATACTTGTTAGCTCTGATTGAACTTGTTGAGCTACAAGTGGTGGAACTTTATTGATTACTTCTTGGACTTCTGTGCGTGGAATCAATGTTGGCAACACTCTTTCAATAGCGTCTATTTTTTGAAACAGCTCCGAGTTATCTCCCTTTTTATTTTTAAAACCAATCGAAACAAATTGTCCTGTTGCTAGTCCAACAACAACAGCCATTGCACCTGTGATTAATACTTCCATAAGCCTCGTCTTTCACTTTGTAATATATCGCAATCAAATTTAAATTGCTAATCTTCGCCACCTAAAACAATTTCTTCCATATCTAATTCAAAGTTTGCTGACTCGTAAACCTCTTGAAGATCATCATCATCAATATCGTCATCAGCTAAGCAGTACTCGACAACTTCGTCTCCTTCGCTTGATGGCATGTATGCAGATCCTTCATGGAATTTAAAGACAAAACCAGATTCCTTACTAGCAGCAAGAAAGGCTTGCTTCTGTGCAAATCTGCCCTCCCAGCAACTTAGTAATTCCTCTATAAGTTCGTCCCTTGATAGAGCCCTCGTCTCTATCGCAATCCTGTGAAGCATGAACTTTTGCTCTGGAGTCAATTCTGGATTCACTGGGATCTCCTCCTGATAAACACCATAAGTCGAATAGATCGTTGTTTAGCGGCTTGATCCATGTCTTTATTCTGGCAGCTCTGTCTGGACAGAAAAAAGATTGTTCTTCGTACCACACAAGCCAGTCACGACTGGAACCTTTCGCTGAATTACACGGTAGACATGCTGGTACTAAATTAGTCCTTAAGCTGCTACCACCGTGAGCTTTTGGTTTTACATGGTCAATGGTTAAGTGAATCTTAACGTCATTTTCATGCTTAATGCCGCAATAAGCACAGCATCCCCATTCGTCTTTTATTGATTGTCTGAATCGTCTAAGGGCAGCGCCTTTAGAGATCTCAATAAGTCCAAATCGGTAATTCTCCCAGCGTTCTGGTATCAATGAATAACCTCAATTGACCTAACAATAACTACCTCTAGGGAGACAAACAATCTTTTCCATTTTGAAAACCTATAAAATTAAAGATAGCTTTGCAATAGACATGAAAGTTTTCAATATCCTTGCGCTGGCGAGCTTTGGTATAAGCATCTCCTTAGTTGGAGGAACAATCGCTGGCTACTTTTATCTCAAGAATCCACTAACACAACAGCATTTACAAAACAAACTAATTAAAGCCATAACTCCTGCACTGACTAAGGGAGTCTCAGGCTCATTACCAAAAGTTGATATACCTTCCCTTCCTAGTTCAACAGGAGGAGTATTACCCCTGAATCTTTAAGTGATTGATATCAGGGATGTCAGAGTTTGGAATGTAAAAGTTCCTAATGTTCCCGACTGGGCAATACAAGTACCAAGCAGTATCCCCCTCGCAGTGCCTATCACGCAGGAATTGGTGACGGGTCCAATAGGTTTTCCTATCGTCGATGTTCCGGGCTGTGTAGAGGCTCGTGAGACCTCTGGAAATAACAACCTAATAGAGGACGACCCTTACGGAAATTTACTGCTCTGCGACGGCACACAGCCTGTCATGCCTGCGTTTGACTATAACCCTAATAATTTACAACCAGTCATTGAACCAGTAAAAAACGTTCAACTTCCTCCACCACTAAACCAACCGAAATCTCAATCCAATCCACTCGATAATGATGCAACTGGAATCAATATGGGTGGATTTAATTCCACTCCACCCCCACCTCCACCTGCTGAGAAACCAGTAACTAATTGTCCTCGACCAGATGACCCACCCATTGGTAGTAAAGGGAAATTTGGAACTAAACGAGTTACAGGATATGAGTTAAGCGAGGAAGGTGAATGCATCACATTATGGGAAGCGCAGACTCCTCAAGATGTCGCCTTTACATATCTGCCCCCTCCTCCATTGGTTTTAACTACTGGAGCTACTGCTGCGGTAGCTGTAACTAGTTCTGTTTTAATTAAGCCTCTAAGTGATTATCTACTTAAGGTTGTGAAACCCCTCGTGAAGAAGGTTCTGAAGAAGGTGTTACCTCGTCTCCTGAAGAAGAAGCCCAAGGTGCTTTCACTTCGAGAACGCCAATTGGAGCAGAGGAATCTCCGGAAGTAGTCTTACTAATTTGTTCTAGATTATGTGCATGGTCCGGCACTGAAGTCGGATGTTCGCCAACCTCGACATCCTCACATATGACTGCATATTTTGTTCCGGGTCGGAAATATATATTCTCTTTTCGCAATGTCCCACAGTGTTTTAAACGTGAAATTTCGTAGTCAAGTATTTTCAAATTTAGGCTTGCTTTTCTCAGAGCAATCTCTGTACTGGCTGCTTCTTTGCACAGCGCTTGTAGCTTTGAATCTAAGGGCTTAGACCATTGGAGAGTGGCTCCATAATTTAAGGAGAAATTATCCTTCTGTTGTGTGAGGATATCCTTTTCAAACAAGACGGCACCGGGATTATCAGGAGCACCGTCTCCATCAATATCTCGCATGTCATAGACCGGCTCCTTATAACTAGTGACAAAAGGTAGCTTTATATTTTTACTCCTACCAATGTATGGCGATATGGTTACAGTTTCTGCCTGACATTGCACTCCATTTGTAAAAGCAGAGTTAATAAAATTTCCAGTCAACACTTGGTATGCATTCACAGTCGCTTGACCACTACTGTTCGCGACCGGATTAGAGGTGGCCGATACACCACCAACATCACTGGCTAATACACTATGCGGAGTTATTAGTAATACGCCAAGAAGCCTTGCTATTACTGGCTGAATACGCTGCTGCTTGTTATCGTAGTTTCGATTTCTGACGTGCGAGTTATTGTTGTGCGATTTCGAAGTCCCGGTCCTTGGTATGAAGAGGTGTATTGGAAGGCTCCTCCATCTGTGATAAGAGAAAAATTGGGAGAGGTACTCATGTCTAAACCTGTCCATGTACTCGTTCCACCGTTCAAAGTCGTATGTTTGATCTCAGTATGAGACGTTGGATTTATAACACCTGTCGATGGCTTAATGCCTGTGCCAGACACCGAATGAACCCAGCCTGTATTGAAATCTTCTGATACTATAACCTCCGAAATCACCTGCCGTTGAGTAGTAGTTGAGTCAAGTTTTCCAGAAGAAAAATTTGGCGATATAGGAACTGCATGACTACTACTAGGCCAACTTAGTACGACTACTAAAAGACCTAATATTCGTTTCATACTGGGATAACTTCTTCTGC
>CAACVF010000137.1_pt1 | contig 15490 bp, 20 predicted proteins | sample 2381781 | NCBI WGS metagenome assembly CAACVF01 (sample SAMEA5211967, study PRJEB30684) | marine metagenome | biome: Marine; feature: Epipelagic; material: Water | collected 2015-10-15 | depth 60 m | reverse complement strand
TGGGACTAATAAAATTATTAGAAAACCTTTTCCTGAAAAATTAGCAGCCGAATGCTTACCTTATATTTTGGAAGTGACAAATGCTAAAATTAAAATTGCTACTGAAATGCGGCTGTTAGAAGAGTCCTTTGACTATTGGTTTAATAACACTGGAAGTTGCTGCTGCCGTGCTGTTATGGTTTATAAGGCTCTAAAAAAAGAAGGTAAAAACCCTAAATTAAAAATTGGAAGCTTAGGGTTTATTCAACCTAACAATAAGGACGTCTTCTTTGAATATGGTTAATATTAATCGCTAAAATGTTTTATAAAAAAAATGATGAGAACACACCCTAAAAACAACATTTTCAATAGCATATTTTTATGAGCATTAATAATTATTTTTTTTCAAATATATATATCAAATTGAAAAACCTGTTTTTAAGGTGTGTTATTATCATTTTTTTTATAAAACAAATAAAACATTTTAGCGATTAATAATTCCTAATTAATAATTCTGTCTTTTCCAACAGGTGACCACCAACACCCATTCCAGCAGTGGCGTGTCGTCCTGAATTATATTTAGTCTTAACAGACATTACCTTAAACCCCGCAGCCCGTGCCAGCTTCTTCGCCTCAGGGATATTATCATATGATAAAATAAACTTACCTTTAACGGTCTTTAAAAAATTAATTAATTCTTCAATGGTGACGTCGTTGCTCTCGTAGTCCTTCATTTTCGCAGCGGTGCTATATGGTGGGTCTAAATATATAAACGCATTGGGGTTGTCGTATTTTCTTATAACGGATTTATAATCCTGATTTAATATTCGCACGTCTTTTAAACGCTCTTTATATTTATCATATCTTTTTTGACTTCTTACTGAACCACGGTTCGCCTTCTCTTTACTTTTGCTCGGGGCATAACTCGTTCTGTCAGACCTGAATGAATATAAACTTAATAATATATTTCGCTTGAACCTCTCCACAGGTGAACTAAACGTCTTCTTATTTTTTAATGCGTTGAATTGTTCTTTTGAAGTTATAACAGGAAGTTCACCAACCTTATCACCTATTCTTTTAACATCTAAATATAAATTTATAATATCTTTATCTTTGTCGTTAATGACTTCCTTAATATTAGGGTCGGCAGGGGCTGCGAAAAAAACACTCCCTCCACCCACGAATGGTTCTATATAAGTGGTGTGCTTCGGCATCATCCGACGAATCCGTTCTCTCAGCTTTGACTTTCCACCAACCCGACCGACTATTGATTTTAATGACATTATATATAATGCTATATAATATTATTATACATCTTGCTTTAATTGACTGCTGTCCTTATAACGCTTGCTCGCAGACTTACGGGCAGCCACGGCGGGCTGGCGGGATGTTATTGCTTCCACCTCCTTTTCAAAATCATCCATCTCCTTCCGCATCTTTGCTAAGAACTGCTTTTTTAATTTCGGTTGTGTTCGCAGTCTGCTTCCTGTCGCCTCTCTCATCGCAGCCATCGCCTCGGAAGCCAGTCTTTTCGGGGACTTGGCGTCGTCCTTCTTGGACTTCCTTAGTCCTTGCGTGCGACTTTTAATCCTGCCGTGTGTGGACAGACCTAACGCCTCACGCACTTTTAAGATGGCAGACTCTGCGTCATACTCCGCAGCACTCACTTCTTTTCCTGCTTCCATTATAGATGATATTAATTCCGTTTTGTTTTTATTTCCATAACCTTTTAATTTTAAAACCTTCGCCGCCCGTTTCAGTTCGTCTCGTGATAAAGTTTCCAGCTTCGTGGCACGTGCCTTATAATCCATATATAAATAATAATTATAAAAAAATTTATTAGTTATAATTTATCCTCATCTGCTTCTTCTAAAACATCTAATACATCCTTGGATTGAATTGCTGGGAGTTCTCTCAGCGGATTCTTTCGGGCTTTGCTTTCATCCATAATTTTTTCATCACTGGAGAGGCTGGAGTCGTCACTTATTTCGTGGTTGTTCACTTTATCAATCTTATCATAATATCTTATTTCTTGGGACATTATCTCTATTAAATTTTTATGAGCTTGCTTTAAGAACACTTTGCGTTCGTTAGGGTAGAGAGCCGTTTCTATCTTTTCTAATGAACCGTTATATTCGGTGAGGAGGTCTTCGTCCACTTCCTTATGATTTCGTGCTTTTAATAACGTGTTAGTCAATAAAGACGCCGATTGAAGATAAGTTTCCATTCGTTGATTAAAGTTTCTAAACTTCATCAATGACGCCATCGTTGCTGTTATAGACGATAAAATAATGGGTAGAAGCGTCCACCCCGCACCTTTTAATTCCAGTCGCATTTTTATTGACTCTGCTAAACCACTCACTAAACTTATAACAATAATGGCTTTATTCCAGTCGTCGCAGTCCTTCTTTAAATTTTGATGTCCTATTAAGAGAGCATCTCTTTTTGATTTTAAATCGGCTCTTATGTCTTCTATTGTGTCCTTTATCATAATATATTAACAGAGATGTTTTAGATTAATGACTAAATCATAATTTTCAGCCACTGGGTTCGCCGTCCCTGTGGAGCACTTTAAAGACACTTCAAAAGTGTTTCCCTGCGGTTTTCCATACATATATGTGGGTGAATTGTGTGATGCTCCCGCCACTAAACACCGCATTACGGGGTGAGGGCTCGCCCCCTTGTGTCCATCCTTCGGTTCTAATAGACCGAGCAACGTGGACGAGCCAGCTGTCCCCTCACTATTCACGGCATACTTACACTGAATAAATGGCAGTGTTATAAATAGTGATGTCGGATATGTTTCTAATAAGGCGTTGGCTTCTGTTAATTTTTCAAATTCTGACTGAAAAGTAAAAGTCATTTCATACTCGCCCTCAGGAATAATGCTCCAGTCAAACTTGAACCGCTTGCGAGCACCGAGAGCATCTAAATTAGTCCCCTGAGTTGAATTAATGTGAATTGAATAAGTCTTCATTATAATATATAATGGTTATTATTTAATTACATAAAAATATTTTTAGCCTGACCGCCTAAACCCTTCACACGCTCTATGGCAGACGAAGCGGCGGCAGCGGGCGACTGACCTGAATAGGTGGACGGGTTGGAGGCTTGGCTCGCACGTCCTAACAGAGCCGACGCCGAGCCAGCCGTCCCAGTTAAACCCCTCGCTCCGCCGAGCAATCCACCCGCTCCTATCTGACGAGCTAAACCTTGAACGGCGGGGTCACTGAGGAGCTTATCGCCCTGCGACGCTGCCGACCCTAATGCTCTGCTCGCCTGACCCAGTCCACTGCTGACTTGACGGGCGAGCATCGGGGCTTTGTTAAATATTCCACGTGTAGCTCCTCCCACTTTATTAAAGAAGGATGGTGCGGACGAAAACGCTCTTAAACCTTTGTTGAAAAACGACATTTATAATTATTATAAATATTATTATTAATCTTCATTAAAATCTATTCGGTCAAACTGTTTATAGAACTTCTGTGAGTCGGTGTTAATAAATAAATAAGAAAAGGGTTTATCATACACCAGTTTAGAGATATTCGGCATCATACTCTTCACGAATTCGTCTTCCACGTTCTCATCAAATAAATTTTTTAATTCATTCTTACTGACTTTAAAGACGAAGATATTGCTAAATAGACGACGCAGCTCCTTTGGAACTGAAAAGAAAGTCTGATTTAAAAAAAATATACTGGTTCTAATATGGCGGCGGTTAAATATTAACTCTTTAAAAAGTTGTAAAGTGTCTTTATTTTTTAAATAGGAAGCCATATCATCAAATATAATAACATTGTTTTCATCGGGTGGTGAGCCCTTAATCCTCTCAAGCACCTCTTGAAGGTTCTCTGTTGTTAGTTCATCAAACTTCTTATCAGCTGGGTGCTTCTTGAATATATCGTTCTTTATAGAGGCACGTGAATGGCTTGGTTGGAATAAATAAATATTATGGTAGACACGATTTAAAAGTTTCTTATCCTTTAACATCGCCCACATAAGTGAGGATTTTCCACTTTTTGGCTTACCGAGCAGGAGGTTGGTGCTGTGGTGGTTCAGATAAGACGTGAGTTCATAATTATTTAACTTGGGATGAAGGGGTCGGTCGCACAACATCTCAGGTGGCTTAATCTGTGGTTTTTTTAGTTTAATAATATTCATATTTATATTTAATCAATATTATTTAATTAAGTCCTTAATGAGTTGCGGTGGAATTCTATATCTCGTGTTAATTGAACCACACGAACCTTTCGTTAATCTATTTTCGTGAGAATTACCTAAATTATTTTTATGAAGCAGTCGTCCATTAACAGACGTTAAATTACCACACGCTTTATTACATAATTTCGGCGTGAAGTCCATTTTATTCGTCCATATACGTGTGCGTTTTTTATACCCCCAGTCACTATACATACAATAGTCTACGTCATAATGGTTTAAATCCGTTAAAAATTGTTTCATCTTCCCTGTTGCTGGATTTTCTATATACCACCAAGTGGGGTTAAAATATTTAATTATCTCCTGTGTCTTTCTTAATAAAGGCAGTCCCCTTTCAATCATATCTTTATCCAGCATTTCGTGTGTTATAATTTTATCACCAAACGCTTTTGTTTTACGACCAACCCACGAGCGTCGGCAGTGACTAAATGTCTCGCACGGCACCGATGCCCATATCAAATCAAATGAATTAGGTTCATATTCTTTATAATTCCAATCCATAATATCTATATTGATGTCTGCGTTCTTCAAATCAAGAGAGGTGACATTATAACCTTTTTCTCTACAAACCTTACCAACACTACCTGTTCCCGAAAACAATTCTAAAACCTTCATTATAAATAACTATATTATTATATTTAAGCTTATTTAAACACGAACAGCGACCTGTCTGCTATTGACGTTAAGGGCTATGAGGGCATCATAACAGGCGTAGAGGGTGAGGGTGGCGGCGGCAGTCGTCGCCGACGAGGTGTTCACACGGACGTTAATCGGTGTGAGCTGGGACGACTCACCCGAAAGCATAACCTGATTGGACGAAAGTTTCTCGGTGTTCATTCCGTAGTAGTGCGAGGCAGGAGTCTGAACGGTGGTGGCAGTGCCGCCGACAATCTTGGCGAACCTGTCCCACGAAGCAGGAGTGATGGCGTTGCGTGACGAATAGATGTCGTGAGCCTCACCGAACGCCTGACGAAGAGCCGACTTAATAGCAGCGGTGTTGGTTTCTCTTAAAGGAGTTGGCGGGAACGGACGGTTCGCCACGAAAAATTGAATTGAACCAGTCTCGCCAGCAATCTTAACAGCATCATAACCCGCATTAATAGAGGCATTACCAGCCTCACCTGTGCCTTGAAGGAATAGACTCTTAATAGACGAGAGGCGGACATTGTAAATATAAGTGGCTTCACTCGCACCTGCGAGGACAGGGAAGTTCACGTTGGTGACATTCCAGCCCTGCGATTTAAGGACGAGGTCGCCATCCACCGCCATTGAGCGGACAACGGAATCCATTCCAGCACCGAAGTCCACGAGGTCAAATGTGAGCTCTAAATCATCAAAAGAAAAGACGGGAGCTCCAGTAGCTCCGCCGTCAGCTTGGAGGACAGCGGTGGCGTATTCACTAATCTGAGCGGTGGTGAGCTGGATGCGGACGCCACCCATATGACCGAGCGGAATGAGTTCCGAGCACGAAGAAAGCAGGCAGCCGAGCGGCAGACTTACAGGGAAAGTGCCAGCGGCAGCGTTAGTCCCTGTGGACGTCGGTCCGTCCCGTCCGTTAAGGTTGTTAAAGGTGGGGGTGACAAAATCATCAACGCCTTCGTTTCCGCCACCACCATAACCGAACTCAGTGGCGAGGGCAACCTTCTCGTCCATTGAGAGCTTACTCTGACTAATCATATTATAAAGACGACCATATTCAGACACCGCCTCTAAAAGCGAGCCCCCGACGATGGTTTCCACCCGACCTATCCACGACGCAGCGGGGACACCACGTATCTTGATGACATCGGTGTTGGCGGAAGGAGTGACGGTGATATTCAAATTGAGGCAGAGCGAATTTGGAACAAGGAAGCTATGGGCTGGTAAATCAAACTGGATGATATTACCATCGCCAGCAAAGGACGCTCCATTAGACGGGCGAACGATGACCTGTGACATTTTGGTGTCCGACGGAAGCGAAGCCATCGGCTTGTTGTATTGAACTTCTTTTGGGAGAGCAGCCATTATAAACTTATTAAATATTTTTATTTATTTAATAATTTTTATATTATATCAAATTTTACGTCTTCTAATTCCTCTTTTAAGGATTGCGTTTTTTGTAAAGCTTTTAATGTTGCTACATATTTATCGTTTAATATAGACCCATCTTTTTTGCTAAATCTTTGTCTTCTGTGAGTGTTAATCAATAGAGTCATTGTCCAGTTAGTTCCATTAAAATCTATTAAATTATTATTTTGGTCTAATAGCTGGACGTCTATTTCATCTATCCGCTTCGCCTTAACAAAACTTTCACGCCCTAAACTATTATAGATGGTTAAACCGAACGGGGTGGCGGTGGCACTTATAGTGTCCACGAGGGTTGTTGTGTTGAGTCTATTGCTGTCAAAATTACCACCTGCGAGAGAGTCGCTTAACAATTTAATTTTTGTGACGCCTAAAAAATTGGCTGGGTTAGGGAAGGTGGCAGGCGGTGCTTGATATGGAAAAACCTGTGTGCCGACCGCATCTAAATCCAGCCCGAGAGGTTCACGGCACGTGGTTGTTGCTAAATTAATCGTGAGGCTCGTGCCTACCGTCGCACTCAGTAAAGAGAACTTACCTGTCACTGTGCTAAAATCCAGTGTGCCGTTTCCTGCGAAGGCAGCCGCATTAAATTTCAATTCAAATTCAGTCTTAAAAGAGTTGGCATCATAATTACCCTCCGTTAATGTTATAGAGGCAGTCGTGCCCACAGAATCCGATATATTAATAATATTATTATCTGCGTTCACGTTATAATAAGACGCTGGGATTTCGGCACTTTGGATTGCTATGGTGTGATATAATGTGTCCACGCTTTTCGGCGATATACTATTAAAGTCAAATAAGAGCTTGGAATGTTTAGAACCATTTAATTTAGCTGTTGCGAACCGACTATTAAGACTTATTAGACGAGATTGAATAATAACGTGTTCATCTATATCTTCAAATCCATTCACTCTATCAATACCATCCATTATAATATATTATGAATATTATTCAGTCTCCTCTATAAGTTCTTTCATATCCTTGTGTCGTTCCATATAATCAATATTTTTTTTATTGATACGACTTCTCTCTAACTTTAATTTCTCTATAATTCCATTCACCTTTTCCTTTTCATCATCTTCTAAATGTTTATCGTTATAATGTAAATAGAGAGCAAACGTCGCTGGGTTGTTAAGTGTCATACACGGAACACTATTAATTATTTCTTCTAAACTAACGTGGTCGGGTGGACGTTCGGGAGAGGCTGTAATAGAATTTATAATGTCTAAATCACTCATTATAAATAATAATTATATTATATTTATATTAATCAATCACATAAAAGTTAATTGACGACCGAAGGACTTCCTGCTGCTTTCCGATGATGAAAAAGGGTCATTCATTGGCGACGATATTGGTGTGGGAACATCTATCGGTTGAAGTGGTGTCATAAAGGGGTTGGATTGGTTCGCCATAGTTGTCTGCGTCATAAAAGAGGTGGCGTCCTCTGCCGCCATCAGTCCCCGCTCCGCCTCTTGGTTGCGTTCCAGCCGCCTTTTTATTTTGCGGTCTTCTTCACGTGCCACCGCCTTCGCAGCACTCACACTGCGGAGCTGGGACGGGGTAAGACGCAGTCTGCGACCTTCCGTGGTGGCGGCGGCGAGCGGGACATCCCGTGGTTGGTTGGGGGTGGTGACCGTTGTTGAGATGGGTCTTTCAGGATTGCGGATAATTGGCGATATATTGGAAGTCATAAAAGACGAAGGAAAATCAACAGGATTTATCATTGTGCGGCGGTCAGGTAAAACTTGCTGGGGCTGGATGAACTCAGCGAGGACACGGGAGGTGTTAGGGGTCGCAGATTGACGTGGTTTCTTGGTTCGTCTTTTTGGACTTGCTAAATTAATAATAACATTCTGTGACTGTTTCTGTTTTTGCTTCTGTTTCGTTCGGGTTTTCTTTTTTTTTGTTGCCATTATATAACTATAATAGAGTTTTAATTTGGGCTTCTAATTTAGTAATCTGTTTATCCATCAATTTCACCGCTGCTAATAATGTCGTAAAGACCTCATCGTGTTTTAAATGCTGGAAGTCTTTTATTAACACACCATAACAAAATAAACAATCACCGCCTTTGTTTCCACTCATATCGCAGAATTCATTACTTAAATCATCTTTAATTTTTATAGTTGTATCATTTATGACCTCTGTAATCGTTGTATCTCGTGGAATATCATAACACCCATAAAATTCTATTCCATCACCCACCTTTAATGGCGTGGGTTTTGTAAATGTTATTGTGTATGTATCACTAACCTTAACGCATTCATAAATATTAGGAATGGGCTTTTCCATTAATGTAATTGATGATGGTAAAACCTCATTAATTTCTTGGGCTATAAACCCTGATTGAATCGTATCTCCGTTTGTTCGTTCGTCAATATATTTATAATTAACTGGTCTTATTGTTCTTATTTTTTCCATTGCTTCTGCTTCATCTATGGTCTTAACATCTTTTTTAATTCTTATATCACTTGATGAAAAAGTCCCATTTGTAGAAAGAAAAAATGAATTACACCCTATGGGGCTGTTGGAGAATATTCCATAATTACCGAACCCACCAGTATCTTGGCTAATGCCTGTTGAACCACCTTGAAAATATGAGCGATTTCCATTAGACGTTGCTCCACCACTACCAGTCACATCTAATGGACATCTCGGCGTGGCGGTTGATGAACCTATCCTAATATCTCCACCTATCATTAAATCTCCGTCAGTTTTGAATTGACTATTTGATGCGGTTTGTATAATATCACCTGTCATAGTGATAAAATTATCCACCCCATTTATCCTAATATTTGGAACACCTCCTGACGCTGCCCCTGAAAAGGTTAAATTATCCGCCATATCAACATCGTTATTAAATTTATTGAACCCTGTGAATGTTTGTGGTGACGCATCCGTTCCTGCTGATTTCGTCACGTCGCCAGTCACGGACACAGGGGCGAAGAGTGCCTCGCCATTTTGCTTCGTAATAAAATCAGTTGAACCTGCTGTGTCTGTAAGGGTGCTTGTCGGTCGGTTCGTGTTAAAAGAATTAGTGCCTGTGAATGTATTGGGGTTGCCGTCTAATTTAACATCGCCAGTCACGGACACAGGGGCGAAGAGAGCCTCGCCATTTTGTTTCGTAATAAAATCAGTTGAACCTGCTGTGTCTGTAAGGGTGCTCGTCGGTCTATTAGTATTAAAAGTGTTCGTGCCTGTGAATGCGTTGGGGTTGCCGTCTAATTTAACATCGCCATCAACGGACACAGGGGCGAAGAGAGCCTCGCCATTTTGTTTCGTAATAAAATCAGTTGAACCTGCTGTGTCTGTAAGGGTGCTCGTCGGTCTATTAGTATTAAAACTATTAGTTCCCGTGAAGACATTGTCGCCTGCTAATGTGACGTCACCCGTCGCTGCTGTTGATATTCCACTCATCGTGCGGCTCATTATAATATAATATAATATGTTATAATGTTTAATAGAAAACAAATTGAGGTTGTGTATCCGCTGGGGCGTCTTTAATGACTTTATTAACAGCAGCCTTTTTTTTGGCGGCAGTCTTCCGTTTTGCGACCACCCGTTTCACCTGCCTAACCTCTAAATCATCCATCTCGTCCTCAGACGACAGCATCAGAGCCGCCTCTTCAATCGCCTCCTTCTTCTTTATTTTTGTCGCCTTCTTAACCGCCATCGCATCACGGCGTTTTTTGGTTTCGGCTTCTTTCAGCTCCTTGGCTTTCTGCGATGCCGTCCTGCGTTCCAGTCTTCCAGCATCTCGTTTAGCCCGTCCACGTGCGAGTGCTGCGAGCTGTGCCTCGCTCATCTTTCGCTTTCCTGTTGGCTTTTCCACTATCGGTTTCGGGGGGCGTCCTCTTTGACGAGGTTTAGGGGCTTCAGGTTCAGGGCTGGGTGATGGAGTCGGTGCTAAAACCTCCTCTTCACTTTCGTCGTCTGTTTCAATAATAACATCATCTTCGCTTTCACTTTCGCTTGTCCATTCGTCGCTCATTGTATAATATCCCTAAATATTATTTATATGTTTATAGGATAAAAATATAAATAAATAAATATAACTATATTAATATATATGGCGGATAAAAATAAAAAAGTAAGAACCGATAAAGAACGTGAGGAGGAGAGGTGCGGTGGTTGTGATTGCTATGAGACTGATGACGGATGTGAGTGTCGCCGTGTGCCGTGTTCACGTTGTGGGTTGCGTGATAATTTATATAATATGAACCACCCTGAGTTCCACACAGACTATTGGTTTGATGGTTTATCTTTTGATGAAAAATTAGCTACTATATTGTGCGATGATTGTGTTAATGGTTGCTCTTCAGATGATGAAGATGAAGAGGATGAATATTAGGTTTTCAGTGTGTGGACGGACCATTGAAGACAGCTTAAATTTTTTTTATAAATTCTTGTGGAAGTGTCTGCCTTCTCTATATAAGACTTGCGGGGTTGGTGGGTTAGGTTTTCGTCTATGGGTTCAACGAGGTCGTTGTAATATATAATTGTTTCTTTTTCGGTTTTGTTAGTGACGGTGAAGGATTTCCCTGTGCGTTCACATTTATTTCTAACAACCCTTTTATAGTCTTTTAATTGTTGGTTAATTTTATTTATAACACCTTTTAGTTTTCGGTTTCTTCTGTTGTAATGTATAAGTCTAATAATAGATTTAAATAATTGGTGCTTGGTTAATTTGGAGTGTTTGATTAAGTCTTTTTGTGTTATAACTTCACACCTCTTGCCACACAGACATAAAGGTTTAATCACTTCAGACATCTTAATAAGGTGTTTAATAAATTCATTTGTTTCCACTCCATCCAGTTTTTCTTCGGCTCGTTTCTTTTTTAGAACGGCTTTAATTTTATCTTTATTATTTGCGTAATATTTTTTAGCTGAGTTATTTATCTGCTCCGCACGATTTTCCCTCTTGATTTTCATAAGTCTTATATATTCTAAATCATCAGGTGTGTAAAATGTGCCATTCTTAATTGCTTCTTCATCATCTTTTTTTTTTGCTTCACGACATAACTCAGTGTTAAGGTCGTGTAATTTTTTAAGATTGCCACTTAGTTTTTGAGACTTGTCCCTAATGGCTTTAAAGTATTTATCCTTTGCTGCTTGATAATCCTTGACATCATCATATTCAGCCCTTATAATATGGGTTGGGCTTGGTATATTATGTATATTGGGATATGTGCCACCCAGTTTCCTCAGACGGTCTAACTCTTCACGGACTTCTTTTTGTGATTTCATATCAATAGGTCTTATATCATCTTCACTTTGGTCGGGGTCGGAGATATAAGGTTCATTGCTAATCACTACATTCTCGGCTGTTAAATGAATAATATCCATTTTATATATAGACATTATTTATTGTATTTAAGTTGTTTAATTAAAATGTTTTAAACATTATGTATCAATTTTGTTAAATAAAAAAAATGTTTAAAACACACCCTAAAAACAGGTTTTTCAATAGCATATTTCTATGAGCATCTGTAATTTTTTTTTCAAAATATATATTTGGGTTTGAAAAAGGTGTTTTTAGGGTGTGTTTTAAACATTTATAATTTTTTTATTTGTTTAATTAACAATGTTATCATCATATCATCTATTAACTAATTTAACCTATTATTCATATATTTCTCTCGGCGAAGCACACAGGATGCTAAATAATAAATGCTATTCTTCCTTAATAAAGTATAGTATTTATTTATTATAAGTTATATCAATCACTATCGCTAAAATTATTTTCGTATTCCTTTATGTCTTTTAAGACCTGTCTCGCCTCATCCAGCTTCGCCTTATATTTGGCATTGGCTTTTTTCGCAGCGGCAGCCTTCATATTGCGGTAGTCCATATCGGTTCGCATCTTGTGTGCGTGTCTTTCACGTTGTAGCTTGTTCACGTGGTCACGGTTCTTCGCTCGCCACTTCATTGTTGCTCTGTGGCTTGCTTCGGTATAAGTCTTTTTGGGTATTAGCTCAGGGCAGTAATCCCACTGTCCGATTATCTTAACTGACATCTTGTATATATATATTATAGTTTAATTTTAATATTAAATTTTTCTTCAAAATCCTTTAAACTCGCTTTTAAAGACTTTTTATTCCATAATAAATAATAACTTAAAGAGCCACTGGATATTTCGCCCAGCTTGTCGCCCTTGTGTCTTCGCCTGTAATTTTTTTTAACACGCTCACGCTCAGCTGGTATTTCTTCATAAAACCTGCTCTTTTTATCGTTCATCAATGTATAGTCCCTGTAATCCTTGTGACCGAATTTAAAGGTTTTGTTCCCGATTTTTGCCACGTATTTCGCATCACCATTCCTGTTTTTTTTTAAAGTCATAACACGACCCGTTGCCTCATCTACAACATCGCTGTCCTCCCCCGCTCCTCTTTTAATTTTTTTACCTTCACGAGCATCAACGACGTTTAAAATAAATTTGTATAACCTCGCCCTTGCCCACTGGTCGTCTGACTTGACGCTGGGTCGTGTGCCTGTATTCCTTGCGGCAGCCAGCCCTCGGTCGTAGACTTCATCCATCAGTTTAATGGGTATTTTAAAGTATTTGGATAATGTTGGCTTTGATTTGTCTTTGAGTTTAGAACCATATTCACGGTCTAACCTTAATGTATATTTTGATTTCGTCATTTATAATATATTATATTAAATCTTTAGTTTGGAATTTTAAATTATAGTGGTTAATGAGTGTATCCGCATCTGTGCCTCGGCGGTCAGCCATTGTCTTTAAAGCGTTATAATCTGCGATGTCTTCAATAGCACTAACCTGTATTTTATTTATATCGGATTCAGTAAGCCCACCTGTTATTTGTTTTATTTTGTTTGTTAAAGATAAATCACTCATCGGTTCACCGTTGTTATGAATAACGTGGAGAGGTAGGGATGGTGGCATTTCATTTATAAAATAACGCACAGCTCTATCCATATGTATAGATTTAAAATAATGTTTTTTTTGTCCATAAGTCCTTGAAGTCTTGTAGCAGTTCCGTATATAGACGAAGTCCTCTTTTCGCTTGACGAGGTAATTGCGGGTTTTGTCCTTTTTGGTTTGGTGGATTGAATTCACTATTTCCACGTTCACGTCGGCATTCCTCGTGTTAAAGTTAATCATCAGCCATAATATAATGTAATCACCCCAGCGTTGTTCTGTGTATAGTCTTTTAAGGCGATTGTCTAAATCGTCTTTTGTTGGTAATGCTGCTAATTTTTCCTTTCCCTTTTCAGCTCGGTGTTTGTTTATCTCTTCAGTAATAGTTAATTTATGTTTCAATAAGGTTTTATTATCTAAATCAGAGAGGTTATAAAATATAATTCCGCAGTTTAATAATGAAGCTTTTGTGTTTGGATTGTTTGCTATTTCGTCAATTGCTTCAATAATATCTTTTTGACTGCTGTCTTTAATGGCGACCCCTAAATAATCCGTAAGGCGACGATGGGCGTTCTTATAACTTGTAATAGTATATTTGCTTTTAAAACACGACCCTGCGATGTAAGTTTGCCATTCTTGGTTAATTCCTTCTGCCATATATAATATAATTAGATAGTTATATTTATATTATATTTAGTTATTGTTATTGTGTGACTCAGACATCTTTAAAACCACGTTTTCTTTGGTTTCCTTTTTATCAATTTTATTGTTAATTCTTTCTTTAATATAATTAATTCTCTCCGTGTGTTTTTCCCTGACCTCCTTTGCTGTATCAAAACCCATTAATTCTTCTAAATAATCCTTAATGTGGTAATCGTAATCCTTGTTGTATATTTTAGAATATATATCAATAAGGGTCTTGTATTCTGCGAGGCATCTAAATGCGGTGGCGTCTATTGAGTTGGTTCTCATCTTATATAACTAATAAAGTTATATTTAAGTTAAAAATAAAAAATTATTATTATTATTAGTTTTTTATGTTATTGTTTATAGTCCTTTTAGACTTGCTTTATTATTTTGTTTTTTTTGTTTTTTTTTGTTTTCTAATTTTGTTTTTACATAATATAGCTATGGTTCACGTTGCCCTTTTCGTCTTGGGTTGTATTGGTATGCGTTAGACCCTCGGCTTCGGCTGGCTTGATTTTTAGCACCTTAATTTTTTTGCGTTTGAGTTTTTTCTTGGGCTTGGTTTCGGGCTTGCGGTCTTCTGCGAGCATTCCTTCCCTGTCTGCTTGGAGGTCTTCAGCCTTATCTCCGAGCCTCGGGGCTGAGGCGTCACGGCACTTTCCTTGGAGGTATGCCTCGTATTCCTCGGGCGTTCCCTCGCTTGGTGAGATGCGTTTCTCGTAAGCCTTGCGGATTGCTTGAAGGTGTGGCTCAGCCTTGGCTCGGTTGAGCTGGCACTTTTTCGTCTTGCGGTGACGCTTGAACTCCTGTGCCGAGCATTTACAGTGGTGACACCATATGCCCTTCTTCCACAGCTTGACCACCTTGCCGCTGGCATCCTTGGTTTCGCCTGACACCTTCTCCTCTTCCGTGAGCTTGTTGGTGTATTGCTTGACCGAGCAGTCGTCACGGTGGTATTCCCATTCGCCGATTTGGTCGTGAAGGAGTAGGGCGTCCTTCTATTAAGTTGAGCATCTCGGTCGCCCTCTTCATTGTTGCGGCAGTAATCCGTGCTGGCGGTGGTGCTTTCTTTGAGGAAGCCATTCTTGTATCTTGTCACGTGAGGCAGCCCCCGTAAGCGGGGGCGTTCTCTGTTTTTTTTTTGGTTTTTTGCTTGCTTGTTCGTCTACACTGGTAAGCTTTATTTCGTTTCAATTTTATTTTGGGGCTTGCTTGTTCGTCTACACTATAACCTATATTTCCATTTCAATTTTATTATGAACCTACTCCCATATGACTTGCTTGCCGAGCTTGAACCCCCAGCAGAACCACGCCGTGTTCACGCTAATGGTTTTTTCCTTCCCCTTGAATTTATAAGGGGTTTTCGGTATAATTATGGTGAAGTCTTGAAGGTCTGTTTCCACGAAGTATCTCCTTATTATAGTTTCTAACGGAATAAGCAATGCGAAGGGCTTCCCGTTTTCTTGTAATTTTTGAATAACATTCTTCTTAATAGAGTATGGTGGATTATCTACCACGCAGTCGTATTGGTCTGGCTCGTAAGCGAAGAAGTCCCGTTTATGGTGAATGCGGTTCTCGTATGGGCAGGTTAGGTTTCCGTCGTTATAGAACGGACACCACACCTTTTTCCCTTTTATTTTTAGAATTTTTTCA
>CAACVF010000136.1_pt1 | contig 15559 bp, 19 predicted proteins | sample 2381781 | NCBI WGS metagenome assembly CAACVF01 (sample SAMEA5211967, study PRJEB30684) | marine metagenome | biome: Marine; feature: Epipelagic; material: Water | collected 2015-10-15 | depth 60 m | reverse complement strand
TAACAAATGCTGCTACAGGTAGTGGACCTACTATATCTTCTACTGGAGGCGATACAAATATTAATCTTAATTTAACACCTAAAGGTTCTGGTGTTGTTATGATTGATGGTAACGTTGGTATTGACTCTGGAACAATAGATCTTAAAAATGGTGGTGCAGTATCAAACATTAAATTTTATTGTGAGTCTTCAAACGCTCACTACACAGCTTTACAATCTACTGCTCATTCTGGTTATTCTGGAAATGTAACTTTAACATTACCAGCAGCAACAGATACTTTAGTTGGTAAAGCAACAACAGATACTTTAACAAACAAGACTTTAACTTCACCAAAAATAAATGAAGATGTAGCGGTGACTACAACAGCTACAGAAATAAATTTAATAGATGGAGGAACAAGTAGAGGAACCACTGCATTAGCAGACGGGGATGGTATTTTAATTAATGATGCAGGTACTATGCGAATGACAAATGTAACTGCTGTTAAAACATATATGAGTGGGACATCAGCGAGTCAAGGCTTCGCGATTGCAATGTCCGTCGCATTATAGTATAAGGAGGATGAATGGCACAAGATTTTAGAAGAGCAATTGCAAGAGCACAAGGAACCACAGCAGCAAGTATTTTGACTGCGGGTAACTATGATGCTGTTATTGGTATTCGTTGTACAAACATTCTTACTGAAACAATTAAGGTAGATGTTTATGTAGTAAATAGTTCAGCTAATTATTTCATATGCAAAAATACCCCAATCCCTCCTGGCGGATCAATTGAGTTGATTCAAGGTGGAGCAAAAATTGTTCTGGTAAGTGGTGATGTTTTGACACACGATTGTGATACAGCAAGTGGCTTGGATATTTGGGTAAGCTATATTGATACGATAAGCGAATAGGAGGATTTATGAGCGAAGTAACAATAATTAATGGAATACAATATATTGGGTGCGCTGCACCTAATGAATCTGTTGTGTCTCACGCTGGAGTAATGGACGGAAGTCAAACAATTGAAAATGCTGTTTTGGCAGGACCTGTAACATTTACAGAGATAATGACAATAACAGGCAACGTGGTAATAGTATAAGGAAATAATATGGCAGGTATACAAGTAGATGGTGCTAATCAGAAACTAGTTTTAGATTCTGATGGTGATACATATTTAGAAGCTGCAACAGACGATACAATAAAAGTATATGTTGCAGGTGCACATGATGCAACAATTAGTGCTAATGCAATCAATGTATTATCTGGCACTACTCTAACAATTGATTCTGGTGCAACTATTACGAACAGTGGTACGGCAAATGGATTTGGAAGTAATGAACCTAGTTCTGCTGATGGACAAGCATTAGGTTCTGCTTCTGCTGAATGGAGTGATTTATTTTTAGCTGATGGAGGAATAATTAAATTTGGTAATGACCAAGATGTTTTATTAACTCATGTAGCTGATACAGGACTTCTTTTAAATGGTACAAATGTAATTCAATTTAATGATGCTTCTCAAAACATTGGTGCTCCAAGTAATGCTATATTAGACATTAATGCTACAGATGAAATTGAATTAAACGCAACTTTATTAGATGTTAATGCTAATTTAGATGTTAGTGGTACATATACAGGTGCCGGTTTAATGACAACTGGTGGTAACATAGTAATTCCTGACGCAGGAACTATAGGTTCTGCTTCTGATACAGACGCAATTGCTATTGCTTCTGATGGTGATGTAACTTTCTCACAAAAAATTGGTGTTATTACTGCTCATGATTTAGGTTCTGGTATTCATGTTAGAACAGCAGATTCTGGAGCCGCTGTTGATGGAGCAGGTGATGAATTAGTTGTAGAAAATAATGGCCCTGCGGGAATATCAATACTTAGTGCAAATGACAGCACAGGTAATATATTTTTTGGGGATGATGGTTCTAATCAAATTGGATTTATGCAATATAACCATGATGCAAATTCTTTTCGTATGTATACTAATGGAGCTGAAACATTTAAAGTTAATAGTAATGGTGCTGTAACTCACCCATTACAACCTGCTTTTCTTGTAACTAAAAGTGGTTCTCAAAGTAATGTAGCAATTAATGCAACAACAACTATTACATTTGATACAGAACGATTTGATGTTAATGCAGATTTTGCTTCTAATACATTTACGGCTCCTGTAACAGGAAAGTATCAATTTAATTTTACAGTAAACTGGGGTGCGTGGGATGCAGATTTTGGTTATGTTTATATATTGCTTGTAGCTTCAAACCGAACTATTTATGCACATCTTGGAAGTGGAAATCAAGTAGATGCGGATGGATATTTTGTTCAAACAGGTTCTGCTCTTATTGATATGGATACAAATGACACAATTGCTTTAAAAGTGCAAATTTCTGATGCAGGTGCGGCACAAGCAGATATTTCACAAAGTTCATGGTTTAGTGGATATTTAGCGTGTTAACAATAATGAAACAATTAACTTTAAAGGAGGTTTAAATGGCAACACACAATAAAACAGTAAGTCTAACTGATTTACAACAAACAATACTAAAAAACGATTTATATAGTGATACTGATAATGCAGGATTGGATAAATGGATTCAAGACGCAGTGGATGGCAAGATTTCTAATTGTTGGAAACGTATGCAAAGAGAGTGGACAGTAAAATTAATGGAAGATGATACGTTTACAGATGCTATTCCAAGTAACCAAGCAGATTTTGTTGCTCTAGTTACAGCGAGAAGTGATTATAAAAATCGTAAAGCTAGAGACGATGGATAAGGAGATATAAATGGCAAGTGAAATTAAGGTAGATACAGTATCAGAGAAAACATCCGGTAGTGGTGTTACTATTGATGGTCTTTTAATAAAAGACGGAGGAATTAGTGGTGACGTTTCCTTAATTGGAACTACGCCAACATTTACTATTGGTGATGCAGGAGCAGAGGATGCGGCATTAGTTTTTGATGGCAACGCCCAAGACTTTTATATTGCTCTAGATGATTCAGCCGATGACTTAGTAATAGGTTTAGGTAGTACAGTTGGAACAACTCCTGCTGTATCTATAGATGAAAATTTACAAGTAATTGTACATGATAATTTAAGTTTATTATCAGATTCGTCAGTTCTTAAATTTGGTACTGATGGTGACACAACTCTTACACATACAGACGGTACAGGATTAACATTAAATTCAACTAATAAAATTTGTTTTAATGATGCTTCTCAATTTGTACAGGGTTCAAGTGCAACAGTATTATCAATTGGTGCAACTGATGAAATTGATTTAACAGCGACAGCAATAGATATTAATGGTACTTGCGACATAAGTGGAACTTTTTCACTAGCAGGAACTAACGTTACTGCAACTGCGGCAGAAGTTAATTATTCTGATTTAGCAACATTAGGCACAACTGCGGCATCAAAAGTATTTACAGCAGATGCAAATAATTTAACAGCAATATCGGGTGCTGTGGTTTTAACAGAAGATACATTATCATTTGATGCTACACAAGATTGGGATGTAAGAGCATCGCCAGTTGCTAAAGTAACATTAACAGCTAATGTAACATTTGATGCACCGAGTAATCCAACAACAGGACAATACATATCTATTGTTTGTATTCAAGATGGAACAGGAAGTAGAACTATAGCCTGGAACGCTGTGTTTGAGTTCAAAGATGATACAGCTCCGACGGCTACTACAACAGCTAGTAAAGGTGATTTGTTTACTTTTAGATACAACGGAAGCAAGTGGCTTGAAGTTGGAAGAAACCTTAACTTAACATTATCATAGGAGTAATATGTTTGCATTAGTAGAAAGTGGTAATATAACACAAATGCCAAAAGGCAATAAAGGTATTACTATAAATAGTGTTCAATACCCACCAACAATATACACATTGTGGAGTGAATCAGAGAGAAACGCAATAGGTATCTACACAGTAGAAATAAATAACACTAATAAAAAAGATGAAGAGTGGTATATTAATACTAATATTACTTATGCATTTGGTAGTGGTAAAGTTACAGGAACTTATGGAACTGCTACAGCTAAAGCTATTGCTGATACAGGTTCTGGTGACGATTTAGTTAAAGGATTAAAAACAATTAAAAATGAAATGATTAATAATCAATGTGCAAGTATCTTAGCACCTAGTGATTGGAGAGTAATAAGAGAACAAGAAACTGGTAGTGCAATGGATAGTGGATGGAAAACATGGAGAGCAAATGTAAGAACTAAATGTAACTCTATGCAAACACAAATTACCAATGCGGCAAATGTAGATGCACTAGCGGCTTTGTTTACTTATACAGAACAAGAAGATAAAAGTACAACAAGACCACTTGGCGAATTTCCAGTGAAAGGGTAAGCAATGGCATTTTTAATAGGTGGAGCAAACTCAGATAGTGGTGCTTACCAAATAGATAATTCACTTAGGTTTAGCGATTCAAATTATTTAACAATAGATAATACTGATGAAAGTGGAGAAGGTGTAAATTTTACTTTATCTGTTTGGTTAAAAATGACTTCTTACGCTGTTGGAGGTTATCAAGGTATATTTAGTGTATTTAAAGATTCTAATGATTATTTTGAAATTTACAAAGATAATTCAGAAAGATTACAAATATGTCAAAATATAAATGGAACAAATGTTTGTTATCAAAATCAAGGTTTTGAGTTTCGTGATTATAGTGCATGGTATCATTTAGTAGTAAGTTTTAATAATTCAGCAAGTGGCGAAGTTAATAAAATTAAAGTTTATATAAACGGTACTGAAATTTCAGCATCTGAAGGAGTAACGAATAGTAATCCATTTGCTGATATGGGTTTAGGAGATTCTGCTTATGATACTAGAATAGGTGCATATAGAGATAATACATCTGCTACTTGGAATGGCTATATGGCTGAACTTCATTTAGTTGCAGGAACAACTTTAACAGCTAGTTCTTTTGGAGAAACAGATGACAATGGAGTTTGGATTCCTATAAAATATACAGGTTCTTATGGAGAAAATGGTTTCTTTTTAGAATTTCAAGAAACAGGAACAAGTCAAAATGCAAGTGGTATGGGAGCAGATACAAGTGGTAATGTTAATCATTTAGCAGTTACAGGATTATCGTCAGTAGATGTTACAACAGATACACCTACAAATAATTTTGCTACTTTAAATATTTTGGCAAATAGGGGTATTGTTGATTCAGGAAGCAAATCATTTGGTGCAACAACTTATAGTGAAGGTAATTTAAAAGCGGTTGCAACTGCTTCAAATACAGCAGGAAATAGTGTAGCTACATTTGGTTCTAGTATGCCTTTTTATTTTGAAGTTAAAATTACATCAAGTGCTAATCACAATAATGATGATATGAGAATAGGCGTTGTGGATATAGACCATGCAAGTGGGAATGCTCAACAATGGGTATCATATTATTCTTTTGATGGAGTATTAGTAGCTACAGGAGAAAGTAATAATACAGGAAATACATCTAGTGGTGATGGACATATAATTGGTGTTGCCTGTGATTTTACTACAAATAATACTGTAACATTTTATCATAATGGAACATCACAAGGAGCAATGGCTGTAGGTGCCACTTATAGAAGTTTAATACCAGTACCTTGGATAAGACAAGTAAATACTAATACTTGGGAAGCAAATTTTGGAAATTCTCCTTTTAGTATATCAAGTGGTAATGCAGATGAAAATGGGTATGGTAACTTTGAATACGCAGTACCTAGTGGTTACTATGCACTATGCACAAAGAACTTAGCGGAGTACGGATAATGGCTTATACAACAATAGATGACCCATCAGTATATTTTCAGACAGCTATATATAGTGGAACAGGTAGCACAAGAAATATAACTAATGATGGTAATTCTGATTTACAACCAGATTTTGCTTGGATTAAATCAAGAGATACTACTTCTAATCACAATCTTTTTGATTCTAGTAGAGGAGTTACTAAAAGAGTGCTTTCAAATGGTACTGATGTTGAAGATACACTAACTGCATTTTCACATTTTCTTTCAGATGGTTTTACTATTACAGGTTCGCCATTAAATGATTCTGGTTCTACTTGGGTTGCTTGGCAATGGAAATGTAATGGTGGAACAAGAACAACATATAGTGAAAGTGGAGATAACCCGGCAGGAGGATATCAAGCAAATACTACAGCAGGTTTTTCTATTGTAGATTGGACAGGAACTGGAGGTGCAGGTGGAACAGCCGCTCACGGTTTAGGTGCAGTCCCTCATACTATAATAACAAAAACTAGAAGTCATGCAAACGCTTGGGCTGTATATCATCATAAAAACACAGCCGCACCAGAAACAGATTATTTAAAATTAGATTCAACTGCCGCAACAGCAGATAATGTTAATAGATGGAATGATACTGTACCTACCTCAACAAATTTAGTTTTAGGAGATGTTGGTGGTGTAAATGGTAATGACCAAACTCAAATTGCTTATGTATTTACCGAAATACAAGGTTACAGTAAATTTGGTAGTTATGTAGGTAATGGGAACGATGATGGCCCATTTTTATATACAGGTTTCAAACCTGCAATGTTTTTTCGTAAAAGAACAGATGGTACTAATGGATGGAATATTTGGGATAATAAAAGAACACCTTTTAATGAAATGCACGCATCATCAGCAATACATACAACTGCTGTTGAAGATGCAAACACAGGATATAATGATATAGATTTTTTATCCAATGGAATTAAAATACATGATACAGGAGATTCTCATAATGGTGATGGTTTTACATATGTCTATTGGGCTTGGGCAGAAAGCCCATTTGTATCATCAGAAGGCGTACCAACAACAGCAAGGTAAATATGATGGCAACACAAAAACATATACACACGCAGATGATTCATATAGTGTGTCATGTACATTACACTGCGAATAAGGAGATATAAATGTCAGAACTAAGATTAAATACAGACGGACACATAATTAAGTTAGGCGCTGATAATGATGTAACATTAACACACGTTGCAGATACTGGAATATTATTAAACAGTACAATGCAATTACAGTTTAATGATTCATCACAATTTATTAATGCACCAAGTGCAACTGTACTTGATATTAATGCAACTGACGAAATAGAATTAAATGCAACACTAGTAGATATAAATGCTAATGTTGAAATATCTGGAACAGCTACAACAACAGGTGTTCATACTTTTACAGCAGTTCCTGTTTTTCCTAATAACACAGTAGAAACAGCAGACATCCAAGCAGATGCCATAACTGGTGCTAAGATAGCAGACGATGCTATTAATTCAGAACATTACACAGATGGTTCGATAGATACGGCACACATAGCTGATAACCAAATTACACTTGCCAAAATGGCAGGAGGCACTGATGGTAACATTATTAGTTATGATGCTTCTGGTGATCCAGTAGCAATAGCAACGGGTTCAGATGGACAAGTTTTGACCTCAACTGGTGCAGGTTCTCCACCGGCTTTTGAGGCTTTACCATCAAGTGGTAAAATTTTACAAGTAATTAGTAAAACAATAACAAGTAATTTTAGTATGACTTCTGGAACTACAGCAGACGTAACTAATTTAACTCAAGCAATTACAATGGCATCATCATCAAATCATCTTTTAGTTTTAGGAAATTATGTTTTTCGAATTGGTGGTAATAGTGCAACTGTTAATCCCGGCTCTAATGTTTTTATAACTGATGGTAGTGATAATTTAAAAGCGGGTTCATATTTTTTATCACATCTTGATTCTAATGGACAAACGCCAACTTGGACTGCCACTCAATGTGCATATTTAACTCCGGGAACAACTAGTTCCTATACAATTAAAGTAAGATGCAATAATGCAAGTGAAGGTGGACTCGTACAATTTTATGGTTCTAGTAATAATAGTTACAGTACCAATTTAACATTAATGGAAATAGCAGCATAATGGACATTACAGAAAAATTACACAAAGCAATTAAAAATTTAAAATCTACAGCAGAAGTAAGTGTTAGTGGTGATGTAAAAACTGAATCAGACTTTAATAAGATTCAATGGTTACAAGCAAATAACACTTGGTCTCTTACAAATCCTCATAGTGAAATAAATTGGTCAACTCTTGATACAGAAATGAAACGCCTTCAAGCAGAATATGATGGTGTAGGAGTAGTTCAACGAAAACGAGCAACAGAATATGCTCCAGTAAAAGAACAACTTGATTTACTATATAAAGATATGTTGGCTGATAAAGGTGATAAAACTGGTGAATGGTTTAAAGCAATAAAAAAAGTTAAAGACGATAATCCAAAAGAATAAGGAAATAAATGCTACTAGGACATGGATCAATAGGACAATTTGGAGTAGCCGAAGCGCTATCTGGACTTGTCGTTAATGCAGGAACTGTGGATGTAGCTTTAGGATCATCAGCAACGTTTAGTATTGGCACAGAAACCGTGACAGCTTCCGCCGTATTTGCTGTGACAACAGCAGGTGCTGGAACATTTAGTTTAGGAACAGAAGTAGCAACTGGTGGAGCAACTGTATCTCCTAGTGGTAATTCTATTACTGTTAGTTTAGGAGAAGAAATAGCATTTGGAGAGGCATTTCAAACATTAATAACCTTGTCAACAGGATCTCCAAATTTATTAATTTGGAATGAGGTAGACGACACAGAAGCAGATAGTGTAACCTGGTCAGAAGTATTTGAGGATTAAAAATGGCAGATGATGCAACAGTAAATATTACAGCAACAATCTTACCTGATGAGATTTCAAAAACTATTAGTGGATCGATGACGGTATCACCAGATGATGCTAATGATAAATGGTACTACAAACTAACAGCTATTACAACAACCAGTGCTGATTTAATTGCAGGTCGCTTTATTGATTATACTGCCGTTGACCAAGATACAGATATGACAGCGGTAAGTACAAGTGATAAAGTAAAATTTTTATTTATTAAGAATACTAGCACAGCAGACGGTATTGTGATATGTTTAGATGGCGGGACAGCAGCTAATGATTTAGCTGATGGTATTTTTATTGGTCCATCACAATCATGGTTTGGTAGATTGCCAAACGTGACAGTAGCAAATATTCATGCTATATCATCGGATGTAGCAGACGCAGGCGATGCAACAGCAAATGCTATTGTTGCTGCTTTAATAGATGACGTAGCATAGGAGGACGTATGAAAAAAGTAGATAAAAAGAAAAACCCTGGATTAGCAAAACTACCAACATCAGTTCGTAATAAAATGGGCTATATGAAAAAAGGTGGTAAAGTAAAAAAACCAAAAATGGGAAAATATAAATAATGGCATCGACATATTCAAGTTCGTTAAATTTACAATTAATGACAACAGGGGAACAATCTGGAACCTGGGGTACAGTTACAAATGAAAATTTACAAAAGCTAGAGTCAGCAATTAAGGGATATGTATCTGTAGCAATTGCTAGCACAACAGACTCATTAGCAACATCGGACGGATCAACAACAGACGAACAAAGTAATGCTATTATAAAATTAACAGGAACTTTAACAGGTAACACAACCATGAGCTGCGAAGCCGTGGAATCATGGTACATTGTTGATAATGCAGCAAGTATGAGCACTTATACACTAGGTTTTAAGCCTAGTGGCGGTACGGCTACTAATTTAGTTTCAGGTTCTAAGCATATACTATACACGGACGGCTCTACAATGTTTGATGTATTAAATGATGCAGGAAACATAACAGCTAATGGAACATTAACTGTAGCAGGAGCAACAAGTTTAAATGGTGGTGCTTTTATATTTAATGACTCATCAGCCGATCTTAATTTTACAATTGAATCTAATGGTGATGCTACTAACTTTTTCTCTGATGGAGGCGAAGATCGCATAGGTATTGGAACAGGAACACCAAGTACAAAACTTGATGTTGTTGGAGGTTTTAAAGCTTCAGGAGCTGTTGATTTAGACGGTGGAGCTTTTACATGGAACCAAACAGGAGCATCCTTAGACTTTAGATGTGAAACAAATAATTTAGATGATGCTTTCTTTATAGATGGCTCTGCTGATAAAGTTGGTTTTGGTTGTCAAGATCCTTCAAATGCATTAGTTGAAATTAATCAATCAAATTCATCTGGCGCTGTTGCTTGTTTATCATTAGACCAAGATGACACAGATCAACCTTTTATTCATTTTGATGGCACAAGTGCATCGGATCAAACATCAAGTTTAACAACCGATACAAGTGTAGGATCATTAACAGGACATATTCGTATTGATGTTAATGGAACAGATTTTTGGATACCTTACTACGCAACTAATTAGGAGCATGTATGCCACTGACAAATTTGCAAATTGCACCAGGAATAGATAAACAAAATACCGAATACGGTGCTGAAGGAAAATGGGTAGATTGTGATAACGTACGTTTTCGTTATGGATTACCAGAAAAAATAGGTGGTTGGGCAAAAGTTTCAAGCGATGCTTTAATTGGTGCGACACGTGCTATTTTAGCATGGTCAGATTTAAATGGCGTTAAGTATGCTATCTATGGCACAAACAAAAAACTTTACGCTTACTCAGAAGAAAGTTATGCGGACATTACGCCTACGCGCGCAACAGGAAGTATAACACAATTTGAAACAACTAATGCTTCAGCAACTGTTATAGTAACGGATGCAAGTCATGGAGCAGTTATTGGAGATATGGTAACTATATCAAGTGTTAGTGGAGCTATTGGTGGATTATCACAAGCTAATTTACAAAATGAATTTGAAATATTATCTGTACCAAGCGCAAACACATATACAATTACGGCACCCGCCAATGCAACATCCAGTACATCGGGAGCAACGGCAACAGCTACATATGAAATTAACACATCTTCTGCTACATCTATCTTTGGTTATGGATGGGGATCAAGCACTTGGGGAGCATCAACATGGGACACAAGTCGTGAATCATTAACAGGTGCGGAAGGCGTGCTACTGGATTCAGGAAAATGGGCTCTTGATACATGGGGCGAGGATGCACTAGCTTTACAATTTAATGGTGGTTTGTATTATTGGGATACATCAAGTGGACTCTCTAGTAATATTGCAGCTACAACAAATGTGTCTAATGCACCAACAAAATCACGATTTATGTTAGTCTCTGGTGAAGATAGACATGTTATTTGTCTTGGAACAGAAACAACAATAGGAACAACATCAACACAAGACAATATGTTTGTACGTTGGTCTGATCAAGAAGCTGAAAATACATGGACGCCTACAGCAACAAATACAGCAGGCTCAACAAGATTAACAGATGGAAACTTTATACAAACAGCCGTAAGATCAAGAGGAGCTGTTTTAATATGGACAGATTTAGCACTATACTCAATGCAATTTATTGGCCCTCCGTTTACTTTTGGATTTAAACAAATAGGTTCTAACTGTGGAGCCGTAGGTATTCATGCTGCAATTGATGTAGAAGGTGTTGCTTATTGGATGGGAACTAATTCTTTTTTCTTATTCGATGGTGCTGTTCGTAAAATACCATGTAGTGTGCAAGATTATGTTTTTACTGATATTCAAGTAAGTGCACAACGTGATGTTTTTGTTGCAGCTAATACAGAATTTAATGAAATAACATGGTTTTATGCGTCAGCAGATTCAACACAAATAGATAGACAAGTTACTTTTAATTATGCAGAACAGTTATGGTATGTAGGAACACTAGCTCGTACAGCGTGGGTAGATAGAGGTGTGTATGATAATCCTTATGCCGCAGAATTTAATTCAACAGATACAACAACACCTGTTACAACAGTAGAAGGTGTAACAGCAGGAAGAACATTTATCTATGCACATGAAACAGGAGTTAATGATGATGGAAGTGCTATGGAAGCACATATTGAATCAGGCGATATTGATATAGCCGACGGCGATCAATTTATGTCTGTTAGACGTTTTATTCCTGATTTTAAATCACAAGTAGGTAATGTTGACATAACACTAAAAACACGTCCCTATCCTACAGGAACACAAACAAGTCATGGTTCTTTTGCTGTGTCAACAACAACAACAAAACAAGACACAAGAATTAGAGGAAGACAATTATCTCTTCGTGTTGCAAGTGATGCTACTGATGATAAATGGAGATATGGAACATTACGCTTAGAAATACAACCTGACGGAATGAGAGGAAGTTAATGGCACAAATTAATATACCACGTTTACCTGATGCACCAGAACAATATGACAGACAACAAATGTCACAACTAATACAATCATTAGAGCAGATGATTTTTTTATTAAATAACACCTATACGCCAGAAACACTTCGTAGTGATGATGAAGCAGTTTCGTGGTTCTTGACATAAATGGCAAATGTTTATACAAATTATAAAGCAGTGTTAGCAACAAATGCACTGACAACGCTCTATACAGTAGGGTCAGAAACAACAGCAATTATTAAATCATTACGTATAACCAACATTGATGAGGAGAATGACTGTAAAATTTCTTGTCATATTGTAGATACAGGCAGTGTTAGCTATACATTAGAGACAAACAGAAATGTACAAAAAGGAACATCGGAAGAATTATTTAATAGTTATTCGTTTTCAACGTCCCCTGTTGTATTAAAAGAATCGGAAATATTAAAGGTGCAAGCTCAAAATGGTGGTGATTTGCATGTTTTATTAAGTGTACTAGAAATATCATAAACTTATTGAAAGAAGGAGAAAAAATGGCTATAAATGACGATATTACCGTGAAAGTTGGAAAGGCACCTTTGCCAGTTATAGAGGTTCCTACAACAACAACTATAAAGCACGCTACAACAGGGAAAGTCTATGCTGATGAAAAAGAAGCAAAGGCTGACATCAATAACCCTGCTACCTCAACAAAAGATGAAGACATACAACGTGATGTTAGTATAAATATAAAAGCATTACCTGGTATACTTGGAGAAACATTAAAATAACATGGAGAACATGCAGGAAATATTACCATCTGGAGGATTAGCCAGTTTTCATAACGAAGTTTCACGATTAGCTGATTTAGGTCGCTATGAAGATGCATACATTGTACACGCAGCTGAAGGAGAAACTGTTGTTCCTATGCAAGTCTTTGATGAAAATCCAGGACTTAAAGAAATGTTATTTAATCAAATGCGTGAAATGGGTATTCAACCTGAGCGCTATATTGTTGGTAGTGAATTTAATTCTATTAACCCTATCACTGGACAACCAGAATTTTTTTTAAAGAAAATATTTAAACAAGCAAAAAAGGCTTTAAAAAAAGTTGCACCGTACGCGGGCATGATAGCAGGCGTCGCGGGTCTCGGACCAGGGTACGCAGCTCTTATTGGAGCAGGTGCTCCTCTTCTTGCAGGACAAGGAGCAGGCGAAGCATTAATGGGTGGTCTTGGTGGTTACGGCGCAGGAAGAGCGTTCGGCACAGCAGACTATGCAAAAAGTGCTTTTGGTGGACAAGGTTTACCTGGATTAGATATATTAGGCGGAACAGACAATCCATACATTTTTAGTAAAGCTTCAAGAGACGCAGGTATTTTTAAAACACTAGGTTCTAATTTAGGATTTGGTAGTGCAGGCGATAAACAATTATCATCAGCAATTAAAGAAGGAGCTTTACCAGAAGGAACAACATTACAAAATATAACAGATACACAATTAGATAGATTAACTTCTCTTCGAGAAGCTGGATTACTGCCTGATCCAAAAACTGCTATAACAAGTTTAAGCGGTGGACAAATTGCAACACTAGCATCTTTAGGTGTGCCTATTTACCAAGCATTAAAAGCAGAAGAAGAAGATAATACAGGAATGACAATGGAAGATATTACTAATAAATATCCTTGGGGAGGAGAATTTGGCACTACAATGGCTATTGATCCTGTCACAGGACAACCTATAACTTACTCAGCAGAAGGTGGTATTATTCAACATTTTCAAGACGGACCAGGAGAATATGGTGTAACCGCTCCAGGACAATTTGGTGTAATCTATCCAGAAGGAGATACTGATTTTGATGCAAGTGAAATGGTTAATCAACCTGGAGATGAAAGTATACAAGATCTTGATTTATTTATGGGTGACGACATGGCTGCTAATGAATTAAGTAATATGCCAATGCCACAAGAAGATACAGGTGGCATAACAGAAGTAGCCTCTTTAAGACAACCAATGATTACTGTGTATGATGTAGTTCAAGAAAGAATGGTTACTATTCCAATGATAGAATATTTACAAAATCGTGGTCGTTACGCAACACAAGAAGATTTTGATACAAGACCAGGATACTCAGCACCCCCTGATGACGAACAAGAGGGTTTTCAATATGATTTTGATGGTAAAACATACAATTTTGATGAACCACTTACAGAAGAACGAAGACAAGATTTTTTAGAAAGACTTAAAGATCGTAGATCCAAAGAAGAAGAATTAGGAATGGCTGATGGCGGTATTGCATACTTAGCAGAAGGATCATTCCCAAGAAGAACAGGAGAAATTTCAGGTCCTGGCGGTCCAAAAGATGACCGTGTACCTGCAATGTTAAGTGATGGAGAATTCGTAATGACGGCAGAAGCTGTGAGGAACGCTGGTGGTGGAAGCCGACGTCAAGGAGCTAAAAAAATGTATCAATTAATGAATAGATTAGAAGGAACAGCATAATGGTTGATGAAGTAATTCAATATAATAGACTAGCCCCGTATATTGAAACACGTGGGGAGATGTTACTTGGATCTGTATTTGGTGATCCAAATGCTGTCCAACAATCTGGTGAATCGGACGCAGATTTTAAACTGCGAAAGCTTGGGCGTGCGGGTGTATCTCGTCCCGTTCCAGCGTTTCAAACAGCAGGACTAACAACAGAACAGCTTCGTGCTGTTCAGATGGGCCAACAAGGTCTTGGAGGATACGAACCATATTTACAAGCATCCCGTGATGTAACAGGTATGGGTTTAGGTGCACTTGGTGCATCACAAGGAATGTTTGCACCAACAGCAGAAGGTATTGGGCAATACATGGATCCATATCAACAACAAGTAACACAAGGAGCTTTAGCTGATATTGATAGACAAGGACAACTTGCCCAACAAGCAGCAAGTGCACAAGCGGTTAGTGCAGGAGCGTTTGGTGGAGCAAGAGAAGGTATACAACGAGCAGAGCTTGCAAGAAACTTACAAGATATTAAATCACGACGTATATTTGAAGATCGATCACGAAACTTTCAACAAGCACAACAAACAGCATCACAAGCATTTGAAAATCAACAAGCACGAACTATGCAAGCAGCACCACTCTATCAAGGAATTGGTGGACAATACGCACAGCTTGGTCAAATGCAACAAGGATTACAAAGCGCGGACATCGGATCTCAATTACAACTTGGAACACTCCGACAAACACAAGCACAAAATGTCATTGATGCGGCAAGACAAACACGATTATTACAACAACAGGAACCATTCGAGCGATTACAATTTGCTTCTGGTATGTTAACAGGAACACCTGCCTCACAAATGACTGTTACCCAGCAACCATCAACAAGTCCGTTGATGCAGACAGCCG
>CAACVF010000135.1_pt1 | contig 15563 bp, 15 predicted proteins | sample 2381781 | NCBI WGS metagenome assembly CAACVF01 (sample SAMEA5211967, study PRJEB30684) | marine metagenome | biome: Marine; feature: Epipelagic; material: Water | collected 2015-10-15 | depth 60 m | reverse complement strand
TTCAGATATAGAAGATGGTTATAAATCAACATCAGTATCTATACTTGCAGAACATTTAATTGATAGTCCAAAACAATTAGCTATTATAAAAGGTAACTTTACTAGACCAGAACAATATGCTTTCTTTTTAAATAATGGAACAACTCATAATGGAGCAATGGCTATCTTTCATTCTGTAAGAGATGAAAAGATTGCAGGTTGGGGATTATGGTCAACTAGAACAAATGATATATTTCAATCTGTTATAGCTCTTAATGAGTTTCTTGTTGTAGCTTGTAAAAGAGTTTTAAATGGATCTACTGTATATACATTAGAAAAATTTGCAGATGATGATAGTTTAACATTAGATTGTAGCTTAACATCTACAGTATCTCAAAGAGGTACACCATTAGTAAAAGGAGCTTCACAAAGTGGAGCTGTACTTATTACTGATGGGTTTACAACTGCTCCAGAAATAAATGAAACATTTAGCATTGCTGGTAATGCAACTATATATACTATACAAGCTATTACTAATAATGGTGGTGGAACTTATACTTTAAATTTAGATCAAAACTTAGCAGCATCTCCTAGTGATAATGCTGTTATTACTATTGTAAAAGGACACTTGCATACTGTTAATACTATCTATAGAAATGAATCTGTGAACTGTGTTGAAGGAAATAGTAGTCTTGGTGCGTTTACTGTGTCGGCATCCGATACTATTACTTTAACAAATCCTCATGCAACTGGGGTAAAAATAGGATTTAATTATACACCTGTGATAGAAACTATGCCAATTGATAAAGAATTACCAGAAGGTCCATTAACTGGATTACCAAGAAGAATTTCGAGAGCCATCATTGATATTAATTCTGCTTTAGATTTAACTGTAAAAGCTGCAGATAAGACTGCCAAATCTTTAGTAGTCCAACAAGTTAGTTTCACTGGTGGTTCGGACTTAACACCTGTAACAGAAAAGAAAGAGTTTTATTTCTTAGGCTATAACAAAAGTCCAACAATAACATTATCACAAGATGATCCATTACCTATTAAAGTATTAGGAATGAGTGTGGAGGTAGTTTTTGCATGAGTGCTGATCCAGTCACATTAGCTGTAATTAGTTTTGGTGTTCAAGCTGTAGGAACGTATCAAGGTATACAAGCTCAGAAAGCTGCAAACAAAGCACAAGTACAAGCTTATGAAGATGAAAAAAAATTTAATGAATTAAAAGCTATACAAGATTCAAATAATGTTAGAGAAGAAGCTATTAAAAAACAAAAAATCAATAGAGCTATTGTAGCAGGATCTGGATATAATGATGATAGTAGAAGTTTTTTATCTGTTCAAAGTGAAATAGATAGAATAGCACAAAAAGATATTGGTAATATTAGAATTAATATGATGCGTGGTAATCAAAAAATGGACTCTATGATTTATACAACTAAAGTTATGGGTAAAGCAAAAGAGTTTGGTGGTTATGCAAGTATTATAGCAGGTGGATTTAAAACTGCATCATATGCTAAATCATATAAAGCAGGAACTACAGGTCAATATGGTTTAGATAGTGATATTACTGAAACTGCAAAAATTAGAACAATGACAGAAGGATCAAGTTAATGGCATTAAAAGAAGGAAAACAAACTGTAAAACTAAAAGCTAGTGTTGCTGATAATATTGGTGTTCCTAAATTTCCTACAACTAATATAGCAGCTGAAATAGCAAAACCTATTTCTGAATCTATAGATGCTTTTAGAAAAGTAGCAGAAGCTGATGCAGCTGTATCATTTAAAACAGATTTTAATACTAAAGCTAGAGATCATTATATTGAATTACAAAAGAAATTTGAGTTTGATCCAGATGGTATGAAAAATGCAGTAGATTCATATTCTAAAACTACAATAGCTAATGCACCTTTAGTATATAGAGATTATGCAACTAATATATTAGCTCAAAAAAATTTAGCTAATGTTGGTTATGCTACAAAAAACTTTAAAGCTAGAAACGATCAATTAGCTTTAGAAAAGTTTTCTACATCAAGAAATGATTTTGAAAATGATTTTGTTTTTAATTTAGATAACATTGTAGAAGATACTAATACAAATGTAAGAAATATAAATACACATACAGCTAATACACATTTTTTAAATCAAAATGAAGTATATGGTAGTGCAGGAGAAGCTTTAGTTGCTACTAATAGATATTCTGGAATTAAACTAAATAAAAATTTAGATGAAGATTTAGAAATGACAGAAGTACTAAGAGTATTTAGTATAATGAAAAAAGTAGGAAAAAATAAAGCTCTTACTTATATTGGTAAATATGCACAAGGTAATGATGAAGCTCGTATTACTGTAGATGATTTTGAAGATATTAAAAAACTTAATAATCCTGTATTTAAAAAATATGAAGCTTATATTAGAAATCCTTTAAACAGAGAAAAAATAGTTAAACAAGTTATAGATCTTTATGATGATTATAATGGTAAAACTATTAAAGATTTACAATCAGCTAAATCAACATTTAGTTTAGAAGGTGAACAAGAACCTGGTGGTAGTTTACATATATCTAATTTTTCAAATGGTAAAATTACTAATGCAGTAGATTATGTTTCTTCATTACCAATTAAATCTACTCAATATAATGATGCTATTGAGATTGTTCAATCTGGAATTGATATACAAACAAAAGTAGTTGAAGCTAAAAATAATAAAAAAGTAGATTTTGTTAATGATGATGAAAGAGAATTATTTACAAAAGCTATGTTAGCTGACAATGGAATTACTAATATGAACCTTACAGATGTAACTAATCCTGCATTAGCTGAAGCTGTAGATCAATTAAAAAAACAAAACATTGTACCAGAACCTATACTTAAAAAACTAAATACTAAGATTAATTCAGACTTTAATAATCCAGGAATGGTAACAGAGTTTAGAAAAAATTTATCGTTATATAATTATATGAAAGCTCAATACAAAAATTTAGATGTTGAAAATTCTTTTATATATGATGAAGCAAATCTCCTTATAGCTGAAGGCGTAACTGATGATGCAGTATTAGGAAGCAGACTTAATACACTAGCTGGTGATGCTAAAAACTATACAGGTAATAAAGAAAAAATTACTACAAACTTAGCAGAAAATGCAAGTACAACAACGGAGCTTTATGCAGATATTATTAGTGAAATGGATATTAATACTGGAACTAATTTTATTAGAAAATTTTTTTTGGATAAAAAATTAAAGTACACAGATCTATTTGAAACAAGTGGTACTACATATTTATATAAAAGACCTAAAACATTATTAATGGGTGATGTAAAAGCAGAATGGTTAAAACATACTACTGCTGTTCTTACACATTTAAATGGTGGTAAAGAATTTAATATAGATTCTAAAGAAGGAAAAGCTCTATTTAGAAAAGCTGCTAATATATCTATGGAAAGATTAGACAAAGCTGGATATGGTGCAAGTAACTTTACATACTCTGGCAATACTACAATTATGAAACATCCATATGAAAAATATGGAAAAGTAGATGGTCAAGCTTTAGAAAATTCTATTATGGCAATAGCTAGAGATCTTGATGCTAATTTAAGTGATCAAGAAAAAAGAGAAAAGTTTGGATTAAAAGAAACTTCTACTATGCCATTAATTGGTAGAACAAAATTAGAAGCTAATAATATTGTAGATATAGTTAAAACATCAATAGATGAAAATATGAAAGGTATTGTTATTGAACCAACAGGAACTATGGATGAAGGTGGTAATCCACAATATCATTTAAAAATTAATCATGGTGGATATACAATTAATCTTACAGAAGGAACTAAATATTTTGATCCTACTGGATTTGATGGTCAATATACTTTAAATAAAGGTCATGCTAATAGAAATCAATTAATCTTACAACTTGCTAATGAAAAATATCAAATGTTTGATCAGACATTTGGTCATTTGATTGAAGGTAAAGGTTATGAAAATCTAGCTAGATCTGTAATATATAAAACTATTAAAATGGGTATTGAAGCTAGTGATTATAAATTTTATCCAGATATTCCATTATTAAATGATGTACCAGAAGAAGTAAGACCATTTGCTTTTATATTTAAAGCTATGGGAATAGATGTAGATTTAAGACCATACTATGATGATGCTGCTAAAATTAATAGAGAAATAAATAAACATTTATCTTACGATCAACAAATTATTGAAAATAAAAAATTAAGTACAGTTGATAAAGAAATGGAATCTGGGTTTCCACCACATGAAACTAAATACACTAGAAGTAATTTAAGTTTACAATTTAAAAACTGGGCATACAATAATTATAATAATAAAGATTTACCACTTACATTTAGAACTAATAATTATATGGCAGTAATGAAAACTGATTCTGCTTGGAATGGTCAAATTACTGATATTGATACAGGTAATCAAGCAGCAATCTTTTCTAGTCCTGTAGATTCTATTAGAGCAGGTGTAAGAGTAATGATTAATAACTCAACATTAATTAATAATAATACAACTAAAAGATATAGCGATACTCCAAGTATAGGAGAAATATTATCTGTATATGCTAAAGATAGTACAAACTATCTTAATGCTTTAGAAAGCAAAACAAGTATGACAAGAGATGATGAAGTTAATTTTTATGATAGTCAACAAATGTTTCAATTAATTAAATTTATGATTGAACATGAAATGGGTTCAGAATCATTTAGTCAATATTATGGACCAGGCAAAGATGGTTTTTTAAATGCTATGATTTTAGAAGGTTACACACAAGGTATTAATTCTTATGGTGGTAAACTTGGTAAAATTAGATGACGGCATATCCATATACACCAGAACAGGCAGAACAAAGAATAGAACAAGAAACTAAAGATATTAACTTTAGAGTATCTGATTTTGCTACTGGTTTTAAAGATGAAAACTTACCAGCTATTGCTATTGATTATTTATTAAATCAACAAGATTTTCCTGTAGATGAAAATTATAATCCAGCAGATGATCCACAGCTTCTTCCTTATAAAGATTTTGCTGACAATTTTTTCTTTAGTAAAAGTGCAGCACAAACAACTGCTATTATTAATAATATGAATAAACAAGCACAGCATAACTATGCTAGTCCTTGGTATCATCTTGGTAGAGTAACAGGAGCTTTTGCAGATCCTTCTACATATTTATTATTTACTAAAGTTGGACAAAGTGCCAGAATATTTGGTACTGCATTTACAGCAGAAGAAATAGCTAAACAACAATTACAAGAAAATAGACCAGATAGTTATTTACCATTTGTAGCTGCAGGTGGTTATACTATTCCATTTGTAGTTAATAAACTTGCTAAAGGTTCTGTACCTGCAAGTGTACAACAAAATATAATTAAAGCTGATAATGCTTATAATCAACCACCTAAACAAATTACACAACAAATATATGAAGATGGTAAATTTATTAATCCTAATAAAAGACCACCAGAAAGTAGTATAGGAGCTGCAGCTAATACAGAAAACACTACAATGAAACTTACACCTAGACAAGAATTTGAAGGTGAAGCTTTTGTTAAAAGTAATCTTGGTAAGTTTGGTGAAGATGGTCCTTGGACTAATGTATTTAGAACTACTAAAGCATCATCAAAAACTGCAAGAACTATGATTGGAGATATACTAGACACTCCATTACTTAAATTAAAAAATACTAAAGATTATGGTTTTCAATCTACAAATGCTTCTATTGAAACACAATTAAGAATGAGAGAAGTAGGATCTATTGAAACTATGAAAGCAATAAAAGAACAATATTTAAAATATATTGCAAGAGTACAAGGTTCTTATCCTAAAACTGAAGTTGGTATTAATTTACATAATAGATTTAATGGTCAAATGTCTTTACAAGAATTTGCTACTGAAGTTACTAAAACAAGATTAAAAGGTATGCAACATGACATACCAGAAATAGCAGCTTCTGCTAGAGCTACACAAAATAATGTTTATGGTCCAATAGGACAAGAAGTACAAGATCTAGGTATTAGAAAACTTCCAATACAAAGAGAACTAAATATGTGGAAAGATATTCTAGAACAAATGAAGAAAAAAGGTGAAGGAACTAAAACATTTAAATCTAAAGTAGATGGGACACAAACTACATTTTCTAGAACAGAAATACAAAATAAAATTGGTAAATTAGAAGAAAGATTAATTAGAGCTGATAGTTTAGTTAAAGATTATATTAATATTATTTATAACAAATCAGTTATTGATTCTAATAAAGGTTTATTTAAACAAATTGTAAGAGAAGATTTAATTAAACAAGGTAGATATATTAATGATAAAAAACTTAATAAATTAGTAGATGATTTATCTAACCATTTTCCTTTTATTAGATTTGAAAAATCTAAATATACTGATGATGTAAAAGATATGTTATATGAAAGATATTTATTTAATAGACCTAGATATGCTAGAGCTACAAGAGCTAGAGAATTAAATCTTTCAAAAGAAGCTCAATTAAAAATGATAGATAATGGTTTTATTGTTAGTGATATATTTTCTTTAATGAAAACATATTACAGACAAATGACTCCAGATATTTTATTTACTAGAAAATATGGAGATCCTAATGGTCTTGGATATAAATATATTGATGAAGCAAACTCAATGACATTTCCTGGATTAATGCAGGTTGCAGAAGAATATAATCGTAAAGTTTTTAGAGCTAAAACTAAAGAACAAAAACTTAAAATTGTTAAAGAAAGAAATCAAGTATTAGAAGATTTAGAAGCAGGTATAGAACTTGTTAGAGGTACATATGGCTTACCTGCTAATCCTCACGCTTGGACTTCTAGAGCTATGAGAACAATGAAACATTATAATGCTCTTACAATGCTTACAGGTTTCTTTGCAGCAACAGCTGATGCAGCTAGAATTGTTATGACTTCTGGTATTCAAAGAGGATTTAAAACTCAATTTGAAATGTGGGGAGATATGCTTTCAAATAAAAAAGTAGGTATATTTAAAGCAGGTAAAAAAGAAGCTCAATCATTTGCTGAAGCAGTAGATATGGTTACAGGACAAAGAGCTATGTTATTTTCTGATATTGGAGATATGTTTGGTATGACTTCTAAAATAGAAGGTATGATGGGTAAAGCTGCTAACTTTAATTTTATGTATGTAAACTTGATGTCTAGATGGACAGAGTTTATGAAAGGTGCAGCATCTGTAACTATTGGTTCTAGAATATTAGAAGATTCTGTTAAATGGGGTAAAGGTACATTAGCTGATAAAAATAAAACTAAACTTGCTGCTTCTGGTATTGATGAATCTATGGCTAAAAAAATAGCTAAAGAATATGAATTACATGGCACTAAATTAAAATATAATTTTATGGCTAATACTGCAGAATGGACTGATGATGCAGCTAAACAAGCTTTTGGTAGTGCTTTAAATAAAGATATAAATATTACTATTGTTACTCCAGGTAAAGGAGATACTCCATTGTTTATGAACTATGAGTTAGCTAGTACTATTGTTCAGTTTAAAAAGTTTGCTATGGCAGCAACACAAAGAATGTTACTTAGAGGTATGCAAGAAAAAGATATGGATTTTTTATTTGGTTCTATATTATTGATGGGAACAGGAATGTTAGTAGATGCAGTTTATAGTGAATTAAGATTTAATAAAGATTATGGTAAAATGTCATTAACAGAAAAACTTCTTAATGCATTTGATAGATCTGGACTTGGTGGAATCTATGTAGATGTTAATAGAGCAGTAGAAGCTCTTACAGATAATAGAATTGGTATTAGACCTTTGCTTGGTGAAGGCAGACCATATGGATCTTCTATGAGATCTAAAGTAGGATTACTTGGTCCTTCGGCATCACAAATATACAATGTAATGGATATTATGTATGATGTTGGTGGTAACAAGTACAATCATTATACTGCACGTAATGTGCGTAGATTAATTCCATTTCAGAACGTATGGTATCTGGATTGGTTATTTGACGACATTGAAAAAGGATTACGATAATGGCAATTAATATTTCTGATGTAGAGCCACGAGTACAATATACTGCAACTTCTGGTCAAACATCTTTTACAGTTCCGTTTGAATTTTTTGTAAACGCAGATTTAAAAGTTTACAATGGTTCAACATTATTATCATTTGCTGCTTCACCAGCTGATGCTACAGAATATTCTGTAACTGGTGCAGGTGTAACAGGTGGTGGATCTATTACATTAGGTTCTCCAGGAGCAACAGTAAATGATATTATTACTATTTCTAGAGATATAGCTATAGCTAGAACAACAGACTTTCCTACATCTGGAGCTTTTCAAATAGCTTCATTAAATGAAGAATTAGATAAAATTGTTGCAATGTGTGGTCAGCTTGAAAGAGATCTTAAATTTTCTCCTAGAGCTTCGGCAACAACATCAAATACTTTTGATATAACATTTCCTAATTTAGTAGCTGGTAAACTATTAGGAGTAAATAGTTCTGGTAATGGATTAGAATTTTCTGTAGATGCTTCTGCATTATTAAGTGCAGAAACAAATGCAGCAAACTCTGCAGCTGCAGCTGCAACCTCAGCAACAGCTTCGGCTAATTCTGCAACAGCATCACAAACAGCACAAGCAGCAGCAGAAGCAGCTCTTGATACATTTGATGATGATTTCTTAGGATCTAAGTCTTCTGATCCATCAGTTGATAATGATGGCAATGCTTTAGCAGATGGAGCTTTATACTTTAATACAACAGATAATGTAATGAAAGTGTATGATCTGGGTAATACACAATGGAAACAATTAACTCCAACAAATTCACAACAAACAAATATTGATGCTGCAGTAGCAAATGCAACAAATATAAATAATGTTGCTGGTCAAATATCACCTACAAATAATGTAGGAACTGTTGCTGGTATATCATCAGATATAAGTACACTTGCAGGAATATCTGGATTATCTACACTAGCAGGTTCTGCTTCATCTGTAATTGCAGCAGGTAATAATCTTGCTGATATTAATGCTTTTGCAAATATATATTTAGGACCAAGCTCATCAGCTCCAACACAAGATCCAGATGGAAGTGCATTAGACTCTGGTGATTTATATTTTGATACTGCAACTAATCAGTTAAAAGTATATGGATCATCTGGGTGGCAATCTGCAGGTTCTACAGTAAATGGCACTTCTGCTCGATTTATTTATAATATTACAGGTACACCTACAACATTAAGTGGATCTTCTGGTACTGGTTATGCAGAAGCAAATGGTAATGTTTTAGCATATGATGCAGGATTTTTAGATATTTTTGTTAATGGCGTTAAGCAAGTTTTAGGAACAGATGTAACTGCAACATCTGGTAATTCTGTTGTATTTGCATCAGCATTAGCAAATGGTGATGTAGTAGATATTGTAGCTTATGGTACATTCCAATTAGCTAATATATCAATTAAAGATTTAACAGATACTCCTGCAGGTTTTGGTGCAGCAGGACAAGCTCTTGTTATGAACAGCTCAGCAAATGCATTAGAGTTTGCAAATGCATCTTCTGCTGAAGTTTATGGATTTAAAACTTTATTTACAGCTTCAACTCTTAATAGAACAGTTACAGTAGTATCTGTAGGTGGTTCTAATAAATATTTTATTGATGGAGTACAACAAGATACTTTAGAATTATTAGAAGGTAATACTTACATATTTACACATCCTTCTGGACATCCATTTAGATTTTCTACAAACGCAAATAACTCACCATCAGCTCCATACACAACAGGAGTAACAGTAGATTCTTCTACACAAGTTACACTTGTTGTTGCTGCTGATGCACCAACTTTATATTATTATTGTTCATCTCACTCAAATATGGGTGGAACAGCATATACTAATGCACCTGCTCCAAATACATTACAGGTAGTAACAACTAATGAAGGAGCAGATAATATAACACAAACAGAATATGAGAGTTTTGATGATGTACAATATGCTGCTTCTGGATTTACTTGGTCTATTAGCAATGGTAAATTAACAGCAACTGTATAATGTGCGTAGAATGTTATTAAAATTAATTTAAAAAGGAGAAGATATGGCAACAGTTACACTCGGAAATATAAAATTTAATTGGAAGGGAGCATACAATTCTTCTACAGCTTATGTAGTAGATGATGTTGTTAGCCTTTCTGGTTCATCATATGTTTGTATTCAAGCAGGTACAAATCAAAACCCTGCTTCTGCATCTGCATATTGGGAGCAAATGTCTGCAGCTGGTACTAACGGAACAGATTTAACTTCAACTTTAGGAACCCAGGGACAAATAGTTTATCGTGACGGATCTGGTCTAGCAGCTTTAAATGCTGGGACTTCTGGTCAATATTTAGAAACCAAAGGTGCTGGTCAAAATCCAGTATGGAGTAGTGTTAGTGCTGGGGAATTACAATTTATTTCAACTCACTCATTAACGGGTAGTAATGTTGCTGATTGGAATTTTGATAATGTTTTAGATAATACAAATTATGACCATTATAAAATTAATGTCTATAATTTATCTCATAACAGTACAACTAATACTGACACTTACCTTTCTTTAAGAGCAAGTGGCTCAACAATTACACCAAATATATATGCTGGGAGAATTAGAAATAACCCAACTTCAAATGGTTTTACAACTGAAACTGTCACTAATAACTATATGAGATTTGAACATACTGGTACAAGTGGTAGCAATGGCGAAAGCACAGGAAACTATGAAATCATACTTTACAATGCAAGTTGTAAAAGAAGTGATGGAACTGCTAACACACATAGACCAATGGCAAATTGTAGATTTGTTTCTGATTTTAACAACAGTACTCAAGTACAACAAGGTCATTCTGTTGGAATATGGAATACAACAACTCCAGTAGATGGATTTTCTTTAAAAAGAACAGGCTACGATATTCTTGGCTCAACTATAAAACCAAAAGTAGATATTTATGGCTATGTTAAACAATAATAATATGGAGAAATATTAATGAAAATTGCAGATAAAAATGGTGTAGTTAGAGATATGACTGCTGAAGAAATAGCAGAACATAATAAATTTAATGAAGATGCTATTGCATCAAGAGAAAAAGAAAAAGCTGAGGCAACTGCTTTAGCAAATCTAAAAGCTAGCGCAAAAGCTAAACTTGTTGCTGGCGAGGCATTAACTGAAGACGAAGCTAATGTAATGATAGGAGGGTAACTCCTGTGACTAAAGCAAGAGATCTCGCAAATATAATTAGTGGTGGTTTTACAGTAGCAGATTTACCCACTTTAACTGCAAGTGAAATACCTAATTTAGATGCTAGTAAAATAACTACAGGTTCTATAGCAGACGCAAGAATACCTGCTAGTGCTGTATCTCAACACGCAACATCTTATATTGAATGGCAATCAGTAGTAACAGCTTCAACTTTAAATGCAGTAGCAGGAAAAGGTTATCCAATAAATACTACTTCAAATACTTGTACTATTACATTACCAGCTAATCCTAGTGTTGGAGATACTATTAAATTTGTTGATTATGCTAGAAAATTTTCGACAAACAAAATTATAATAAATCAAAACTCAAAAAATTTTCAAGGAAGTACATCTCCAAATCCTCAATATGATACTATTGGTCAATCAATAACTTGTACTTACATTGATGATACACAAGGTTGGCTTCCAACAGTAGATGATGATGTATCGTTTGAAACTTCACAAGATTATTCTTTACAATATTTAGTTATTGCAGGGGGTGGTGCAGGTGGAGGAGGTCATAGAGCAGGTGGAGGGGGAGCAGGAGGATATAGAAATTCTTATGCTTCAGAAACTTCAGGTAGAAATTCTTCAACTGAAACACCTTGGACAGTAAATCCAGGAACAGTAGTTACAGTTACAGTAGGTGCAGGTGGTGCTGTTGCCAGTCAAGCTAATGGTGGTACAGGTGGAACTTCATCTATATCAGCATCAGGTCAAACTACAATCACTTCAAATGGTGGAGGTGGTGGTGGAGAGTATGAAGCAAGTGCAGACGCAGGAACTTATGGTTCAGGAGGTGGTTCAGGTCATAGAACCAATAACTCATCAATGACAGGTTCTGATGGAACAGCAGGTCAAGGTTTTGATGGTGGTGATATTGCTGTTTCAAATAGCATACCACAAGGAGGTGCTGGTGGTGGTGCTGGAGCAAATGGAGATAATGGAGGTAATACATCAGCAACTACTGGAGGAACAGGTTTATCTTCTTCAATAACAGGTTCGGCAATTACAAGAGGTGGTGGTGGTGGAGCAGGAAGTTATGGTTCTGGTGGAAAATCTAATGGTGGAGCTGGTGGTGGCGGAAATGGCGGTCACGATAGTTCAACTGACACTTCAGGAGTAGCAGATGGTACAGGAAGTTATTATTATCCAGTAGCAGGAACAGATAATACTGGTGGTGGTGGTGGAGGTACTGCTGGACCAAATAATACAACGACTTATGGTCGAGGTGGTACTGGTGTAGTTATTTTAAGAGTTCCAACAGCAAATTATTCAGGAACAACAACAGGTTCTCCAACAGTTTCAACAGTTGGGTCAGATAAAGTTTTAATATTTAACAGTTCAGGGAGTTACACAACATAATGGCATTATTTTGTAAAATAGATGAAAACAATATTGTAAAAAATATAGAGGTTGTTGATAATAATATAGCAACAACTGAAGAAGCAGGTATTGCTTTTTTAAAAGAATTACATGGACAACAATTTAATTATAAACAAATGGGTGAAGCACCATTTACATCTAATGGAATTGAAATAACTAGAAATTATGGTGGAATAAATTTTACTTATGATGAAAATTTAGATTTGTTTATAGAACCTAAACCATTTAATTCTTGGATATTAGATGAAGCAACAGGAAGATATAATTCTCCTGTAGAGATGCCTAATAATGATAAAACTTATAAATGGAATGAAGAAAATCAGTCTTGGGATTTAATTGAGTAATGCCTAGAAAAAAAATTACACCTAGACAATATAATGAAATGGCAGCAGGTGTAAGACTATCAGCTCATGAAAAACTATGTGCTGAGAGAATGAAAAATTTAATTACTTCAATTGAAAGACTAGAAAAAAAAGTAGATGCATTACAAGATAATGTATCTAAAGGTAAAGGAATAGTAGCTGTATTAGTTTTTCTTGGTAGTATAGCAGCAGGAGTATTAGGCTATTTAAACTTCAAATGAAGTTTGGTTTAACTATTTGGATTTGTTCTTTTTTAAATTTAACTTGTTCTCCTCCAATTGAAATACCACAATACTTTAACAGTTGGAAAGAGTGCGTTGTTGCAGCTCAAGAATTAAGTGTAGAATTAATTAACACAACAGATGATATAAACCAATATAGACTTGCAACAAAATATATTTGTAAAGAAGTTTATGTTCAAGGGGCATAGAGTAATAGTTATAGGTGACGCACACGACAGTCCAAATATAAAACAAGATCGTTTTAAATGGATGGGTAAGTATATAAAATCTATAAACCCGGATTACATAATTCAAATAGGGGACTGGGCATCTTTTGATAGCTTAAGTTTTTTTCAAAAAAATTCTACTCAAGCAGGTAAACTTAAAGATGCTTACATGGTAGATATAGAATCTATGCGTACATCTATAGATCTATTAGATAAATACATAGATAATGATAGAATACCAAGACACGTTACATTTGGTAATCATGAACAACGTGTTTATAAATTTGAAGAAAATATTCCAGAGATAGCAGGTATGATGAAAAAAGAATTACATGATTCTTTTGATACACGTAATTGGAAAAGATCTCCTTATGGAGCTTTTAAAAATATAGCTGGTGTTTCATTTACACACTGCCCTCTTAATATTATGGGTAAAGAATATGGTGGTAAAAACTGTGAAGTACAAGTAGCTAATGATGCAACTAATGATATAGTCTTTGGACATACTCATAAATTTAGAGATTGGAAAGCACCCAAAATAGGCGATAAGAATTATGTAAGAATAATCAATGTAGGTTGTGCGTTGCCTTTCAATCATGTTGAGGAGTATGCTAAGCTCAATTTGACTGGTTGGTCTTGGGGTATAGTTGAACTCGGCATCTGGGATAAACATATACAAGAGAGCCAGTTTATATCAATGGACAGATTGGAGAAACAATATGGATAAATTTATTACGAATGAGTCTGAATGGGATTCAGAAAAACATTCTAATTTTAAAGCTGATGAATTTAAATGCCAGGGATCTGGTGATTTAAAAATCTCTACTTTAGTATTAGATTTTGTACAAGCTTATAGAGATGAAGTAGGTGAAGGTGTAAGTATTACTTCTGGTTATAGATCACCAGAACATAATAATTCGGTATCTTCAACAGGATTAGATGGACCACATACAACAGGTCTTGCAGTAGATATATCTACTAATACACAATCACAATACAAGCTTCTTAACTTTGCATTAAACTATGAACCTAAACCTACAGGTATAGGTATTGCAAAAACTTTTACACATCTAGATTGGTTAACACCAGATGTAAGTCAGAAGTATGTAGTTAGACCTAACGTATGGAAATATTAATATGTGGTTCTCAGCTCTTAAATTAGGATTAAACGCAGCAACACATATCTATAAAAAGAAACAAGAAACAAAAATGTTAATGTCAGATGCTGCTGCTAAACACGCAGAAAAAATGGCTAAAGGAGAATTAGCTTACTCTGGTAAACTATTAGAAGCTCGTCAATCCGACTGGAAAGACGAAGCAGTTTTGATAATTCTTACTTTGCCAATAGCTGTAATTGCTTGGGGAGTTTTTAGTGACGATCCTAATGCTTCTGCTAAAATAAAAGAATTTTTTGAGCAGTTCCAGCAGCTCCCTTCATGGTTTACAAACTTGTGGATTTTGGTAGTAGCTTCGATTTATGGAATAAAAGGTACTCAGATATTTAAAGGTAAGAAATGAAAGTAAGTGAGAATACTTCGGTATCAATGCCAATTAAAAATATGGTTGGAATAATTATTGGTGTAGCTATGGGTATCTTTGCTTATACAGAAGTTACTGCTAGACTTACTAGCTTAGAAACTTCTAGAGAATTATTTACTGCAGATCTTTTAAAAAAGTCTGAACAGAAACCAACTGACCAAGAACAATATATGTTATTGGAGTCGGTATTTAAAGATGTAGAAAAACTAATTGAGAATCAAGAACAGAATATGACTAACAAAGTAAACATTGAGTTCTTAAAAGAACAAGTACATAAACTGCAAATAGATGTTGAGAAGTTAATTAGAAATGGGAATGGACACTAATGGTTGAAACAGTAATAGCTTTGTTAATGTTTGTTGGTCCAGAGATTAAAGAACATAGAATACAAGAGTCTATGTCAGTCTGTTTAAAACATAAACGTGAAGCTACTAGAACAATTCAAAATGATATAACCTATAAGTGTATTTCATCTAAAGCTAAATTAGATAAAAATGTAGATGGCTCTTATTCGATCAAAGCTTTAATATTAGAATAGTGAAAAACAAAACTTGGAATCGTTCTAAAGTAATTACTATAGA
>CAACVF010000012.1_pt3 | contig 15599 bp, 19 predicted proteins | sample 2381781 | NCBI WGS metagenome assembly CAACVF01 (sample SAMEA5211967, study PRJEB30684) | marine metagenome | biome: Marine; feature: Epipelagic; material: Water | collected 2015-10-15 | depth 60 m | reverse complement strand
AGCTTTATAGCAGATGAACCTACAATCTCTGAAGGGGAAGTTACAGCATTCATAGACATACACGACCAAGACAGCACACATCACGCTTATATAGACTTACGTGACGGTGAGAACTGGTGTTGGAAGCACAATATGTGGGAGAATGTTAGGATAATAAACCCTAGCAGAGTACGTAGAAAAGACGATTAGTAGCAAATAGCTCTATCTTGTTTATATCGTTAAGTTTAACGGATTGCCCTTAAAGTAAATAATAACTATTGTATATTGTACAAAAGTGTTTTACATTTTTTTCAATATTTGTTAGTTATACTTCACAATTTATCAAGGGGTAGTTGTCGTAAGTGGTTGATATTAAACAATACATTAAGAGTGATAATAAACTCGATTATGAGTTATTATGGAAAAACTGTGCTAATATCACGGGATTCCAAGCTGAACGTAAAAGAGGAGTGTTATACTATGAAGTCACAGAAGCGTACAAGGAATATAAAGCGTCTTCTAAACATACTAAGGATGGTGTTTCATCTACAGATGTTAAAGATGAGGTACTACATAACCCTAACACTCAAGTTCCTAGGTCTCATAAGATAACAGAAGACTTTGTTATTTCGTATATTAATCAAGAAGCTAAGTCTGAGTTTATAAAAACAGAAGAATACTGCACATATGACGCTGTAGAATCTAGATATGTTGCAGAAATCAAGGTGCGTAACAAACATTATGATACTTGTTTAATAGAATATGATAAATGTCTAGCAAATCAAGGTCACGCAGACATAGATGGTAAAGAGTTTCTTTATATAGTAGCCACAACTACACATATATATGTATTTAACATCTCTAAAATCCAGAAAAGTAGGTCTAAAATACGCTGGAAAAACGAAGAATTACCAAGAAATAGCCATTTTGGTGGATATAATGACAAAAAGACTAAAAAAGTGGGCTATATTCCAATAGGAAGAGCAAGTGTTTGTTATAACTATAAAACATAAAGATATAGGACCAACTGAATACCCAGTATACACTAAGAATGAGGCGGATTCAAAGGATATTACTTATTTACATTGGCAACAGGCTAATGCAAAGCAATGGGCACTTACCGATGACGATTATGTTGCAAAGGTTATTAGTAAAAAGTCTTATCAGGACAAAGACAAAAGAATGTCCTATTATTATAGGATGCCTTTTGGTTATATTATGTGGAATCCTAAGTATCCTGATAAAAAATTTTGTTGTGGGGGACGGGTAGCTAACAATACTTTTACTGGACAAAAGTGGTTAGATGTAAAAACAAAGTCTGAAGACTATAAATCTTTAGCAATGTGGGCGGCATTAACAGAAGATAGAGACGTTGCTATTGACCAAGTGTTTGGACCAGTAAGTATGAGTAAAAGACGTAAATTAAAACGTCATATGAGGACGGAGGTCTTTAAAAGAATGAAAAGAGATGAAGCACAAAAATTATTAACTGATAATATGATGGACGCAGACTACTTTATTGATTTAATGAAGAAGGGAGTAGATATTGCATTAAAGAAAGAGGATGTTAATGGTATACGTGGATTTGTAAATGATGGGATGGAAATTCACGGAATGAAGGATAAAGAAACAGTAACAGTTACTGATAAGCTAGAAGCAACACAGACTAGAAAGTTGATTGATAACATTAACGCAGAAGAAGATAAACTAGTTGCATCTAGGACAACTAAAATGCCTATAAAGGAGGTAAAGGATGGAGATGATTAGTCATTACTATCAAACTTTAGTAGAATTGGAACATTTCCCGGGATGGGAACTATATATATTCCTTAACTTATTACTATGGGTTAGTGCTATATATAGATTAAACAGAATAGAGAGGAAGGTCACAAATGATTGAATTAGCATTATTAATAGCAGGTATACTTGTTTTTATAAATAGCAGACTTTGGTCTAAAGGATATTGGAATGAATATGGTAAATATGGACAATTATTCCGTACCAAAAAGTAAAGAGGTTGTATTCGAGAACTGGTACATAGTACGTAAGTTCTTATTGCCAGAGGATATAATATTTTATAAACAATCAATGTCAGGTCTAAACTGGGATGAATCCAGCACTGTAGGAGATACTGATAATTATAGAAACTCTTGGGTTAAATGGACCCCTAAATATCAAGGAGATAAGTTTAATTGGCTGTATGAGAGAATATGGAATTGGACAAATATAGCTAATGACGAGTTATGGAACTTTGATTTAATAGGATTTAAAGATTCTCCACAATATACTAAGTATGAAAGCCCCGGAGGTAAGTATGATTGGCATATGGATATAATGGGTTCAGGTATAAATCATAGAAAGGTTTCGTTTGTTTGTGAGTTAGGGACTAACTTTGAAGGAGGAAAGTTGCAATTTAAGACTGGAGCAGGACATCAAGAAATAGATTTAAACTACGGAGATGCAGTTTTGTTTCCATCTTTTTATTTGCACAGAGTTACACCATTAACAAAAGGAACTAGAGAAAGTTTGGTACAATGGATATCCGGGAAACCGTACAAGTAGACGATTACGAAGCCAAATATGCACAACAACAAGCCCTTAAAAAACTAAGAGCTAATCTTGGATTATTTGGTAGAACAATGTTCCCTACTGCTATTGCAAAAGCAGTACCACCATTTCACCACGAGATATACAGAAATCTGGCAGATGAGGCGAAGAAGCGTGTACTAATTGCCGCTCCTCGGGGAACGGCGAAAAGTACAGTGACCTCCTTAATTCTACCCCTTCATAGAATCGCTTTTAAGCCCTCTGCCAGTGATTTGTTTATAGTCATTGTATCTGAGTCACAATCTCAGAGTATAAATTTTTTATCTAGGATAAAGTACCATTTAATTAATTCACAAAATTTTAAGGAGATGTTTGGAGATTATGGACCGGAAACTGCTAAACGTTGGACGAATAATGATATTGTTCTTGCCAATGGTTCACGTATTATTGCTGTGGGAACTGGACAGCGTGTTCGGGGGTTTATCGAGGGTGACACTCGTCCTAACCTCATCATTGTTGATGACTACGAGTCAGAGCTTAACGCCGCTACTTCGGAAGCTAGAGCAAAAAATAGAAAATGGATAACAGAAGCTGTTATACCTTCATTGTCAGATGATGGAAGAATAGTTATGATTGGAACTGTTATTTCTGAAGATTGTTTTCTATATTGGGCTAAGGAATCTCCTGTATGGAAAGTTCTTTGGTATTCTATATATGACGATGATGGAAAGAGTATATGGGAAGAAAGATTCCCCGAAGATAGAATACAATCAATAAAACAAGAATTTGAATCAGTTGGTAACCTAAACGGGTTTTACCAAGAGTATATGAATGAGGCACAAAGTCCTGACAATGCACCCTTCAAACCGCAATACATTAAATTACATCATTTCGTTTTTTCCCATAATGATGGAGAAAGCATCCTTATCGGCAAGTCGGGTGGCAAGAGTATTAAAAAACCAGTTAACGTCTATTGTGGCATCGACCCTGCTAGTAGTCTATCTAAGCGTTCTGACTTTTTTGTTATTGCTACTGTTGCACTTGATGCTGATAGTAATATTTATATATTGGATATACTCAGAGATAAAATCGACCCTGCATACCAACCTGAAGAAATTATTAAGGTATTTAAAAAATATCACCCTAAACGAATGACTATTGAGACTGTGGGCTACCAAGAGGCACTAAGGACTAACGTAAGAAAGATGATGCTAGAAGAGAACCTGTATATACCGGGACTCGAAAAAGGCATAAAACCAAGACAAAGAAAATCCGAAAGATTGTTGTCCTTGGTTGCCCCACTCGCAAAAGGTGAGTTTTATTTTAGACCTGAGGACCTACACGCACAACAAGAATTTCTATCTTACCCTAGAGGTAAACACGATGATATTCTTGATGCAATATACTATGCACTTGATAAAGCAAAGCCGTCAAGACAGAAAGAATACATTAATCCAGAGGATAGAAAACAAAAGAACAAAGTTCTTGACTGGATGACTTTATAGTTTGTAAGTTTTTTAGGGATGGCTTACAAAGAAAAAGATTCAGAGAAATCTAATAATGACCTTGTAGAAGAAACGCACGACCTCTTTAAAACTTATTCAAGTAAAAGAGAGCTTTGGGCGAATCAGGCACAAGAAGACGCTGAGTTTAGATTAGGAAGACAATGGTCTTCAGAACAACAACGAATTTTACTTGAGAGGGGTCAAGCACCACTTGTAGTAAACCGTATCCATCCAGCAGTCGAAGCCGCTAAGGCACTACTCACTTCAGGCAGACCGCAATTTAGAGTATCCCCAAGAGAAGATTCAGACAACAAGATAGCACAAGTCTTTAACGGGTTACTAGAATATATGTGGTACATCTCTGACGGGACTCAAGCACTCCGCAATGTGATAGATGATTATTATACAATGGGTATGGGAGCTATGTGTGTATACATTGACCCCTTGAAAGACTATGGCAGAGGTGAAGTTTGTATTCACGATGTTGACCCATTAGATGTTTACATTGACCCTAACTCTAGACACAGAATGGGTGATGATGCAGAAAATATTATTATAAGTAGATTATTTACAAAAGAACAAGCACAGGGTATGTACCCTATGTATGAAGATGCAATTAAAAATGCTGAATCAGACCAGTATACAGATAGACCAACTACAGATAGAGTAGATGATAAAGGAATTGTATTCCCAGAAGATAGCACTACACAAACTCACGTTGGGTTTGGAACTAATAATGAATACATAAGAGGCTACGAAAGGTATGAAAAAGTTTGGGTTAAGCGTTATCACTTAAAGAATAACATTAACAAATCCGAAGAAGTATTTGATGAAGAGGCATATGCAGAGTTTCAACAAAGAATAGCTGTACGTATAAATGGTCAAGTTATACTTGATGAAAATAAAGCAAAGATGATTATTGAGCAAATGACTCAACAATTTGAACAACAGCGTCAACAAGCTGAAATGGAAGGCGTTGATGGACCAGAAATGCCCGAAGTTGAAGAAGTAACATATGCTCAATTAATTCAAGAAGGTTTAATGGAGAGCGTGTCAGTACCAGTACAACGTATTAAAATGTGCGTTATAATGGGAAATAAATACTTGTACTCTAGAGTTCTTCCTATCGAACATTATCCCATCGTTCTATTTATGAATATTCACAATAGGACACCCTACCCAGTAAGCGATGTTCGTATGGTAAAGGACTTACAAGAATACATAAATAAGACACGCTCTCTTATAATTGCACACGCAACAACAAGTACAAATACAAAAATTTTAATACCAAGTGGTTCTGTTGATATGCAAGACTTTGAACAAAGATGGGCACAACCCGGAGTAGCTATAGAAGTAGATATGGACCAAGGGGCACCTCAACCAATACAACCCACTCCTTTACCAAGTACTCTTTATCAAAACGAGCAAGTTGCTAAAACAGACATAGACCATCAACTTGGTTTGTATGAATTAATGCAAGGAAACGCTGAAGCGGCTCCTCACACTTATAAAGCCACAGTATCACTTGATGAATTTGGACAGAGAAAGATAAAGTCTAAATTGCAAGATATTGAAATGGCACTTGCAAGAGTAGCAAAAGTAGCTATGCCTATAATGCAACAATTATATAGAGCTGAAAAAGTAGTTAGGTTGGTCCAACCAAATAACTCTTTAAGTGAGATAGCAATTAATAAAAAGATTTATGATGATAAATCTGGAGAAGTAAGCGTTATGAACGATATCTCCAGAGGACAATTTGATGTAGTAGTAGTTACAGGTTCTACTTTACCAACAAATAGATATGCACAACTTGAAATGTATATGGATGCTTTTAAGAATGGAATTATTGATAAAACTGAAGTTCTTAAGAAAACAGAAGTATTTGACAAGGAGGGTGTATTGGAAAGAACTGATACTGTAGGCAAACTACAACAATCTGTACAGCAGATGGAAGAAAAGATTAAAGAATTAAAAGGTGACCTGCAAACAAGAGAGCGTGAAAACTATCACTTGAAGCAGAAAGCTGAATTAGAAAAATTCAAAGGCAAACTCGATACAATCTCAACCCAAGGCAAAGCCTCAGGCAGAATTTTCGAGAGTCGCTTGGATGACGTTCTTGGACAGGCTAAAGCCGGAGTTCGTGAAACGAACAAGGAAGCCAAACAACAATCCATACCCGATGCCAAGAAATCGGCTGGAGCAAAGTAAAGGAACTGAGTATGATAGAACAAGAAGTTACCCCTGAAGTAAAGGGCACTCCTGAGTCAGAACCAGTATTAGATGGTGCGAACCCATTAGAGGGATTTTTTAGAGCTAACGGAGTTGAAGAGGAGCAATCATCGGATGACCCATTCAATACGAATGAAATTAATCCAGATGTACCTGCACCTGAGCAACAAGCTGAGGCTCAACAAGAAACCCAAGATAACGATGAAAAACGTTATCAGTATTGGCAAAGTGAGGCTGATAAAGCTCGTAATGAAAATGCACAGATGGCACAACGTCTACAAGCATTAGAACAACAAGTTCAATCACCTCAGCCTACAGTAGAAGAACAAAAAGTAGAAGACGACAGGTCTTTTCCACCTCCACCGCAGAAGCCTTCAAAGCCTAGAGGTTTTAATAGAGCTGAAGCACTTGAGGACCCTAATTCTGAATCAGGTAGATATCAAGAAGATGTTGAAGAATGGCGTGACGAAATGGACGATTACAATAGATTACATACTGAATATAATCTAGCGTTAGTAGAAGAAGAGAAAGCCAAGATTCAGGAAGAGAGAGATAACATACTAAGGAATCAAGCTGAGCAACAACAAAGACAGCAACAGATGGGAGAGATTCATTCTCATTTAAAGAACCAATATCAAGCTAGTGACCAAGAAATAGCACAATTCGTAGAGATTATGGATAAGCCAGAATCGGTTACTATTGATAACTTGTTTAAATTGTATAGATTGCAGAGTGGTAATCAAACTGCACCTACACAACAAGCACCTTTAACTGAGACTGCACCGAATGAATCATTCGACCAAATGAAGAGAGCACAGCAAGTACCAACTAGTATGGGTGTAGTTCCTTCTCAAGGGAATAGTCAAGGGAGTCAGGAAGACAATATGATGGATTCTATGATTGATTCGTACAATAAACAGAACCCTTGGGGTTCATAAACAACAGGAGTAGACTATGGCAAACGTATGGTCTAGAAGTACAGGTGTAGCTCCGGGTGGCGTATCTATTGATGATAACCGCCGGATTTATAACTTTGGCGAAAGAGTCGCTGAGTTAGCACCTCAACAATCTCCATTTTTTGTTTATCTAAGCAAAGTCGCTAAAGAATCTACTGATGACCCAGTATTCAAGTTCCTTGAGCAACGTCATCAGTGGCAACGCCGTGACTTCGTATTAAAAACAGCTATTGGTTCTAGCATTGCCGCAGGTAGTGACAGTGCTGAATTAAAGTTAGTTTGTGGATATGACAAATTCGGAGTAGCAACAGCGGCAACTGCCGCACCACAATTCCTTGTAAAAGACCAAGTCGTAAGAGTTGGTGGCAAGGCTTTCAAAGTTAAATCTATTGAGAATGTAGGTACTGGATTAAACGCAACTTATGCGGCTGGTACAGTTGGTACTTATACATCAGTAAAGTTAACTGCATTAGAAGCATCAGGTGCAATATCTGCTGACGCAAAAGGTCAGATTATTGGTAGTGCATATGGTGAAGCAACAATCGACCCAGATGGATGGAAAGATGAGTTGTATACTAGAGAAGGATACTGTCAGATTTTTAAGACAGGTATTCAGTTGTTTTCTGGTACAGCTCTAGCCACTCGTTATAGAGGTCGTCCGGATGAATATCGCAGAGTCTGGTCAGGTAAGTTAATGGAGCACAAAATGGATATCGAACACGCTATGTTGTTTGGTGTTGGTGCCGCTGACGAATCTGGTTCAGGTCCTGTAAGATACTCACACGGGATTGTTCCTTACACTTTGGCAAATGGTAAGAATTATGCGTTTTCTTACGCTAATTCAACCTATGATACCTTCATTGATGCAATGGAGAATTTCTTTGCCCCTGAGACAGGAAACAGTGGTGACAAGCTAGTACTTGCTTCACGTAAGATACTTGCTTGGTTACAAAAACTAAGTGGAGATGGATTCTTGAAGAACACTGTTACTTCTAACTCTTATAAGTTAGATGTACAGAATATTCAAGGAGCTTTCGGACATCAGGTAACAAAAGTAAATACCATCTTTGGTAACTTACACTTTGTTGCTGAACCGTTATTCAGAAACCACGACGAGAACATTGCGATTGCTATTGATATGGCAAATGTAAAGTATCGTCCATTAGCTGGTAATGGTATCTCAAGAGATACTCATATTGTCACTAATGTTCAGGATAACAATATGGACGGAAGAAAAGATATTGTAATGACCGAAGCTGGTCTTGAGATATCTCTTCCTGAGACACACGCTCTAATGACCTTTGGAAGTTAAGCGTAGGTAAGTTAAAATGGGGGGTCTTCGGACCCCCTATTAAAAGGATAATATGTCACTAACCAATAGAATAGCAAATTATACAAATAGCACGACAAGTGAGAATGTTACAGAGGCATTAACTAAAGGTATTGATTATACAGTATCTATAGTAGGTCAAGTTAACCCGGGTTTATTACCTGCTCTTGCTGAAGTAGTTACTGTTACTAACCAAACTTTATCAGTTGGTTATGACTATTATGTTGGAAATAAAGCAATTTTTATTTTAAAAGTTGAGAGAAGTGATGGTGTATCTACTTATAAACCTTGTCAACCAGTACCAGATTCACAAGCAAGAGATGCTTTTGACACAGCAAGTATTTATTATGCTTTAGCTGATAATCCTGTTTATTGGATATCTGAAAATAACAAACTATTTATGGCACCATTATGCGTTACTGGTACTAATAGAGGTTTTAAAATAACAGTAGTTACAGATGCTAGTGGAAGAACTGTAAATGATAGTAATGAAACTGTAACTAATATGCCAAATAATTTTATAGAATTAGTAGTACTACACGCATCTGAATCTATATTAATAGAAAGACTTGCAGATTTTAGAGCAAAGCTACCTACAGATTTAGATGCAGACACTACAATATTTGACCAGTTGCCAGATGTAGATTTAACAATTACAGATACATTCCCATCGGCTGAATATCAAGATGCTTTAGATAAAGCTAGAAATTTAATAGATGGAACTACAATGGGTGGTGATACAGAACCTGAAAGTGCCCAGTATTGGTTAGCAGACGAGGATGAAGATATGGTTGGTTCTACATTAAGTGTAGCTAGTCAAGAACTGTCAAGAGCACAAGCAATATTGGGTGAGTTTAATACTACAATAAATGCTAATGTCACAGTAAAAAGTCAAGAATTACAAGAATTTCAAGCTAATCTCCAAAAGAAAATGGGATTATTCGATAAGATAATACAAAAAATAACAGTAGATTATCAATGGACTCAGGGACAGTTGCAACTAATTTCTGGAAAAAAACAAGAGTTTATACAAGCTAATATTGGGAACGCAGGAATAAAAGATAATCCTGAGGAGAGTAAAGCTATATGAAACTAAAAGAAATGATTGAAAGAGTTCAACAACATCACCCAAGTATGGGACAAGTTGAAATAATTAGATACTTAAACGATGCTGTAAACGATATGGGTTTTAGAGCAGAAGTAGTAGAATCAGTAGATAGATTTAACACGGTAGCGGGGCAAAGAGTATATCCTCTAAAAAAACATATTATTAAAGTTAAAGCAGTTGATTATGACGACAAGGCAATTAAAAAATTAATTGGTAGACCTAAAGTCAGAGACTTGGATATATAATGGAAAGACAAAATGTTAATATAAGTCAGTACTTATGGTGGACAGAAAGAGATTCTGTCCTTATTGCATATTATGATGCTGGTACAGATAAATTTATATCTACTACAGAAATTAAAGCTGTAAACTTATTATATATACAACGACCAGATAAATTTTTAGTTCCGGGAGAAACTCCTGAAAGAGACGGGTTTACAACACACGCATCTAATGCGGTAGATGGAACTTATCTTGGTGCTGAATTAGAAGGCACTGATGAAACTCCTACAATGAAAGAATCTGATTATTTAAAACAAGAAACAGAATTACCAGAGCAGTTTCACGAAGCCTTGGTAAATCGTGTAATTGCAAATGGATACGAAAGAAAGGTTGAAACAATACCTTTATCACAACATTATATGGCTAAGTATGAAGTAGGGGTTAGAAAAGCAAAAGCATATGCTTTTAGAGGAAGAGATGGTTCTAGGTTAGCAATGAAACCAATGGATTTTTAAATGAGCACAGTAAAATTTAACGATATAAATATAGCATTTGATACTATAGCATATCCATTTAATAATATATTACTTGGTTTATTTGTAAAAGGGACAAAATCAGTTAGGGTTATTAAACCTGTATTTACTGCGTCTACTAAAGTTAGAAAACCAGTAGCACCTGTAGTTACTAGAGTATCTCAACCAGCTACACCAACATACACGAGGATATAATGGCAGGAAGTTTATCAAGTCCTAATTTAGTAAAGGATGTATATACTAAGTTAGTATGGTACAATACATCAGATGGAAAGTTTTATAGGGATAATGGTTCTACTGATGTAGAAGTATTACCTGACTTAATATCTGGAAATATTTTAAAACATCAAACAAGTAGTACAGTTTCTTCGGGCGACTTGTTTCAAATTTTAAACAACAGCACAGAAGTGTTCTCTGTAGATTATCAGGGAGCAGTGCATTTAAAACCAAGAACATCGGCACCTAGTGACAATTCTGAAGGAACTTTTTATTATAATAGTTCTGAAGGTAGTCTATTGGTGTCCGTAGAAGAATAAAGGAGAAAGACTATGGCTAAAGTCTGGAAAAAGCTCCAACGTGCAGACGGTGACTTCACGGGTACTATAGATGGTACCGCCGCAGGAACTGTCAAAACAGGAGCCGCCGCAGGAAGTACGGCGAAAGTAGTTACTGATGCCGCATTTGATTCAAGCAACGTATTAAAAGTTGCTAACGCAAATAGTGCACTAGTAAATGCAAATACAACAGCAGGTGATGTTGGATTAGGGAACGTAACAAACGAATCTAAAGCAGATATGTTCGCATCGCCGACATTTACAGGTACAGTTGCAGGTGTAGATAAAGCGGCAGTAGGTTTAGCAAATGTAGCAAACGAGAGTCCAAGTACATTAAAAACCACAATGTCATTAAACAATGTTACTAACGAAAGTAAATCTACAATGTTTGCTTCGCCAACCTTTACTGGTAGTATTAGTGGTGTAGATAAAGATGATGTAGGATTAAGTAACGTAGATAATAATTCAACAGCTACTATATTAGGTGGAACATTAACTGGTGCAGTTTCTAATACAGCTACAGTTGGTGGTACAGCCGCTTCTACAGTAGCTTCGGGTGCGGCAAGTGGTGCAACAGCAATAACTGCTTTTGACACTAGTGGTTCTGACCCAATTATTAAAATAGGTAATGCACCAGCTACTTTAAAAAACTCTGAAGTTGATGCGGCTCACGTTGGTTTAGGAAACGTAACTAATGAAAGCAAGTCAACAATGTTTGCATCTCCAACTTTTAGTGGTACAGTAGCAGGTGTTAGTGCAACACACGTTGGGCTTGGGAATGTTACAAATGAGTCTAAATCGACAATGTTTGCCTCTCCTACATTTACTGGAACCCCTGCTGGGATTAGTAAATCACACGTAGGATTAGGAAGTGTTGTTAACCAAGCAGTAACAGTTGCAAGTGGTAAAATAAAACTTGATGGTACAGCACAAACAATAGATGCTGAAACAGTAGGTGGAGATAGTAAAGATACTATTAAGTCTGCCGCAGTATCAACAGCAGAAACAAACATTATTGGTAGTGCACCGGGAGCTCTAAACACTCTTGATGAGTTAGCCGCCGCACTTAACGATGATGCTAGTTTTAACAGTACGATTACAACAAGTATTGCAACTAAAGCAGTAAAGCCAGTGACTATAAGTAACCCAAGCACAGCTCCAACAGAAGATGTTGGAGTTCAGGGAATTTATGCAGATGAGCTTTATGTAGTACAGGATGTATAATGGCAAAGGAAATAAGAAAGTTCAAACTAAGTGAATTAACTTGTACTGTCCCTGAAAAGGGGCAGTATGAGAATCTTCCATATGATTATTCTGATTTAAAACAATCTTTAATTGATAAAGGTTATAAACCAGAAGACTATGATTATATTGCAGTACAATCTGATGGTAAAGTATTATATGGTGGTCGTAGAGTTTGGCTTATGCAAAAAGATATGTCTATGGACCAATCAACAGAAATTGCTTGTGAAATATGGACTAGAGCTGAATTTGATGCAAGTTTAGTAGCAACTCTTAATATTAAAGATTACTTTCCGGGTAAAGACAGTAAGGGCAATATTGGAACACCAAAAAAACAAATAGCACAAACTGCTGTATTAAATGGTTATCCAAATCTTGTAGCTAGACATAAAAAGAAACCTAATATTGCTGGGTACAATTACGATATGGAAAACTCTGCTGGAGAAAAAATAGACGCAGGGAAGTCTTAATGGGCTTTTGGGAAAAAGCTAAAGGAGCAGTAGTTACTGAAAAAAAAGAAGATGTTGTAGACTTACAAGCAAAACTTTCAAAGTTAGAATTGTCTGATATAAATTACATTAATGACTTAATGATAGAAAGAACGTATAGGGGACGTGAACTTGAACAAGCTACAACAACTTATTTAAAAATAAAGTTTATCAAAACAATGCTAGAACAAGGAGAGCAAAGTGAAGAAGAAACTGAAAATAATTAAGTGTACTACTCAAGAAATAGAGGCAGTATGTACTTTATTATCTGGAGTAGAAGTTAAAGTTGCAGAAGGCAAATGGATATTTGATATGCACACAAAATTTAAAAAAGCATTTGAAGAAGCGGCAGAAGCTGACCCTGAATACGCACAAGTAGAAGAAGGTGAAGTAGTTGGCTAAAGTTTGGAAAAAACTACAACGAGCTGATGCTGATTTTTCTGGTAATGTAACAGGTTCTGTTAATGGTACTTCTGCATCTAATGTATATAGTACTGCTAATAAACCTAGTAAAAGCGATGTAGGTCTTAGTAATGTAACCAATGAATCTAAAGCTACTATGTTTGCTAGTCCTACGTTTACAGGTACTGCAACTGGTTTATCTAAAGAAAGTGTAGGTTTAGGCAATGTAGACAATAGTAAATTTTCTAACGGTAGGTTTATTGGTATACTTGCTAAATCAGATGGAACAGCAGTCTTTGACCCTTCTACTGGTGATTATACTGGTAAAATTGATGGTAGTACAGCTAATGATGTAAAAACTAAAGCAGAAGCGGCTAAAGATGCTGTTGATGGTAATAGTTCTATAACTATGGTAGGTGGCTCATTAAGTATTGGTACTCCAGCAAGTGGTGTATATCCTTTTGCAGTAGATAGTTCTGGTAATCTTAAAATAGCTGATGATGAATTTCAAGCACTAGCTAATGGTACTGTTAATTGTAAAGGTAACTTTACTATTAATCAAGACCCTAATGGTGATTCAAAAATTGTATTAAAAGGTGATAACACAGGTCAAGCTGAAGTAGAAGTACAGGGAGCTAATCCTACATTTGACCTTGGAGGAACTAATCCACTTGGTACATCAACACTTTTTATTAGAAGAGGTGGTACAGGTAATCAAGCAAGAATATTATTCCAAACAGCTACTACAAACAAGTTTGGTATAGGAGTAAGTCATACTGTAGATAACGACCAATTTTGGATACATAATGGAAATGGTTATTCTAGCAGTTCTCCACACCCTGAAAGGGTATTGTCTTTTGACCCAGATGGTAAAACAGGTTTCTTTTCTAATACTAAAACAGTAAGTGGTTTTACATTTGGTAGTGATGGTACCAATAAACACGTATATATTAAAGATGGAAGTTTAGGTATAAACACTGCACCTAGCGATACTTATAAATTAGATATAGACAATGGTGTTACAAGGTTTAATAGAGGTAACTCATCTGGTGATATTACTGAATTTAGAGGTCAAAATGCTTCTAAAATGAAAGTAAAAACAAGTGGTGTAGATATATTTACAAACACTTACATCAGTGGTGGTTTAGATGTAGTAAATGATTGTACTTTTGAAAGCGATGTACAAATTGATGGTTCTACAACAGGCATTAGTTATAATGATTTAAGTAATAAGCCTACTATACCAAACCTTACTTATGGTACTAGTGTTAGTACGGGTGCAGGATATATATGGATAATGCCATCTCAATTTATGCCTAATGATGATAACTCTTATTACAATGCGGCTATGGTAGACAATGGTGCTCAAGCAAGAGTTATGTCTACTAGCTTAGAATTATATGCAAACATACCTATACCTGCTAATTATAAAGTTACTCACGCTAGATTAAATGGTACAGCTAGTGTACAAATAAGTATGTATTATAGTGATATTACAACAGCTACAGCAACTTCTGCACAAGTAACTACTATGTATACTAATACAAATAACGCAGTAAATCCATCAAGTGGCATAGCGGCTGACACTACTAATGGTCGCTATATGATACTTAAGTGGAATCCAACTTCAACAGCACATCGTTTATACGGTGCGTATTTAAAACTAGCGGCAATATAATGGCAAAAGAAAAATTAGATAACGCAAATTTAAGAGAGTTAACAACTAAACCAGCTACGCTTAAAAATCAAACTAGGCTACCACACTTGTTTGATTCTAGCAATGTGGAGTCAGATTCAACATTAGACCCTATTACACACAATGTAATGGATGCTGTAGAGTTATTAAGAGTTGATTTTAATAAACTATATGACGATGTACATCACGTTTATAAAATGTTATTCAATGCTTTTGGTACAGCAGAATCAGAAAATTGGGATAGTACAGGACCAACAGGTCCTCAAGGTACTACTGGTTTACAGGGTCCGGCAGGACCTCAAGGTTCTACTGGACCACAAGGATTAAAAGGTGATACTGGAGCACAAGGTCCATCTGGTCCTAAAGGCTCTACAGGAAGTCCGGGTACAGATGGTTCCACTGGTGCTAAAGGTGACAAGGGTGATACTGGTGACACTGGTGCAGTAGGTCCAACAGGTCCACAAGGAGTCAAAGGTAGTACGGGTTCTCAAGGAATAGCAGGTCCAACAGGTCCTACAGGAGGAACTGGTCCTACAGGACTTACAGGTCCTACCGGAAGTGTAGGTCCAGAAGGTTTAATATGGGAAGGAACTTGGAGCAGTGCTACAACTTACACAGTAGATGATGCTGTTATTTATAGTGGAACTTCATACATTTGTATACAAACTAGTAAAAATCATACACCACCTAATGCAACTTATTGGTCAGTATTAAGTGCTAAAGGTAATACAGGTCCGGCTGGTCCAACAGCTCCCATAGGTCCTGTATTTCCAGTATCGCCTTTAGCTCCATTAGTTCCGTTACTTCCG
>CAACVF010000132.1_pt1 | contig 15707 bp, 23 predicted proteins | sample 2381781 | NCBI WGS metagenome assembly CAACVF01 (sample SAMEA5211967, study PRJEB30684) | marine metagenome | biome: Marine; feature: Epipelagic; material: Water | collected 2015-10-15 | depth 60 m | reverse complement strand
TCTGCTCAACAAGCTATTTATAATTTTTATGCAAGCTCTACACCAAATGCTTATCAACAAGCAATCAATAATTTTATTCAAAATCCAGCTAACATGGAGGTTTATAAAAAATCTGGTTTAAAAGGAGCTGGTTTAAATGCATTTATGACAACAGCACCTCAAAATTTTTTTGGTAATACTATTGCAGGGAATATAATTAAAAGTTTGACTGCAGCTAAAGAGGGTATTGGTGGATTAAAAGAAAAAATAGCTAATGTTATTAATCCTAAGTTTGAAGACCCTTATTCACAAGCATCAAGTAGTTATAATTATGATGATTTAAATATTGAAGGTTATCCTGATGAAATACAAAGAAGATTACAAATAGGTCCAATTAGTGAAGAGGATACATCTGAAACTAATATTGAAGCAATAAAAGATGAAAAAAATATTTTTAAAAGTAATAAAATAAAAAATGCTCAAGATACTTTTTCTTTTTATAACACATTAAATAATCCAAGTAATGTGTTACCACCTAATTTTGCAGAAACTTTTGAAAGACTAAAAGATACAAATCAACTATCATCAGGTGATTTTTTGAAAGCTAATCAATTACTAAAAGATATTGTGCCAACAAACCCTAACCCACCAATGATAAATGCACAGACTACTGGAATTAAGCAAGTTCTTCCTAAAGAAGTTCAAACAGCAAACAATTTATTTAGTAATTTTCAACCTAACATCACACCTGTTGTAGATAAAGTTAGTGAATATTCAAAAATATTGAGTGATAATGAAGGATTAGATATAGATCCTTTAAATCAAGGAGTTTCTTATTCGACACCATTGTTTGGTGGAACGCTGACCGGGGAAATAAGTGATGTGGGGGGAGATAATCCAACAGCAGGTTTATTCTTTAACAAGGTAATTTAATGGAAAATAGTCTTAAAAATATTATTTGGTTCGGTTTAATACTCGTAGCTGCTGGTATGACTTATGGAATGTTATCACAAAGAGTACAAGCACTTGAATCAAAACAAACCCAACTAGAAGCAATAATATTGCAAGACATACCAGAAATAAAAGAACGCGTGATAAGATTAGAGATATTACTTGAAAGAGCATTAGAAAACTAATCTAACCTATCGTATCGTTTTACCAAAATCTTTCTTACTCTTTCCCATTTCATTCTTACTGCTAAATCATGTAAGGTTCGTGGTTCGCGTAGCGCTTTTTTATCTAATTGACCTTTAAGTCTTATTAATCTTGCTTCTAAATTCATTTTATCCTTTCTTTTTCTTTGAACGGTCATGGCTTTTATTTAGTTTTTATTAAGTCTTTTTAGTTTTAACCTATATTTTTTCAAATAAGTTTGAGCTGTTTTTTCTTTTTTCTCCCAAGAACTTATTAGTTTACACAGGTTTTTAACTTTAACTAATTTTTTTTCATCTTTAGTTGGTTTTACTTTAGGTTTACTTTTAAGTTTACCATCAAGCCAACCACTATCAATGACAAACTGTGCCATCTCTTGCTCAATTTTAGCTTGAGCAAGGTCATGATCTCTTGAGTAAGGAAAACGAAAATCATGAACATAATGTGAAACATCATGTACTAATCTTCGCCAACCTTTTGAAAGAGTATTGGTATCGCCATTAAGACTTAACCAACATTTTCTAACTTTAACTTTCCAATATCTAGGATTAGCATTACCAAGTGGACAACCTTTTTTTCTAGTTTGTCTAACTTTCATTTTTTTAGTTATCCATTTATTAGAATATTCAGACCAAACTTTTTTAGTTCCAAATTTAGCCACCAATTTTTTATAGGCTCTTTCAGCCTCATCTTTTTCTAAGATGGGTAGTTGATTAGGAAACATACGATTAACTTGACCATATGTTTTTCTAGCAACTTTATTTATTTCTTGATGTAAAGTTAATTCCATAAATTCTACCTTTCTGCCATATTAACCGTTCAAAGAGCAAATTAATTTTTTTATAAATTAATTATGATATTATATTATATTATATAATATTATAGTCAAGCAATTTCTTTTTTATGGCAGAAACCCTAGATTGCCTCTCCCCACGATTTTCCTAAATCGCAATCAACTTTACTTGGAACAGATAATTTAATTGCATTTTCCATTATCGAAATAATTTTATTTTTTGTTTCTTTAGAGCCATCAAAACTTAAAGTAAGTTCATCATGAATTTGTATTAAAGGAGTCAAACCTTCTTTGTGTAATTCTATCATTGCTTGTTTTGTTTGATCAGCAGCTGATCCTTGTATTAATCTGTTAAGAGCTTTGTATGTACCAGCTCTTTTTAAATGATGATGTTTACCATACTTTAATTTTGCTTGATCTTCTGGGAGTGCTTTAAATACGCCAAAGGTGGTTGGTTCCCACAATTCAAATCTACATTTTCTACCTTTGAGTGTTGAGACATAACCCTCGCTGTTGGCGTATGTTGATACTCTTGTCGCTAAATCTTTAACGAAAGGTACTTTATTATTGTACTCTTTTAAAATTTCTCTTGCAACATCAACGTTTACTTGCAATTCATTGGAAAGTTTGTTAACACCCATCCCATAAAATAAACCTAAATTAATGGTTTTTGCTTGATCTCTCTCAATATCTGCTATCTCTGCTACAATGTTATGAAAATCTGCTTTAGGATTTTTCGTATATTCTTCTACAATTTTTTCCGATCCTTCACATCCAAGAGCAAATGCATAGTGTGACGCGATCCGTGGTTCTTGTTGACTGTAATCAAAACTACCCCATATCTCACCTTCTTCTGGTAAAAATAAACCTCTTATTTGTTTTTTAATTTCTTTGTTACGAGCAGGTAATTGTTGTAAATTTGGATTTGAATAACTTAAACGTCCTGTTAAAGTACCTGATTCTCCATCACGCATTTGATGAATACTTGCATGAACTCTTCCTGTCTTACCATGTTTTAAAATTGTATCTAAAAATGTTGATTGAACTTTATTATATTCTCTAGCACTCTGTATTTTTTTAGCAATTGGATGAGAATGATTAAGTAAAAAATCTTTTGTAAAACTAGGTGCATTAGTTTTTTCTGTTCTTGGATATTTTATCTTGAGTTTATCAAAAACTTTCGCCACACTTGCTGCAGCCCAAACATCAACTGCAATACCCGTGTCTGCCAATACACTATCCAATATCTTCTTTTCTGTATTCTTAAAACTTTTTTTATAACTTTGTGCTTTTTGAACATCAACCCTTACTCCTTTTTTAATCATATTAAATATTATGGGTAGTAAACTCATTTCCAAATCGTAAACATCTTTAAGACTTTCTTTTTCAATTATAGGCATCATGTGATGATATAGTCTTAATGTTAAATCAGCATCTTGTTCAGCATATGAGCCAACAAAAATAGCTGGTAATTTATACATCTCACTTTTTGGATTTACACCAAACTCAGTAGCAGCTTGCTTTAATATGTTTTCATCTTTCCATTCATTCAACATATCTTTTCCTACAGCGTTTAAAGCATAAGAAAATTTATTTTCATTAATTATAGGAGCCATTATCATTGTATCGACTATTGGTCCATTTACCTCAATACCTTCTGCATGAAGCCATCCTAAATCATAAAGAGCATTGTGAGCTACTTTTATAGCATCTGTTTTCATTAATTTTGTAAACCAATTAATGACTCTTCTTCTATCCCAATTAAAACCATTTTCGTGTCTTATAGGATAATAACCTTTCCATCCATCAACAGCTACAGCAATACCTATTATGTGTCCTTGTTTTGTTGTCCAACCTGGGCCACTACTTTTTAATTCTGGATCGTAAGTCTCTAAGTCAAAAGCAATAACTTTTGCATTAAAAATATCAGGTAATTCATGTGGAGGAACCCATTCTGGTTTTGGTTGAAAAAAATTTGTTTCTGTAACATTAGTCATTTTTACCCTTCCGTTGAACTATTTCACCAGCTATGCTTGCATATGCAGCTAAATCAACAAAGCTATCTTTTTTAGAAGAATGCATAATTCTAGCTATTTTTACTAAACACATCATGATAGCAACTTGCTCTGGTTCTATTTTTATTTCTAAAAAAATAGACCACAAATCAGCTATACGTTGATGATTTTTAAGTTTATCTCCATAATCTTTATTCCTTTCTCCGCCTATGAGATCTGATGCTTCTTGTAATATTTCTTTAGATATCATCTTTCATCACCATACATTCTATAACCTTCTTGTTTCTGAGCCTCAACAATATACAAATTTTGTTTTGCTCTTGTAACAGCTACATAAAATACCCGGTGTTCATCATCGGGATCCTTTGTATAAGACTTATAAACTAATTTACCTAAATCTAAAAGAACAACTACATTATCACATTCTCCACCTTTAGCTTGATGAATTGTTGATACTCTTATTCTTGGTTCTTTACTAAAATCTTCACCAAGATCTTTAAGTCTTCTTAAATAAACAATCTCATAAGCATCTATGTTATCTAATACATCATACCAATTACCATCAGATAATAACCCATGATTTTTTTTAAGGTCATCAAGACTTAATAAAGAATCTTCATTTAAACCTTTAAAAGATTTACCTCCTCTTTTAATACCAATACCATTTTTCTTTTTCTCGGATTTAATTTTTGAATATAGTGTTGATGTTTGTTTTAAACTTATTAATTCACCTTGTTGTAGTTTTTCCCAAATATCTATAGCATCAATTATGGTTCGTGATACGGGTCTATGTTCTCCTCTTCCATACCAATATCCTAAATCTTTTAATGTATCTTCTATAATTTCATTTCTAATTTTTTTAGTTCTTCCTAAAATTAACCAATTACCTTTAGATATATTTATGTGTTTAAGAGCTGCAACTCTATAAATTTTTCCTTCTTCCTCTTTAGGTTCCCAAATCTTAGGTCTTCTTTTCCTTATGTGGCCAATAATAAAATTTGCTAATCTATAAATTCTTTGTGGGCATCTATAAGATTTATTTAAAACAGTAACATCTCCTTTTAAATTAATAAATTTATCAACATCTGCACCAGACCATCTAAAAATAGCTTGATCATCATCCCCAGCAATGTAAACTTCTTTGCTTGTTTTAATAAGTTTATCTACCATGTTATATTGAATGCGAGGCATGTCTTGTGCTTCATCAATAAAGAGCACATCAAAGTGTGTTGAAAATGTGTCATTTGTGTAATCAACAATCATGTCAGTAAAATCAAACACATCATTATTTTTTTTATATTCTTTTATTGACCTATCAATATAATCTAATCTCTCCCATCTTATTGATTGTTCATCGTTATAAAAATCAAATGCTTCTTTAAGAGAAATATCTTTTAAACGAGATAAATTAATTAAATTAACATAACGATGATTTGTATTTGTATAAATAGATTGATCATTGTTATCAAAAACCAAATTAAAACCAATTGTTTTAGAAAGTTCTTTCCAATGTTTTGATTTCATTAACTTACTTTCATCTTGTGGAAGATGACTTAAAGCAAAACTATGTAACGTGCGAAAATGAACTAAATCATCTTTACTAGCTTGAAATTTTTCTCTGGCTCTGTCTCTGGCTTCGTAAGCAGCTTTTTTGGAAAAAGAGAAAAAACCTATCTTGTCCCAAGCTATCCCACTTTCTTTTTTTTGCTGACAAATATTTAGTAATGTCGTTGTTTTTCCTGTTCCAGGTGGACCTAAAATAATTTTTATCAAAACGGAATTTCCTCTTCTTCATTCTTACCTCCCAGTACTTGATCTTCTTTAGACACCTCTTTATTAGTAAGTGTTGAAGGAAGATCGATTTCTTCTGTAGATTTTTCAAAAGCAGGTAACATCCATACTCTTGTTTGTATCTTTCTTACAGAAACTGTAATATTCAACCCGCCTAGATCTTTTAATCTTTGAACAACCCAAATTCTTTTTACTTTAAAATTCTTACTATTTTCCAACCATTTTGATAAATCTACTAATCTAAAATAAGTTGGATTAGTTTCAGTTTTTTCTTCATTAATTGTAAACTCTTTTGTTTTTTCATTATCTGTAAATGCTTTTTGCATGTCGAGCTCATCTATAGAATAAGCCTCCCCTCTACCTGTGCAAAATTCTTTTAAATAATCATTAAACTCACCAACTTTTGATGCGTCCGAAGGAGCTTCTTCTTGTCTAATTTTTTCAAACAATATAGAAAGAATTTCATCCCAATCTTTATCTTTCATTGAGGGAATAAATTTTAATAATTGTTTACCAACAGTTTTTCTAATTAATCTATGGCTATATAATATATCAATATCATCTATCTCTATTCTTCTATCTCCTACATTTAAAAACCATAACTCATCACCTAAAACAGACAAGTCACTATACTCTGGGTGATCAAAATCAGATTGACCTATGCCATGTTTTCTAAGTTTACATAAAGCTTTTTGACACACAGAGACAATTGGTTGATCATTACAACGATAAGAATACTTAGGAGAACCATCTGTTTTATTTGATCTCACTTGTTTTTGTAATGTAATAATTTCTCCTGCATCTAAAGGTGGATCCATATAATCCATGTTATATTTTTCCATCAAAGCCTCCCAATTATCTGGATTAGATTTTCTATAAAAAATTCCTATATTAAATAATCCATTATTGCGTGTACCTTCTGGGTACCCTTGGGTTGTTAATATTTGTAAGCATGGTGGTCCTTCAGGTATGACTTCTTGTTTAACCTGTATTGCTATCTTACTGATATCGTCACAAACATATTTATCATATAGTTCAAAGAATTCTTCGAGAGTAGCTCCCTCACCATTATCGAGATACGCGTACCGGGTTTCACCATGATAAGGTAAATTCAACCATGAACCTGTGTCTCTTTCATTGGCAAGTTGTGTTTGTTTAGGAAATATTTCTGCCTTTGCATGTCCAAGGTAAGAAGCTATCTCCCTAAGTTTTTGTTGAAACAAAGCAGCAGATTGAGGTTTTTTTGAAAAAAGAAAAATATGTGCACCAAAAGATTTTGATGAGCACATTATTAATGGTAAATTATATTCTCTTATTTTTGATAATATTTTTTTATGATCCAAAGGGTATTCGTCTACATCAATACATCCCCATGAAGATGTTGCATCGTCACGAATTGGTACAATACCAAGAGCAGGTTCTTTACCTTCCAAATGATTTTCATACATATGAAGAGTTGGTGGTTCGTGTTTCGTGAACATTTTACCATCTTTTTTTCCATTAGCTTTTACATCAGTATAACGATACTCTCCATGTGCACGGTCTAAACCCGTAAATATATTTTTAAATTTTTCTACTTTCATAAATCATATAAATTAAAAAAGGGGGCATAGCCCCCTTAAATTTAATATTAGCCAAGAACTTCGCTATGAGCTGCTTGAGGCTTGACTTCAACAATTTCCTCGGCATCTACCATAGCTTCAGGTGCTGGATCAATTGATCCAGAGCTGACTAATTCATGAAAGTTTTGTGCTTCACCCACAAGAAAAGATGGATTTTTTAAATCATTAATAGATTTTTCTAGTGTTATTTTCCATCCCCACCAATCATTCTTCTTATTTTGTTCGAGAACAGTTTCCATTTTATAAACATTCGCAAACATAGGAAGAGTCATAAGTGACCCACTCTTGGATTGAACTTTTTGATTCATCATCATTGTATTCCAATAACGGGATTTTTTGTATTGAGTTTTCTGCATAATGATTTGACATCTTTCAAAAGACCCATCATCATTTAAACGTAAAACAAAATACTCAGCAGTTCTTACAATATATGTAGGGCTCATTGCACCATTAATCATATAATGATCCTCACCATCTGCACCTCTTGTAAGAGGAGGGCAATTTTCTGGAGTATAGATTTTTTCTGGATAACCAGAACCTTCTCCAAGTGGAGACCATTCAACACAGCGTACTCTAAAAGCACAAGGTATGACAGAAATACTATCATAAAAATCTTTGTTAACTGAGTTAAAAATATTTCCTTGCTCAAGTCCTTCGACATATTTTGCATTTGACTTTTTAACTTCAGGAGTTTGAGAACTAGCAATTTTTAAAAATGGAATTGCCATTTCTCCAGCATTAACATTTTCAAACCCAACACCAGCGTGGGAAGAAAAGTCAATGACTTCAGTCGATACTTCATTTTTCTTTTTTCTCGTTACATCGTTCATCGTTATTTTCCTCGTTTAATTTTAACTTTACTACCAACAAAAACACTAAACGTTTCCATCGGTATATCGTTACCTTTGTTTATTTGTTCACCAATTAAGGCATTCAAGGTCATAGGCTCGACCTTGCGTTTTTGGTCTGGATATAATTCTCTTTGCTGTAATTCATTAACTAGATTATCAGCTTCTTCATTATCACCCTTACCAAACTTTATTGAAACAATGTTTTTAATTAAATCACCATGTCCATTGTCTTCTAACCATTGAAATGCTTCAGGTTGATTTTCTTTAGTAATAGTACCTCTATAAAAAGGTTTAAAACTAACAGAGTCACCTTCAACAGTTTTAATTTCTTTAACTCCCCGTTGTGTCATAAGTTCAACAATTTTGTCATTGGCTTGTTGCAGCTCTTGTTTTTTTCTTTTAACTTGTTCTTCTAAGTTAAGTATTTCAGATTCAATATGTAAATATTGATTTGAAACTTCGGAAACATCAGATACTTCACTAATGTCTACTTTTTTTTCTTCAGTTTGAAAATTTGTAAAATCGACTTTATCATTCATAACTATTCCTTTCATTTAAGTCTATCTGTATAGGATAATAGGTGTAGGTTCTTCTATCATATTTAAGAACTTTATATTTTCCCCTATTATTGTAAGAAGCAACAGAACAAGCAACACCTATCATAGCTGGATCACCAATTAATAATAAGTAATCATCGTCACTAAAATCTTTCATAATACTTTTAGCTTTACGAATAGCAGGCCCAGGCGACAACATAATTTGTTTTCCTTCTTCATATAAAGGAATTAGTTGTCCATATTGTTGTGCAGAGATAATATTAAATTTAGATACCTCTTGTACCACAAATACTTTTGCTTTTTTTTCTGTGTCTTTCATCTTTCTTGAAGACCATATATTATTTTTATTTTAAAAACACAATAAAAATGTTATTAAAAAAATTAGAAAGTATGAGTAACATAAAATATAGCTTTAAAACTAAGCCTTTTAGCCATCAATTGGCTGCAATGGGAGCCTTTTTAAATCATTTAAAGAGGGGAGAAAATGAATTTGCATTGCTTATGGAGATGGGTTGTGGAAAAACAAAAGTGTTAATTGATGGTACTTCTTACTTATATGATAATGGATTTGTTTTTGGTTTATTAGTTATTTGTCCTAATGGTGTAAAAGGAACATGGGTAAAAGAAATTGAAACACATATGCCAGAACATGTTGATCGTAATGTAGTTGTTTGGACAGGTCAAAAAACAAAAAAGCATGAAGAAGAATTACAAAGTTTATTTTTAGTAGAGCCTGCAAAAGTACATTTAAATGTTTTAATAATGAATGTAGATGCATTCACCACGGATCGTGGAAGAAAATTTGCAGATCGTTTTTTACTAACTCGTCAAGCAATGATGGTTGTAGATGAAAGCACTGTTATTAAAAATTCAACAGCACAAAGAACAAAGGCAATAACTAAAATTGGTAGTTTAGCAAGGTATAGAGTTATTATGACAGGTTCTCCAATTACTAATTCTCCTGAAGATTTATATGCTCAATGTAATTTTCTAAATCATGAGCTGCTTGGTTTTAGTTCTATATATACTTTTAGAGCTCGGTATTGTCAGATGCAAAAATTATCTTTTGGAGGAAGGTCGTTTAATAAAGTAGTTGGTTATAAAAATTTAGAAGAATTAAATATTAAATTAAGAAAGTTTTCCTACCGGGTATTAAAAAAAGATGCCTTAGACTTGCCTAAGCAAGTATGGATGAAAAGAACTGTTCCATTAAGCACGGAACAACTTGATGCTTACATGCAAATGAAAAAATTTGCTTTAGTGCAGCTCAAGGAAGAAACATTGACGACTACGTCAGTGCTCGCTCAAATGATAAGACTTCATCAAATAGTGTGTGGCCACATGGCTACCGATGATAATAAAGTTGTTTCATTACCTAACAATCGTATTAAAGAACTATGTGCTATTCTAGAAGAGCATGGTGAAAAAGTGATCATTTGGGCGAATTATCGTCACGACATTCAAGAGATTGAAAAAACATTATCAAAGAAGTATGGGCCGGGATCCGTGGTCACTTACTATGGAGACACTCCTCAAAATGTTAGACAAGAATACATTGAACGATTTCAAACAGAACCTGACACAAAATTTTTTATAGGTCAACCAATGACCGGGGGACGTGGTATAACTTTAACAGCAGCTAGCTTAACAGTTTTTTATTCCAACAATTATGATTTAGAAATAAGAGAACAAGCAGAGGCACGCAATCATCGTATTGGAACTGAAGATAAAGTTACTTACATTGATTTAGTTGCTGAAGGAACTGTTGATGAAAAAATTATTTATGCTCTTAGAAACAAAATAAACCTTGCTACGTCGGTGTTAGCTGAGGAAGTTAGAAAGTGGCTAATATGATTTGTCATAATTGTAAAGGAAATGGATATGTTAAACTTAATTGGGAGGCGAATGAATCAGTTGAACAGTGTAAGGTTTGTGACTCACAAGGGGAACTCGATGAAAGTAAGCACTACCACCAAACGTGGAGTGACGGGGTTTCGGATGAAGCAACATCCTTCTATTACGGACCGCCCCTTGATCCAGAGTCGTTCAAAAACTACAAAATTTATCCAGAGTAAACCAGTTGTAGTATTTAAAGGGGAGCCGCCATTTTGATTATAAAAGAAAAAAGCTGCACTCGTTGTAAAAGAGTTAAAACTTTAGATCAGTTTGATAGAAAAAAAGAAAATAAAATAGATGGACGTAAGTCCTGGTGTAAGGTTTGTGCTAAAAAACATAATCAAACAGTTTGGAAAGCTGGTAAAGGAGATAAAGATAAAAAAAGAATTAGTGCATCTCCAAGAGAATTTTTAACTCATTGGATAAGAAATGTTAAAAAACCAAATAGTAGGTTTAGAAAGCCAATGGATAAAAATTTAACTGTAGAAGATTTACTTGATATCTATGAAAAACAGCAAGGAAAGTGTGCCAAAACTGGAATAGTAATGACACATTTAAAGGGAGCAGGTAAAGTAAACACTAATATTTCTGTTGATAGAATTGATAATGACATTAAGGAATATAGAAAAGATAATATTCAACTTGTTTGCTTTAGATATAATTTAATTAAACATGATATGAACGAAAAAGAACTTGAGTTTTGGTGTAAAACCATTCTATCATCGATGAATGATTAAAATTTGGTTATTAATTTCAATGATATCTATGCCTGGAATGCCTTCAGTAAAACATACAGCAGAATTATGGTTTGATAAAACAAAGTGTGAAGTAAGACGTGTGAATATAGAAAATGATTTATATAATGCAGCAGAAGCTCAAGGATTAAACCCTGTTTTTATACACACTTGGTGTTTAGAATCATCAATGTTTGTTCAAAATAAAACTTGATTAAAACTATTTTAATTTGTGCTGCAATTATAATTAGTACTTGTATTTGGAGATATTATTCTCCTTACCAAGTCTTTTTAAGAGACTGTATTTATAACGATTTTTTAGATGGAAACTTCAGTAAAGAGTATTGCACATGGAAATATAAGGAGCTTTTACAAGAAGATTCTTGGTTAAAAGAGCTTTTACGTTGAATTTTTAAATTATTTTACTATAATTTATTTGTATTTGGTGGAACAAACTCCCTTTTATTATTTTCCTCCGTTCCACCAAAATACTTGTTTTCTCCCTTATAAAACATTATAATTCGCAAAAAAAGGAGTGGTATGAATTTACCTAATAGTCCTGTAAAAAAAATATATGAATGTCGATCTTGTGGACAAGTATCAATAAAATTCTGGAACCCTCACTATGATAGAACCTACACAAAAGAAGAGTGGAGAACTATTTTATCAGAAGGTTTACAAGCCCTTAGAAAAATTCTAGGGCCTGTCACAGATGATCCAAAGTTTTTTAGTAACTAATTTTTAAAACTTTGAGGGCCAGATAGAGATCTTAACTCTTCCCATTTTTGATATTCTTCAACTACAATTTTTTCTATTTGAATAGGCTTAGATAGCTGAGTTTTTTTACACATTTTATCAAGCAACTTTCTGGTTTTTGCTGTAATCATTTGATTGTAATGTGTTTGTTTTTTCTTTTTCATATTCTTTTTCCTTTTCTTTTAAATTGAAACACCTAATACATAAGTGATCAAAACTATTTTTTACTGTCATCATTAAATCATGATGATATTTTTTATAACAATGAGTACACTCTGAGTGTGTATCAAAAAAACTCATCTTTTTAATATGGGTTTATTGAATTCCCCCTCTCTTTTCCAGTTATCTTCTCCCTTAACAAATTGTTTACGATCATCTGCTTCCCATCCAATAACTCCGTAATACTGTGAATTGTTAATGTGTATCCAAATTAATGTTGGCTTTGGTTTTCTAAAATAATAATTTAAAATTTTTTTAATCATGTTCTCCCTTTCTTGGTTCTTCATTCATTAAAGTATTTATTCTCCACTCTTCATGCTCATACTCTTCATCCGAAACATAAGACACTAATAAGTTTTGAAGTAACGAGCCACGCGAACCGTGTTTCGCTGATATAGATTTAATACAATCTTTAAATGTAATATCACCAGGCTCTTTTATTTCTTTGGGCTGTATAATATTTTTTAAAAATTCAAACATTTTCTTCCTTTCTTTAATATAATATTTTATTACATTATATTACTAAACATGTCAAATATGGCTGTTTTCTGGGCTATTTCCACTCCTTATTTTCCTCATAGTTTAATTCTTCATCATATTTAATCTCGTTAAAATGTGTCTTAATAATGTTCCAATGTTCTTTACTTGGGTATGAAAAATATTTTGTAAAGCGAAACCAATGCTCGACTGTTGTGTAATCAATCCCGGTTACTTCACTTAATTTTTTTGCATTTGTTTGTGATCGAAGATATTTCACAAATGGTTCTTGTTCCGGGAGCCGTGGTCTATGGGTCATTTCATCTTTTAATAATTCTTTTACTCTATCAGGTTTATCTTTTAAAATTTCTTTAAAGACTTGAATAGATAAAGTTTCTTGGACACGATGGTTTGATGATCGTGTTTTCTTTCCCGTAAGTAAACGAGCTGCATATCGTTCTGCATTTTCCGATGAGTCAATTGCTGTAGGCGTTCTCCAAAATTTATTTCTCAGCTAACTTCTCTCCTATTGCCCAAATCATGACCCCAATAAAAATTAAAACAATTAAAATTAATCCTAATAAAATTTCACTTATCATTTTTTTTCTCCAGATCTAATGCAACAGCAATGTCTAAAGGTTTGTGCATATGAACACCCTTAGCTGCCCACTTATCTTTTCTTTTTTTCCAACTATCTTTTACTGTTCCATCTTCGTTTATCTCGCCTCGCTTTCCGTCATTCGCTGTTGGTGTTGGCCACATCTTTTCTTCTTCTTCCAAAACTTTTGTTGCAAGTGAATGACCTTTCGTTCCTTTTCGAACTGATGGAGGAATTTTTGTTCCATCTTTCCAGTCTCTACTCAGAGGTGTTGGCCAATTCGTCTTCATAGGTTTGGAGGATGCTGAGTCCGATGTAGTAGGGAATGGAAGGGACGAGACTATTTCCGAGTGATTTAAGTCTGTCCACCCTTTTGGGTACCCCATGAGCCACTCTACCCACGTCGGGTTCAATGTCCCACCACCCGTCCCACGGACGTTTGGATGATTGCCCAACATTTTCTGCATCTTCCCGCCTGGTCTCCCCGCGTGATGTTCGCTTGCTTGAGGTGTTGGCCATAACCTCTCCTCTTTGACTTGATCCTGAAGTCTGATCTGCATTGGTTGACCACTCGGTCTTTTCATATGACCCTCGTCCAATGCTTTCTTTATTCCCGGAAGGTTCGAGCCCCCTTTCATGTTGTCTGGAGTTCGCCACATTTGAGCTGGTTTTGGAAATGTTACTTGATCTCTCAATGTTGAATGCTCTGTCCTCCCCTTTCGATGATTCATGTATTGTTTTTTCAAAGCCTCTTCGGTTCTTGTTGGAAGATGATCCATTACTGTCGGAGTGTGCCACGATCCAGACTCTTTCTCTTTGGTGGTTCGCGCCGATGCTCGAAGCTGAAATACTAAACGTCCTTGCGGCGTAACCTTCACTCTCCAAGTTCTTGAGAACGGTGTCGAGACCGAGTTTAATGTGCCCACTAACGTTTTCTCCAATAACCCAAGACGGTTGCAGCTCTTGGACAAGTCTAAACATTTCTGGCCAGAGGTGTCTTGGATCTTTTTCACCTTTTTTTCTACCTGCAACGGAGAAAGGTTGGCAAGGGTATCCTCCTGTAATGATGTCGATTGGAAAAACTCCATCTGTTTTGATTGTTTCATAATTCAACTCCTTAATATTCGTGTACCGGGGAACGCCGGGATATCTTTTCTCTAAAATTTCTAAACAATACTTCTCAATATCGCAAAAGGCAACTGTTTCAAATCCACCAGTCGCTTCTAGGCCCAGGCTGAACCCACCTATACCTGAAAATAAATCTAAATGTCTAAGCTTCATTCTTTCTCCTTTTTAAAAGTAATCAAACTGATTTTACCCCTATTCGAATAAATAATCAATATTCATATTGAAATTTAAAATAAATGAAAATAAAAATTGAATTGATTTAAAAAAATCAAAACTCCTGGACCAATGAAATCAAAAGTAATCAAACTGATTTGAACCCTATTCAAATATATTTTCGATTTTTAAAATGAAATTTATAAAAATAAAAAATAAAAAAATTTAAAATTTTTAAAAGAACAAAAGAAGAACACTTGAAAAATCTAGGAAAAAAGCCAAAAATTTAGGAAAACCCTTATATTGTCATAGTAGGGGGTTATTATGTGGGGTTGTATATATAATAAGTATTGTAAGCCTATATAATATATTATAGTAATTTATTATATTTATTGAGAAAGGAAAAAATAAAATGAATATGAAAAAAGAAATAAAACTTAATGAAAATATAACTTTAAGTTGTTTGGATTATGTTTTGGGGGCTTTGAGTGTTGCCCCACATTTAAAAAATAATTTAGATATTTTAATTGAAGACATAAACGAAGAGCCTAACACTTCTGGAATGCCTAGACATTGGGAAAAACAAGAAGTTTTAAAAATAATGTAACTGTGTAACCACAGACCGTTATAAATAAAAATAACATTATTATTAAAGGCTCTAAAATGATTTTTAAAAATATAAAAAGATTTGATTTATATAAACAAAATAAAATTATTTCTTACTTTGTTTTATATTATCATAATGGAACAAAAGAAATTTTAACTAATCAACAATTTATAGAAAGGAATAAATAAAATGAATGAAGTCATAAAAGAAATTCCAACTTTTAAAATTATGGAAACAAGCCAATATAGAAAGTTTATAAAATGGCTAATTGATAATAGTATAAATTTTCATCCAGATGATGATTTTAATACTTATATTTTTTCACATGGGAAAAAATGTTTTTCAAAAGAAGTTGCCGAAAAAATAAATATTAATTTCG
>CAACVF010000131.1_pt1 | contig 15731 bp, 11 predicted proteins | sample 2381781 | NCBI WGS metagenome assembly CAACVF01 (sample SAMEA5211967, study PRJEB30684) | marine metagenome | biome: Marine; feature: Epipelagic; material: Water | collected 2015-10-15 | depth 60 m | reverse complement strand
AGTTAGATGACATATCATCTTCATCTAAAAATAATGTTGTATTAACTGCTGTACCTGCTGCGTTAATTACTGTATCTACTCTGTCATTTATGTCCTCTATATGTTGTTGAAGTGGTGACATACGAACTACAGAACCTGAAGCGTGTGATAATCCTGAAGTTGCTGCTGAACCTGTTAAATATCTTTTGTTTATATTATCTATTGTTAGTGTTTTTGTACCAGAATTTACATTAGTTACTAAAATAACCTCTCTATTTGTTGCACTATCTGGGTTTAAAACTAAATAACAAGGGTGTGCAAGAGTGTTAGAAGCTGAATCTACAACAGAGTTTACTGTTATTGTTAAATCTGATGCACCAATAGTACCTGTTAAGGTTGTTTCAAACGCATTTAATAAGTTTGTTTCTTGTGCTGTCATACTATCCTAGTTGTCCTACTCCTAATAGCTCTATACCTAATCCTACTCCAGATGTTGAAGTTTGTACTACTTTACTACCTCTAAATCTTACCAAACAATACATTGTTACAGACCCTCTAGGACTTATTTCCTCTATAGGACTGCTGACATTTTCTATTATACCTCTTAATAATGTATCTGGTCTGAATATCTCTAACTGCACATTCTTACCTTCTCTATTACGAAGTGCTTGATATACTAAATCTCCTTGACCTTGTACTCTTAATGCTTTTCTAAATGGTCTTTCTATTTGGTCAGATATATTTATAGGCATATCTACTACTAAGTCATTGACAAGCTGGAAACCTCTAATAGCAAACGATAACATTTGTGGTGTCTGTGTTACATCATCTGTATTTATTTCTATCTTACCTGTAATCCATCTACCATCTACAAGTGTCATAACTTCTTCATCTCCACCTGTACCAGAAAATATAGATACTTGTTCTGCCCAAGTAGCAGCATCTGCATTGTTTATATCTGCAGCAATAGTAGATGTAAATAATTTAATAGAACCAGAGCTAACAACATTAGTATTTACTTTTGCACCTACCCATTGTTTTTTCTCTGATGTAAAGAAATCTGCAAGTGGTGTAATAACATAACCTGTTGATACATAGTTTGTACTTTCTCTATACAATCCACCACCTGATATAGTTGCAAATAATCTGTCAGAAAATACTGCTATACCTTCTACTATGCCACTTTCTGCAAACTCTAAATCTCTAGCTATACCACCTGTTGGTAGATAATATCGCCACAGATTTGTCTTACTTGCACTATCAATTATTCCTACAAAAATACTGTCTCTCGTAGATACTAATCTGTAAGGTGCTTGATTAAGTGTTGTTGTTCCATCTCCCCATTGTTTTATTAACTGTGCATTTACAAGTACATATAGATTGTTAGCATTTGTAATCTCTGCTCTGTACAATCTACCTATTTTTCCACTAGATGTGTTCTGATATGTACCATAAAATATTAAACCTTGTGCTGCATCTATTGCATTAGGTACTTCACCCTCTACAAATGTCTGTCCTTTAAGTGTTAATGTTGATGACTCATCTGCAAAAGAATATATATAACCATCATCTGCACAAGCTAACACTACTGCACCACCATCTGCTACATCTGTCCAAGAACTACCACTAGGTAATGCTTTCATTGTTGGAGGACTTGATGTTGCAGCTACTTCGTGTAACTCTCCATTAGTAGCACTAGCAACTAATCTACCTTTCATAGACCATAACTTATCAAATGTTTTGTGTGTATTGTAAGTAGCATAACTACCTGCACTATTTCTTACATAAATATCTCCATTAGCAACTAGATATAACTTAGTTCCAAGCACAGCCATACCAGTAATATTGTTACCAGCACTAGGTGTACCATCATCAGCTACAGAACCAGTTAAAGGTGTTGCTACTTTTTTAAGTACAGCTCCATCTGCATAAAATATTTCTCCACCAAGTTCTTGCATATACAAGTTAGTGCCAGTTGTTGTCTGTACTTCATCTGTATCGTGTAACAAAGATATGTTATATTCTTGTCCTACAGCTTTACCACTAAAAACATCAACACCCTTACTATCCCAATACCTTTGAAAATCATTTTCTCCTGCATTTCTTTTATGTGCTTTATCTAAACCACTACCACCAGCAAAATCTGTTCTTGAAAATATCTGACCAAACTCCTGTTGGAAATCCTCAGGTGTTTCTGATGTCTGTATAGCTTGTGCCTGGAGTGGAGCAGTATTTATATTCATCTGCCTACCAGGACCTACAGCAAATCTTAGAAATAAATCATCTAAGTTAGCTTCAAAGCCTTGTGCTTCTGGTGCGTTTGTGTTAGCAGGTGATGGTAATACAGCCATTATGCACTATAGTTTATGTTCATAATTGATACAGGAGCAGGATATAAAGAACGCAAGTTCCCTCTTGCTTCATCTATCAACAACGACCTAAGTCTAAGTAGTGCATTTCTAAGTCTTTCTCCTGATCCAACTGGATAGTTCTCTGCTGCTAGTTTCTCTGTTATAAATTCTTGTGTGGTTGCATCTATATCTGTAGCACCTACAATGTCTGCTACAGCACCAACCATAACTATTTGTTCGTATTCATCTTCTATCAAACAAGTAGTTGCTAAATCAACTGTTTCACTTGTTGGTCTAACAAACTTTCTTTTTACAACTAAGTACACAGTCTTACCATTAGAAGTGTTATAAAACTGTACAGCAGTATTAGTTGTTGATGGTGGAAAATCTCTAAGTAATTCTATACCAGCAGATGTGTATTGTTCTCCACTAGAGTTTTGTACATAAGAGGTTAATACTTCTATTGTACTTGCAGGAACTTCTGCATAAGTAGAGTTTGCTGTAACTGTTGTAGTTGTTACATTATATAAACTTGGATATAACCTTACTATGTTATCTGCTACTGCATCAAATACAGATTTACGAGGAAAGGTAGGGTTGATAAAAATATTAACTTTATCACTATGTGTTGCAGCAGTTGTACCTTGATAACCTCTTGATACTGTTAAAACTCTTGTTGAAGTATTAGCATTTGTAACTAACATTAACTCTTGGTCAACCTCTACGATTGCACCATTACCAAGTAGGTTTTCTTCTTCTACACTAAACAATCCATCTTCATAAGATAGTGTTGTTTGGGCATCAGTCATAGCACCATCTAACCTAGAAAACGCTGCTAAATCATCTGGTTTATTTAAAAAATCTCTATAAATTCTATCTACGAGTGTGCTTACTGCTGCCATATATCTCCATATTACTAGAGGGAGAAGTATTTATCTCCCTCTAATAAATATACTATCTAATTCCTAATTAGGAAGTAGCTAGGTTTGTAATTTTGCCGTGGAATTGCTCTGGACCATATTCTAATCCTATTTCTCCATAGATTTGGAACTTATAAGCTGAACCAGTTTGTGCAAGTGGTTCTGCGAAGAAGTGTCCTTTTCCAGGGATGTCTAGGAATACAGGCTTACAATACGCAAGGTCAGCAATTACAATGTCATCTGTTGGTACGTGTCTGCTATAGACAATACCTACTTCACCAAAGTCTGTTTCAATAGTGGTGATATCTACTCCACCAATATTTCTATCTCTTGGTGCAAGTGACAATGCACTTGAATAGATAGATGATAGTTTTTGCTTTTGGAAGGCGTTAGCAAACATTACAGGTTGCTCAAATGGAGCTCCTGAATCTGCCATAGCTTTTAGAGCTTGGTTCACATCTGACTGTGTTAAAGCTCCTCCACCAGCTGCTCTCTCGTTTGTTGAGATAGCTGCTAACATTCCTCTTGTTTTTCTTGCTGTTGTTACGTTTGTATCAGCAACATAAGCACCTTGCATAAAAGAGAACTCTATGTCTCTAGCTGCTCGTTTCATAGCCATATCCAATTGGAAAGCTAATTCATCTTGTACTGGTTGGTTTCCTAAGATAGATTGTCCACTTAAGTTACCTGTTGCTGCTTGTTTTGTATATGATACGTGAACACCATATTGCATAATTTGAGTAACGTTTGTTACTTCGCTTCTGCTTCTCTCTGCGAAAGTTGCATCTGCACCTTCAACTACTACTGTTTGAGCAGCTGTTGCATTGTCAACTGTTTGCCAGGTGAACTGTTTAGAGGTAACTGATTTACCTCCAGTCATTCCACCAATTGCAGAAAGGAAAGGTGTATCATTTGGAGTTATATTAAATAACTCACCCACGTAATTAGGGAGGTCATAAGAGTCTCCCAATCCTGATACTGCACCCATTTTAAATCTCCTTTACTATTTTTGGGTTATTGCTCTTAATTTGTCTGCTTTGAGATTTGAAGCTGTTTGCCAATCACCATCTTGTTGAGCTTGTGCAATTTGGTCATCAATGCCTACAGGTTCTACTGGTACTGATGCTTCAATTACAGTATCTAAACTTTCTTGGCTACTTACTACTCTTGCTTTTTGTGCAGCTTGTGGGTCAACTTCAGTAGGGGTTTCTGAGCCCCAGCCGTAGTTTTCCTGAGCAAACTGTTGTATAGCTTCAGGTTGTAAGTCACCTTTATACAAGTCTTTTAATGCTTTACCTTGTCCAGAAACAGGGTCAAAACCTGCATCTTTGATAGCGTTTGCTACCTGTACAGATTTATACTCTTTCTCAACAACTTCAAGCTCTTTGATGCGTTCTCGCATCTGCTTGATAGCATTATTATCTTGTCCTTCTTCTACTGTTTCATTCATCTCGTTTTCCATTGTTATCTCCTACTCCAAGTTTCTACTAACTGCATTATCCTTGGGAATATAATGCGATAGGCGACAAATTAAAATAATGAATAACTTGAATTGTCAGCCACTTCTGGGCTATTCAGATACTAGGCGAATTGTAATACGCAGCTTACACGCCAGTTATAAGCTGGAGGTGCAGAGTCAATTTATATTCGCAGACTACCACTATGCGATACTTTTATTATACCACTAGATATAGTATGTCAAGTTTATTCTTGTACTAAACCTTGTACCCTACGACCTCTTCTAGCAGGTCCACCTACTGGAGAAAATCTAGCAGCTTCTTCTGCTTCTAAAACTCTAAGTTCTTCTAACTCTTCTGGACTACGAAATACTGCAGCTTCTGTAAACTCTTCAACACCAAATACATCTTCTTCTGTTACTGCTCTACCACCTCTAGCTTGTAACTCCTGTATTCTTGGTACTTCTAATTGTGCTTCTTGAAATAATTGTCTTGCTTGTGATTGTGTAATACCAGCAGCTTGTAATTCTTGTGCTTTTTCTAAAGATACAATATCTCCAAATCCTGCTCTTCTTGCTTCTCCACCTATTTGAGATACTGCAATTTGTTTATTTAATATTTGCTCCCCTAGTTCTGGTTTTATAGCAGATGCAAATATAGCTTCATCAGTTAAATCAACACCATAATTAGCACTATAAAATTCTTTAACTTGTGGAATGTTAGATTTAATTCCTTCAAAAACAATATCTACTCTTGTTTTAAATTCTGAAGGAGACACATCACCAGCAATTAAATTGCTAAATGTATCATCAAATAATTCAGGATTTAATCCATAATCTTCTAAAGATAATTTATAACTTTCTTTTACTGCTAAGTACTCTGCTTCGTTATATCTAACTGTTCTATCTGCTCTTTTATTACCTGGAAAGTAATCATCATAGATAGGGTCTTGTCTTAATTTACCTAATGCTACATCTATATTTTTGTCTGAGTCAGCATAATAATCTACATATTTGTTTATAACTTCATCTGGTAAATATGGAAATAAACTTTTTGCTAATTGTAAAAACTCATCCATTATGCTCTACCTCTTTGACCTTGACCAAATGCTTGTGACATAGCTTTTAATGCTTCTTGTGTAGGTTTAGCTACATTATCTTCTAAACCTTTTTTAAACAAATATTGTCCTGCTTTAACTGTATCATTTAGTTTTATAACTTCTTGTACTACATCAGAAGCATCATCTACATTCTGACCCCAAGCATTCTGTACAAATCCTCTCCAAGGTGATGCTATTTCTTCATAAGTTAAATCTTCATCATACGCTGGAAATAAACTTTTTCTTGATGCTTTTAGTTTGTCTATAAGTTTTATTTCACCATTAGGGTCATTTCTTAACATACCTGACCATTGTTCTATTTGGCTTTGCTTAACATTTGCACCAAATATAGGACCCCACCATTGTGATACTAAATCTTTAACTTGTTTTTCACCAGCTCTTGTAGTATCAAATGTAACTCCACCTTGGTCTATAAATGTTTGCATACCTGTATCTATATCTCCAGGTAACTGTGGGTCAGCTAATAACTTTATTTGTTCATCTGTATAAGTACCTGACCATTGTCCTGTTGTAAATTTTTCTGACACCCAATTAACTAAATCATCAGATAAATTGAATATACCTGCAGAAACCATAGCGTTTTTAATTTTGATTCTGTCATCAAATACTTTTTCTAAAGCATCTTTAGTCATTACTTCGCCTGTGTCAGGATTAACTTGTTGTGCTAGTAATAACCATTCTCTTTCTGCTTGTGTATGTGTTCTCCACCACTCAGTAGATTCCCATTCTGCATCAGTTACTGTTCTACCTTCTAAAGTTGATTCTGCTAAAAGATACAACATTTCTTCAGACTTTAACCAAGGTCTAACTGCTGCTTGTTTTTCTACTGCACCTACGAATGATTCCCAAGGACTTCTAGTAGGGTCTATTATTGATGGGTCATACAACTCTACAGAGTTACCAAATACTAAACTTCTATCCCAATCATCTTTAGATGGCTCTGTAAATGTTATGTTTTCTGCTTCTATAGGTCCAAAAATTGCTACTAAATCTTCTTGACTAGATGTATATCTTAGTGGTGTAGCATTTGGGTCTCCAGGTATCCTATATACAATAGCTATATTTCCTTCATAATTCCAAAACTCTGCACCTTTAGGTATAGCCATTAGGTCTATATCTACAACTTCTGTATCAGGTGTTTGTTCTGGTGTTTGTGCTGTTGTATCTTGTGTAGGTGTAACATCTTCATTTATATATTTATCTGCTGTATCTACACCTGTATATATAGAACCACCAGGGTCTGCTCTACCTACATTTGCTTCTAAAGGATTTGTTGTGTAACCAACTAAAGATAATTCTTTAGCTCTTTCTTCTGATACTTCATAATAATTTTGACCATCTGTACCTTCTCCAAATCCTAAATCTTTTCTATAAACTTTTACCATTAAAGTATCTCTATTCCTGAATCAATAGCTTTCTTTTTTGCTTTTGACAATGTAGAATATACATTTATTAAAGAGCTATTTAAAGCTGGGTCTAAAGGTGTTTTATATTTATCTGCAAACTCCATTTCTCTTGGTGTTCTTACATTTGGGTCAATAGTAGGTTTTACATTTTGACTAGCAGCCATTCTTTTAAACTTATCTATTTCTTCTTGATTAAGTTTTTCTTGTTCCATAATTTTACTTTGTTCTTTGTTATATAATTTTACTTCTTTATCCATCTTAGCTTTAAATTCAAGTGCTTCTGGTTGTTTATCAGTATAAAATTTTCTAGTAGTATTAAAATATAAAGATTCTATAACATCTTCTGTTTTGTCTGATTTTATTTCACCAGATTTTATTTCATACATCTCTTTAAATATTTTTGTTTGTGTTGTTAAATCTGCTTCTTTTAAAAAATTTCTAACTACTTTTTTTTGTTTAGCTGTAAATTTTCTTACATCTTTTACATTTTCGCCAACTATATTTGTTTCTAATTGTTTTTTTTGCAATTTAGGCATACTTGGTAACTCAACACCTTCATCTACCATAACTTTGTATATAGCAGCCATTTCTGTGTTTATGTTAGTTTGATATATACCCCAAGAATCTGATGTTGGGTCTTTAGCATCTTGTGTGAAAGGAATGCCATTAACCCTAGACTCGTAAGCAATAATAGGTACTATGTAATTAATTACATTTTCATCTACATAACCTACATTATTTAATGCAGCTATTACATCTTCTATAGTGTAAGTCTGTGTTTCCATTAATCAATCCTCATAGAAGTACCTAATATAGACCTATTAACATTATTAAAATTTAATCTTGCTCTGTCTTGTCTTTCTGGATACTCTCTAAAAGATTTATATTCAGGACCATATTTTTCTATAAATGCTTCTGATGCACTAAATGTTTCAGGTTGTGTTGCTAATTTTTCTGCTTGTGTCATAAACGCAGCACCTTCAGCTCCTTCTAAACCTAAACCTGCAACAGCTTCTGGGTCAGGTAACTTACCAAATTCTTCTTTTAATTTAAAAACTGCTATATCTTCGTTTCTCTTTATTTCTTGGTTTATTAACTCATTCATGCTATCTCTAAAAGCATCTAGTTCTGCATTTGTATAATCTCTTCTGTTGCCAACAAGTTTTTGTACACCATCTTTAAGCATCTTTCCTCTATCAACAGTTTGTAATACTTCTTGTGTGTAATCTTTTATTTGTTTTAACTCACTTTGAAATCTATTGTTTATTTGATTACCTAAAAACTCTACAGGGTCTATATTAATTTTATTACCAGTTGACCAAGAATTTAACCTTGCACCATTTACATCACCAAACCAAGCTCTTACTGCTTGTTTAGTAGAGGCATCATTTACTCCTGGGTTATAACCTGCAGTTAAATATCCTGCATCTTCTAACAAGTCCTGCATATTACTAATATTTACTGCATTAAAATTAGGTCCAGATAAATACAAGTCACCTTCAAAACTTGGTATTATTTTTATACCAGGATATGCAGATTGTACTGGTACATATTTTTCAGCTATAGTAACTCCATCCCAATCAGGATTAGGTAAAGCATTAGGCACTCCTGAAAAATATATTCCTGTTTCTACTTGTGCTAATACATCTTCTGTAACTTCTTCTGCTTTTTTTTCAGCTATAGCACCTTGTTCTCCTGCTAGTGCTTGATTTATAGTATCTATTGATTTATCAGATTCATCAACTAAATCTGTTGCAGGATTATCTAATGACCAACCAGGGTTACTACCTAGCCATTCAACAACTGACCTAGCATTTAGTTTTTTTGTTTCACCATTTGGTCCATATACTGTAATCATTTAATCTTCTAACTCTTCTAAGACAGATATTATGTTGCCTTCTCTATCTTCATAATACTCTTTATTTAGCTCTTTAGAACCTATTAAGTTCCAAAATATAGCAAACTCTGCACTTTGATAGGATAATCTTTCACCTATTTTTTGTAAGTTTTTTCTATATGGTTGTGTCAACATTGTATTTTTTAGATAATAATGTTGACTAGCAACATTGCCATACTTGTTAGTTGTTCCTTTTATTTTACCAATTTCTACTAATGTTGCTTCTCTAACATCCATATATTCTTTTAATGGTTTATACAATGGACTTTCTTGTATTTGCTTTAAAATATCTTTTGGTAATTTATCTTTACCTCTAACATCTATACCCATAGCTTGTTCTAATTCGTTCCATCTTGTAACATCTTGTGATAATGTTACAGACTTTACATACCAATTAGGAAACATAGTATCAACTATTTCAAATATTTTACCTTTTTCTGGCATTGTAAGTTCTCTACCTACTTCTTGTTCTTTCAATAATGTTTGATAAGACCACATACGACCACCAGCTATTTTTTGTGATTCTTCTATCCACTCTTCAGCTGTTAGTTTTAATATATTTCCTTTTCTTCTTTGTGCGAATCTTGCTTCATAAGAGTAATCTGCACCTGGCATAGGGGCTGGTGCAAACAAACCAAATATATCTGGTATATGTTCTTCTAAATTAGAATTATTTCTTTCCCAATTAAATCCATCTTCTGATGTACTTCTTATACCAGCTTCGTTGTAGCTAGAACCTCTTGTTAAGTAAGTTAATGGTTCTATACCTTCTTCACTTTCTAGCCAGTTAGCTCCTAATATTTCTGTCATAGCTAATATTGCTGCTTCATCATTACCATCAAAAACTGTTTTTAAATTATTGTAAACAGACATAATTGAAGAAAATCTTAAATATCCTTCTCCATCTATACCAAGCTCTACATCTTCACCAAAAAACTCACCATAATCTTTAACAATTTGTGCATCTGTTCTAAGTCTGTAATCATACGAATATCCTGCAGGTAAATAAAACTGATTAAACGCTCTAACTAATAATGTTCGAGTACCTACTTCTTTTGCACCTTCTAACAATTTGTCTTGGTCTAAACCACCTGCATCATTCATAACGCTTACTATCTCACCTGCATCATTAATGTACGAACCTGTTACTGCTAACGCTTTTGCAGTTTGCACTAAATGTGTATTCCATAAATATTCATCAGCAAATACACCTTCACCTTCTGTCCATGCAGTAATTGCTTTTACCATATATGAAGGCAATAAATAAGTTTTACCAAACTTTTTAAATGATTCTGCATCAGTAACTTTAACTCCAAAAGGATTAAAATGTTTTTGAAGTAAATCAAACTCAGGTTTATCTGGTATGTATAAACCTGCTGGTATTTGTATATATGGTCCTGCTCCTGGACCAGAACCTTGTGTAACCATATTTATAGCTTGAAGAGGAGCACTTGCATTTATTTTTATTTTTTCACTTTGGTCATAAAAATAATTTTCTTCTACTGCAGGTCCTATCCAAGGATAAGTAAAATACTTTTCTCCATTAGGTCCTTCATTTATCCAACCTTCTTGTTCAGCTCCATTAACTACTAAACCTGCTTTTCTTATAGCAAATGGATTTCTTGATAGTACACCTGTCCATGTAGTTGCTTGTTCAATGTATGCTCCCATAAATGGGTACATAAGTCTTGTTACATCTGCAAAGTAACCTCTTTCTGACAAATTAAATAATAAGTTATTGTGTATAAATAATGCTCTAGCATCTACAAAAGTTTCTACTTCTTCAAGACTTGTAAATAATTGTGTTCCTGTTGGTGGTTTTTTAGTTTTAGACTCTTCAATAGCTTCTAAAATAATTTCTTTTGTACTTTTATTTAAAGCATCTAAATCAAAAAACTTTTCCATACCTTTTATAAATTTGTCATTTTTAATTTTTGTTGTAAACAATTTTGGTAATTTGTTTATAGACTTAACAAATTCTTTTTTAGTTGCTTCATCCATTAAAAAGTATGCGTCACCATACGCTTTTCCTCTAACAGTTCTGTATAAAGGACTTCTGTTAAAAGCTCTTTCAATACCTGCTGGAAATTCAAACAATGCAGTTACTGCAGCATCTAATACTTTTTTAATTTGATTCTGTGCTTCTTTTATATCTGTAAGTTTTAAAGATGGTCTACCTTGTTGTACTAATGGAAATCCCATAAAAACTGGTTTACCACCTGGCTTAGATAACTCTTGTTCTATTAATGGTCTTAATTCATCAAAAGAATTTTCTAAATATTTATAAAACTTTTTATCATCTATTCCTTGTCTTTTAACTGTTTGAAACATTTCAGATATAGTGCTACCTTGTGGTACATCAATTATTTTTAAAGATTCAGTAACACCTTTTTTGTTTACTATTTCTAAAGTATCTGAACCACTTGCTATAAATTTAAGTATCGCAGGGTCATTAGTAACTTCTTTAACTCTTTGATAAAGTGTATCAACATAAGCTAATGTTTTTTCATAGGTTGATAAAGCATTTCCAGGTGTCATGTTGTCATCTAATAAACTTGTTTGATAATCTAATCTTAGGTTATCTAAGTCACCTCTAAATAATCTTTTAGCTAATGTTGATTCACTAACATTTTTTAATAAATTATCTGCAACTATATTTGTTAACTTACCTAAGTTTAATAATTTTATTTCTTCTAATACTGCAGTTAAATATTGTTTTTTTAATTTAGGATTTGTAAAAGCATCATCAATAGCATACTTGTCATATCCTTTTTTAAGATTTTCTATAACATTATCGCCAAAGTATAATCTTGTATTATCTCTTGAAACTCTACCAAAAGCCTCTGTTTTTGTAACTACTTCTCCTGATAATGTTTTATTATTTTTTCCTAACAGTAAACCAAAATATTCCATAGGATGTTTAAATAATGATGGGTACCCATCTGCTGCTAATTTTGCTTGACCATCACCTGTAATCCTTACAGGAAATGCAATTCTAGTAATTAACTGTAATGGTGTCCATATACCTTTTTGTACACCCCACATTAAATTTATAAGAGAACGAGTAGCTAATCTAGGACTATCAATAATCCTACTTTTTTCAAACCATCCTGTAGCAACTAAATCTTTGTCAAAATATTTATCTACACCCTGTGCAATTTTTTTGCCATAAGCTAACTCCATATTTCTAATACCTTTAGAAACTCTACCTGTACTGTTTCTAATACTTCTCATATCAGGAACAGTTATACTTTCTTTAAGTAACTGTTGTGCTAAGTGTGGTGTTGGTACTTTTTGAGGTTGACCATCAATAACAATTTGTTTACCTAAATCATTCAACTTAGCTCGTTGTCCAGGAAATACTCCTTCTATACCTTGTATACCTTTTTGAGTAGCTGTTTTAACATTGTGCCAACTTAATATATCACTAACCCAGTAACTACCTACATTTTCTGTACTAAATCCTTTTAAGTTACCTTTTGTAATATCTAAAAAGGATTCAATAACATCTGGTCTTTCCTTAGCTTCTGTCATTGCTTCACCAGCAGCATCTAATATTTTATTAAATACTTGTTTTTGGGTTGTGTAACCTATACCAGGATTTGTATTTTGAAGTGTAGCATTAACAAAACTTGATAATAATTTATTACCTTGTGTAGCAGGTATTCTTGAATTAATAATAAATCTTCTTGTATTTTCAATTACTTCTGCTTGATTTTGCCATACAAAAGTATCTTTAGGAGTCCAATCACCCCATAGTCTTCTTGCTTTTTCTTTTTCTTTATTATTAGATAAATTGTTAAATATTTTATTAAGACCAATACTTTCTACAGTTTTATTCCACTTATATCCTTGTGGCATACTAGGCATACCTTTAGGGTCACTAAACACCCATTTCTCAAAAGCATTTCTTACTGCTTGTTCTTTTTGTTTTGGTGTTGTTAAATAACTTGCTCTAATTAAATCTTGTGACATTTCTGGTGTAAAATGTTTTACAATTAAATTTGTGTCATTTAAATTTTCAGACCAGGCTTTCATTATTTGTCCACCCTCATCTGATTTTAGAAAATAATTAATAGCTTTTTCTCTATTAACAGTTCTTAATCTAGTAACTCCATCTTTACCTACTTCTTTTATTAGTCCAAATGTTTTATATCTTTGTCTAGTGCTTTGTGAAATACCTTGTAGTTTGTTTGCCAAATCACCTCTTATAAATAATAAACCATCAATAGCACCAGATATATTTCTATATGCGTTTGTATTAGCATCTACAAATTCACCTGCTACTAAACCTCCTGCTGTTACAGGTTGTGCTTCTGTAGTAGCAGAAAAAGCTGAACCTTTAAAACTAGCGTATAACTGTCCTCTTCTATTTGATTCATCCCATGCTTCAGAACCAGAACCAAAATATGGAAACCAACTGTTACCTAATCCTGATTCATCTCCTGGTCTTTCTAAATCAAAAAATTTATCACCAAATTGTTCAAAACCAATTGTTAACGCAGATGGTCCTGCTTTTTCAAATGCTGGTCCACCATCTAAAAAAGGTATAAAATCTTTTGTTAAATCTTCTTTTCCACTTGTGTATTCTGGTTTTACTTGATTTAAAAATTCTTTCATAAATACTGGATTAGTAAATGCTTTTGTTAAGTCTAAATACTCTTCACCATTTTTTATATAAGATATATCTTGACCTTCTGCTACTGATTTTTTAATTGCTTCACCTCTAGCAATCATGTAAGTTTTTAATAATCTACTAACAAATTGTGGGTATGCTGCCATACCAGTTGATGCAACTTGAACAAATTTTTTAAACTGTCCTTTAGTTCTTTCTAATACATTTCTATCATCTTGTGCAGCTCTTTTACCTGCAGATTCTAATGTTTGCATCCAGTTATATATACCTGCATTAGATAACTGATAATCTCTTGCATTGTTTCTAATAGTTCTACCATCATTTGCATAACTATTTACATAGGATAAAACATAAGGTTCTGCTTGTTGAACATTTAAACCATTTTTTCCTAACTCTGTTAAAAGACCAGCAGGAGCAAAACTATATACACTAGCTAATTGCTTTATGTTTTCTGCTTCTTGTGGTGTTACAGAATCAAATTTTATTTCTTTTTGTTTATCTAAAAGATATTTATCAGTAATAGAATTTTGTTCTGCCTTTTTAGATTGGCTATACTCTGGATATACCATTAGGTAGTTCTAATTAATATATTTAAAATATCATCATTAAAACCTGATTTTACATAAGCAGAAACCATATCTGCATTTTTATACTCTGTACCAGGTCTAGCAATAGGGAAGTTTTGTGAATTAGAAACTGCATAATTACCAGGTTGAATTGTTTCAGCACCAGTCATTATACTTTCTTCTTCTCGTTCTGTAGCTCTGTCAATATTGTTGTTTAAAAAATCTCCTTGTCTTGTTCTTAAAGTTGTCTCTCTTGCTGTAGCAGGTAAACCTCCACCTTCTGCAACTTGGTTTTTGATATCTTCACCTTCGCCATAAGTCATACCAGCAGTTAATCCAGGTATAATTCCTCGTGTATTGTCATTTGTATTAATTGCTGCAGGTTGTACATTTGTACTTCTACCATCAAATGCAGCAGATTGTCTATCTCTTAAAGTAGACTCTCGTGCTGTGGCTTGACCTTTGTTACTAGAACTCCTCGTTGCCATCTTCATTCTCCTCATCATCATAAAACATAAATGTAGAACTAATAATCATATAACCAAAAGGAAAAGCTAAAGGAGGCATTTGGTCATGGTATATCTTTGCTTCATCTCCAGCTTGAAAAATAATAGCATCACCTTTTTCATCAATATCACCTAACGAGTTGTGTACTATATCTGCAAAATCATTATTCATTGACATTATTGTCCTAACCCTTGTAATAACTGTGCTATGCCTGGTGGAGGACCCTGTGGTGGTAGGGAACCTCCTCCAAGCAATTCTTGTTCTGCATTTGGTATTTCTGGTTCTTCTGCAGTAAAGAACTTATCCAAAATATTTTGCATATCATCTGGATTCTTTCTTATCTGCACAACAGCCATTGTTGCTTTAGGGTCTCCTTGTTGTGCTTGAGCCAATAATGTATCAAAAAGTATTTTATCTGCTTTTTCTTTTGTAATTCTTTCATTCACCCTTACAAGATTATCTAAACCATCTAAATTTTCTTGTAGTGTCTGGGTATCTATAATACCTGCTTGGAGTAATTGCAGCCCTGTTACTATTTTTTGTGGCTCATCATATCCAGCCATAGCTCCATATACTCTTCTAGTTTTATAAGAACCTGATATATCTTTTATAGGGTCATACTTTTCTGAATAAAATTGATTGTTGTAATACCCTGATAGCTCTTTAGATTTGCCACCATACATTTTTTCATCCCACTCTAATCTTTTAGCATCAATCATTTCAATAGCATCTGCCATAACTGTGTGATACTCTCTAATCATTAGTGACATAGATGCACCTAGTTCCTCTAATCCTCTACCTGTTGCAAAACTAAGTGGTGACTGTGAATCATCTGTAACAGGATAAGAACCACCAACACGAAGTTGTCTTTCTATTCTGTCTATTTGTTGAA
>CAACVF010000130.1_pt1 | contig 15752 bp, 30 predicted proteins | sample 2381781 | NCBI WGS metagenome assembly CAACVF01 (sample SAMEA5211967, study PRJEB30684) | marine metagenome | biome: Marine; feature: Epipelagic; material: Water | collected 2015-10-15 | depth 60 m | reverse complement strand
CCTTCCCAAACGTGCAGATAATCGTCGTAATCGATCTGCTTTAAATGCTCTAGCTCACTGACCAGTTCATCAGGAAACCAAGGGTTGTCGCGCCAACTCACCTTCTCAACGACGGCATTCTCTGGTGCGTTCTCAACAAAGCGTTTGTAGGTAGCGTCTGATCTAAGTTGCGGGTTAAACGTGACCCATATCTCAGAGCCGGGCTTACGAATAGTCGGTATCAATACCTGCCAGGATTCGTCTGAAACCCGGTCAGCCTCCTCAATCCAGCAGATATCGATGCCCTCAGTCGACTTGATCTTGTCGACGTTGTGCCTCAAGCCTTCAAAGATAAATTCAGAACCGTTACGGCCCCGGATGGTGTGTTCAACGATCTCGTAGTCGTCTTGCAGCCCAAGGCGATTGATCTGATCTGCCAGTAGCTTATGCACTGACTCGCGGATGCTACCCTGCACTTCCCTCGTGCAAAGAATTCTCAATGGCCTCTGCGTCGCCTGTATCAGTAGCGCGATAGCGCAGTTCCATGACTTCGCCGCGCCCCGGCCTCCCCAAAACACTTTGTAGCGGTTCGGCTGATATAGGCTCTGGTAAACCGCCGGTATCTCTAGTGTTTTCTCCAACTAACTTCACCGTGATTTGTTTGAGTTGTTCGTCTGCGCCCTCTATGTGCTGTACTGCAATCGCAGCCAGGTTAGGCACTGACTTGTTCAGTAGGATTTCGATAGCGCGCAGTTGTGTAGTCGATAACTCACACTCGCCAAACGCATGATCTGTAAGGCGATTAATTAACTGACTAGCTTGGATCTTTGTGCGCACCATGTCTGAATGGCGCTTATTTAGACGCACGGCCATTGTTGTTATCTGCGACGTTTTCTAGCAGTTGTGCGCTTTGCCATCTTTGGCTTTTTTTTAGCCATCTTTCTGTAAGAGCCGTAGTGTGTACCTGGCATTTATCTTTCCCTGTTTATTTTCGATTCCAGCTAGATTTGGCTTTTGTTTTGGCGGCTTTTGACAACTCGCCGTAATGAAAAAGGCGCTGGCTGCTTGCACCGTGCGTTTTACCGCTGTGCAGTGATCCGTCAGGCATCTTGTGCATTCCACCCGAATGCTTCTTACCGTCTTTAAAGTAGTGATTAACACCCATCGCCATGACTTAGCTCCACTTTGTTTTGTCAGCCCAGTACGCTGCGCTCATCCGACCCCTTGCAATGTTGGCTGCATGACGAGCCTTGAATGATTTGCGCTTGGCTTTATCGGCAGCACTTTCATTTGCTCTTGGCGGCTTTGTGCTTGCGCCCTGCTGACCGAATCGTATGGTTTTGGTTTTGTCACCAACTTTCGCCACGACGATATGGCTTTTTGTTTGATGGTTCGGGGTGCGCTTTGGTCTGTTGTAGCCACTGACTCCCGCTCTAGCCAGCTTGGGGTCTTTCTCACTCATTTTTTCTTAGCTGGCTTTTTCTTTTTGGGTTTTTTTGCAGTCTTTGCAGCGTCTTTGAACGCTTTCGCCGTGGGCGCACCAGGGTCGCCCGGCTTACGCATCTTTTTCCCAGACGCACGACGTTTCCGAATGTTGTCGTACAAACTCATTGTCTTTTGCCTTTTGTTAAAAGCGGTGGCCCAAGACGGATATTTGAGCCACCGCGACAGCCGCAGGAGGGCTGACGATCCGCAAGGGACATAATTGGATCTTGGTAATTCTTTCAAATATCAATGCGCACAGCAAAAAACCGGCCTGTTGGGAAATTGAACAAAAACTGCTTGTCTGCGCACAAAGGTCGCTAGGTTTCTGCGCATAAAAAAACCGCCCGAAGGCGGTCTTGTATAAATATGGCAGGCAGGCGCTTTAGCGCCTGCGTTGCGAGGTAGAATCAGTCGGTCATATCAACTCCTATTCCGACAAAAACTCGTCCAGCGAACAAAATCTAGCGGTAGACCCCAGAATTGTGTCATTGATTCTTGCGCTAGGCTCTGCGGCCATCAGTTGATGCAGCATTGCTCCCAAAGCCTCCGCAACTTTTGAATCTTCGCAAGCAATTGTTTCCAATGAGCCACCAGTTAAGTGCAAAGCCACAAAACGCCCTGTAACTGAAATTTGCGCAATGTCTGCAAGACATACTTCCATATCTTTAGCCCCCCGCCGCTTACGCGGCCCCTAATCTTGCGTGCCATTCATCCAGCGCCACCGCGTTTTCTTTGGCTTGCGTCCAAGTTGCCAAGCCTTGCTTGTGAAGCTCCAGCCATTCATTCGCTAAAGCAAAAACAGCGCGCCGAAGCAGCAAAGTTTGTTTTAGGCTCAAGTCACGGTTTGCTGCAATTCTTAACTGAGCCGCTTGGTAAATTAGATTTTTAGTTGCTGAGTTTTTCATATCATTGTCCCTTAATTAACGATGAGAAAATGTTACCGAAATACTCAATATAGTTCAACCTTAAGTTGAATATATTAACCTAATTAAAGAATACGGCCCCTTCAATCAACCGCTTTAACGCATCGATCTGCCGATATGCCTCGCGCCTGGGAATGCTTAATGCGGCCTCAATAATCTGCAAACGCCGTGGCTTCTCTACCAACTCACCGGGGATTGCCCAGTAAAAGATCGTTATTAACTCAGCGGAGCGTTGTTCCTTCTCAAATAGTCTCGCAACCACTCCACCAACGCGGTCAGCAATCTCTGCGTCCTCGGATGTAACGGGGACGGTACTTTCCCGGTAGCCCGCTGGGGTGTACCAGGGCTGCTCGCTGTACCAGCCGACCTTGGGCATCTGGCGGGCGGCTTGCGCCCAGATGTGTAGATATTTTTCAACGTCCGTACTCATTTATAAGAGCCTCCACTTGATCCAGCGCAATGCCGTGTATTTGCGCGGTCGTGTAGCGCAACACGCGCCACCCCATAAGTACGGCCTCGTTATATTTCAGTAGATCCTCAGTAAACCCTTTGCCGCGAGTGTGCCTACCCTGAGTGAACACGCCGCCCTCGATCTCCACTGCAATCTTTGCCTCATGCGGCAGCATCACAAAATCAAAACGCCACCGCCTCGTGTCGTGAAACCGATACTCTCGCTCAAACGGGATCTTGGCTGCACGCAGAATCAGGGCAAATTCTTCTTCAGCCTGAGACATCGTGTATTTCCATCACGACTTTGCCGATTTGCTCAACGACTTGCGGAACGACTGCGTTTCCGAGGGATTTAAGTCGGTGTGACCGATTGGGAACCCCATTAGCCACTCGACCCATGCCGGGTTCAGACTCCCAGATTGCTGGTTTTGTATCGTCAAAGCGTCGTTCAGACTGTTTGACGCTCCGCGTCCCGAAGCTATCAACCCCTCGTAACTCCTTCCTCCCTTCCATTCTTGGGCTTTCGGAGTCGGCCATAGTTTCACCATTGCTCCCAAGTCCTTCTGAATCTGCGCTCCGCTCGGTCGTTTCTCGCCCTTCATGGCTTTGATTGCTAAATTCACCGACGACCCCCGCTCTCCGAGTCCCGCATTTGGAGTCGGCCACCAACTCCCTGGATCTCTGCTTTTCATTGATGGGGTCATTTGATTCGCTGTCGCTGTCGGCGTGTGCAATAACCCAGATTCTATCTCGGCGGTGTGGGGCATCAACGGCACAAGCTGGAAGTACAAACGCTTGGCAGGAGTAGCCTTCGCCTTCCAAGTCAGAAAGCACCGTGTCGAGTTCCATTGCGATGATCCCAGTAACATTTTCACCAATGACCCAAGTGGGCTGTACCTCGCGTATGACTCTGAGCATTTCTGGCCAGAGTGCGCGGTCATCTTCTGCGCCCCGACGCTTCCCGGCGACGGAGAACGGCTGACAGGGGAATCCTCCGCAAACAAGCTCAACTGTTCCTCGGTATGCTTTTCCATCTAACTGTGTAATGTCGTCGTGAATTGGGACGTCAGGCCAATGCTTTCGCAGCACCGCTTGGCAAAAGGGCTCGCGCTCACAAAACGCAACAGTTTCCATACCTGCTGCCTCCAAGCCCAGACTGAACCCGCCAACGCCACTGAATAAATCCAGAACACGCATCAAACCTTTATGATTCCGTCGCGGAACCGGCGTTCTATAGTTTTTAAGACGCAGTACAAGAACTGCTCAGAGTGATCGATCTGCGCTTGCAGGTTTTTACCGGCTGATCCTTCATAGCTATCAAATTTGGCATGACACCTTGCGCATAGATCAGCCACACAGAAATCGTGCGCCTTGATGCCCCGGCCTTTCCCAAATGCATGAGCGCGCATCCCTTGCAAATGAGCGCCCACGACAGTGCCTTGAGCGCCACAATTGACACAAGTTTGGTCTTTAGAAGCCTGTAGAAGTTTCTTGGATCTGACGTAACAGATTTTCTCTATAAACATCCAAATCCTCCCCGAATTTCTTCTTGAACCACTGGCCCCAAGTGCATTTGCCGCTGGGCGTTTTGTTATGCCGTTTTGGGATGACTGAGCGTGCCGCGCAGTATTTGAGGTATTCGTAGTCCGCATTCATCGCACCTGCCTCAGTGTTGCTTGACGGCTCCGCTCGGCTTCAAACGCAGCCTCGGCAATCCGCAGTTTCTTTTTCCAGTTCTCAACGACGATGTTTTGCTCGTTCACTATTAAGAACTTCTCATGCCACTCTGGGTCAGCCATTAGCTCAATCTCGGCCTTGGCAGCACTGCTCCCGGTCAAGAGCGCCACCTTTTTAGTTGCTGCGCACCACGCCTTAAAATGAGCGTCCAGGCGCGCGGCTTTGTCGGCGTCTTCTTTCCAGCCTTCAACAGCGTCGGCCCACTGCTCTAGCGCGCTCTCTAGCTCGTCATCGTCGGCAATCAAAATGGGATGTCCTCTAACGCTTCATCGAACTGCGGCTTCACTTCTGCAGGTTTAACAACAGGCGCTTGAGGGTCTTTACGGCTCAGTATCTGCACCGAGCCCGCGATGATTTCAAACGACTGACGCTTTTGGCCTTCTTTCTCATAGGACTGAACGCTGATGCGTCCTTTCACCGCCACCATTGAGCCTTTGGAGAGCATTTTTTCCATGTTCTCGCCAAGGCGTCCAAAGCACACAATGTTGTGCCAGGTCGTTTCTTCGCCGTACTTGGTTGCAAGCGAAAATTTGGTGATTGCTAGATCCTTTGCTGATCTGCGCATCTCCGGGTCACGCCCAAGATTTCCAATTAATGTGACGTCGTTAAGCATCTGGTTGCCTCCAATAATCAAGCGGCCCCTTGGCTTTAGACATCGGCTTTTTCAGCATCGCCATTGAATACTCAAATCTGTTGGTTTCCTGCCGCCACAGCGCAGCGTTACCCGCCGGGCGTTGATTCACATGCACACGACAGTCAAAGCACACGCTCGCGCTTTTATTAAAATGCTCATGGGATTTAGGCTCTAAACACGCTGTGCATTTGCGTAAAAACTTGATGCGGTACTTCTGTGCCAGCTTGCGCACACACGATTTGTCAAAACCTGTGCCGCGAACCGCGCCGTCCATCGTGTATTCGGTGGCAATTTTTTTTAGGTTTTCCAAGCCGCCGACAAAGTCCAAATAAGACGGCCTCATTTCACTGACCTCAATCGGTTCTCGAACTCTAAGTTGGCACGATCCCAGCGATCCATCTTCCGCTTCGGCACATGCGTTTCTGGAATCTCGTTTTCGTAAAGGCGTCGTCTGATAAACGATTGAAGGCTGGGTGGCCCGTACTGGTTAGATTCTTGCCAGTGGGGGGCATTTTTTTTAAAGCCCATTATTATTTTTATAAGTTGGGAAATGTCTTTTGATTCCCAGTTGTCCTCTATCCGTTTGGTTTCACAGGCTTCAAAAGCGTCTGCCTTTAAACTTCGTCCCCTTGGAAACTTTGGGTAAGCCTCCCAGATACTTTCAAACCATTGTGGGTAGTCCCTTATTAGTCCCATCTTTACTCCTGCATGTGATTAGATTTGAGGTAAACGGCCCCCTACCCCCTAGAGTCAACTTGAGAGCAAGTGGCCCTTCTGCACGCGACTGAGTTGTCGGCATACGGCCCTGCGGTGTTCCGAGCATCCGCCGGTTTAACCCCTGCTCCCCTTCGCATTTATTAAGCGCCCTCCAGGTGAGCGCCCGCCATTACGCGAAGATGTCTGGACGCAACTGCTCGCGACTGAATCCTGTGACCTCGCTAACGGCCCTTAGCCGCTTGACGGGTATTTGGTTGCTCTCTCGCCAGCGGTAAATCGCTGATTTGGAAAGTTTCAACGTGTTCGATAGCTCGGTTGCCCGGCTGCGAACCCAAAATTCTTTGCGTGTGTTTTCATCCATCAATAGATTCAACCATTAGGAGAATTAATTCACAAGGGGCAACAGTGATTTTTATCTCTTTTTTGTTGAATTATTTCATTTGGGGGCGTAACTTCAACAAAAGATGGAAATGAAGCACCGAAACATCGATAGTGCTGCCCAACAGGAATGGGCAGATTGACGGACAGATTAAGGGACACAAGATGGATACGATTTCGGGACGGATCAAGCACAGTCGAACGGCGATTGGGCTTAAACAAAAAGACTTAGCTGACGCACTTAAGGTCAGCATCAACCTGGTATCGAAGTGGGAATTGGGCCAAGCGCATCCGCGCGAGCGACACTTACAAAAACTGGCCAACGTACTTCAGATAAGTAAAGTCTTTCTGATGTTTGGGCAGGAATATTTTGACGACAACGAGTTAAGTTTGGATCAAAAGATCGAACAACTGACGATTCCAAACCAAAAACTACTCAAAGCGTTTATTGAACTTTTGATTGAACAACAGGAACACAAAAACAACGGGAGCGGCTAATGCGAGAAAAGATTGTAGGCTCACGGCTACGGCTATTTATTGAAGGAAAAACTAAAAAACACGCACGTTTTTTTTCGTCACTGCAGAACGGTTACATCAACATGTCCTACCACGACGTTGTAGACCGTGACTACGTTCAAAGGCACATTGACCAAATCGCCGATCCTGTTCATATCAAATTGATGGCTCTGCTCTGTGAGCGGTTTTGCCCAGCGTGGACGTCAGAGCCTTTTTTTTGGGCAATCTTTCTTCACGAAGACAAATGCATGTTGTGCGTGAGAGCGCCAAAGCGGCAGGACACGTTTTTTTTGAACGACGACGAAGCGCGAGCAATTGTGCCTTGGGCACGCAATAACCAACGATTGATTGACCGTCGTGTAGGAAAACTATGGAATCTCGGAGATGCGGACATCACGGCCAAATTCAAAAAGGCGTTGAGCAAAGATGAAAACGCAATAAATGGGTTTGGAATCGACCAACATCTTTTTGCTCGCAACAGCTTGCTAAGAGAACTGCGAAAAGTTGTTTCTACGGCTCCGCAAAAAACAACAAAACCAGCCACCGTTCACAGCTTCAACGATAAAAACTCCACCAAAGGTTGAATTAATTCTCTAATTGAGCCATTCTGTTCCCTGATTCAACCATCAGGAGATAGTTTTGAGCCATTTGAAGATTTACGGGGGCGACTTCGCCCTTCTAACGCTGTTTTTTGTGATTGGGGTGCAATTGTGAGCCTGTGGGCTTTGGCGGTAGCAAACGCCTCTGCTGCGCTCTACGGGCATGACAGGCCAACTATGTACTGCATTCACTGTGACGACGAAACCATCCACGACGACCAAGAATTTGATGCGGGCACCCGCGATCAACCTGGTCAACCGGGCGGTCACATTTGCCGTGAATGCGATGGCTTTGAACCCGAAATGACGCAGGCTGAGTACGAGGCTGACCGTGCAGGATACTGATCGTTTTGAGGAAATGCGCGCACAATGCAACGAATTCCATCAACAACATCCTGATGTCTGGGATCTGTTTGAGCGGTTTGCGTTAGACATGATTGCGCGAGGATTTGAGCATTATTCAGTTGCCGCCGTATGGGAACGCATTCGGTGGGAGAAGGACGCAGGCGGCGATGGGCAGTCCGAATTTAAGCTCAACAACAACCACAAAGCGTTTTATGCAAGACGCTTCCATCGCAAACATCCGCAATACGACGGTTTTTTCAGAACCCGCGAACAAACAACCAAAGGAAAAGAGCCGACAGGCTTGCCAGAACTAACACCAGCTTATTTTGAGGAACAATATGGGACATGAGAATTTGGCGGCAGCATTAGCCGCAGCACAGCAGGAAATGGGGCACGCTCAGTTAGACAGCGTAAACCCGCACTACAAGTCGAAATACAGCAGCTTGTCGTCAGTAATTGATGCAGCAAAGCCATTGGCTAAACACGGCATCGCGTTCATTCAGCACGCGCGACCTGTTGATAAGGGCGTTGGCGTTGAGACCGTGTTTTATGGCTATGGCGAGGCAATCGGATGCGGCGTAGTTGCTGTACCACTGTCGAAAGCAGACGCGCATGGCGTTGGCAGTGCAATGACTTACGCTAAACGCTACAGCCTGGCCTCCGCTTGCGGTATTGGGGCCGATGAAGACGATGACGCCAATGCCGTCTCAGCAAAGCCCAAACCTCGCGGGCAAAGTGTAGTAAAGACGGTGATGGAGCAAGAAGGGCTGACCGGCGACGAGAAAAAAATGCGCCAGCACGCCGCCGCGATTGAGGCCATCACTGACGACAGTGAGCTTCTTGAGGCTTACTTAGAACTACAAGAAGGCAACAAAGAATATTTAATCATGCTGTGGGATTTTATTGCTGCGCCGGTTCGGAAACGGATGCGTGTGTTGTTGCATGAGCATGAGGAAATGAAAAAGGCGGCGACTGCATGAATTGGGTAACAAAAGCAAAGGCGTCGGACGTAACTGGTTTGACGCTCAACCAAATCAAAAGCAAAATTCAACGTGGCTTGTGGGTTAAGGGCACCCACTACGCTGTGCAAGACAGAACAACATTTATCAATTTGCAGGAGATTGAAAAATGGATTTGCCAAAAAACATTGACGAGCATCGCGGACGGCTCCGCATCCGGGTCTACGTCAACGGAAAAAACCACCAAGAAACCACACCATTCAAAGCGACAAAGAGTGGTATCGCGTCAGCCGTTGCGCGACGCAACCAGCTAGTCGAAGAACTGTCACAAGCGCAGAAAACCAAAACAAAGCGTGACCGACTCTTTATTGACGTTGCTGACGAGGCTTTGAAAGAACGGCTGCGCGTCGGACGTCAGCACTCCACGGTTGCGGGTTACGAGGATTCGATTCGTAGTTTTTGGACGCCATTACACGACAAGCTGATCCATGCCATTGACCGCGACGAACTTATCGACATAGACAATCAATTAAAGCTGGAACCAAACACTCGCAACAATCATTTGACTGCGCTGCGTTGCGTTTTTACCTACGCGCTAACGCGCAACTGGATTGACGCTGACCCTACCGTTGTGCTGAAAAACAGCGCGGGTAAATCAAAAGAAATTGACCCCTACACGCCTGACGAGGTTAAAGCACTTTTTGAGCAGACTGACGCTGGACAGTTTGAAACATTCTTTAGGCTGGCGTTTGGGACGGGTGCCAGGACAGGCGAGTTGCTCGCATTGACTTGGGAAGATTGGGATGGCGAAGGCTTGTGGATAAATAAATCATTTGTCCGTGACTTTCTGCATCATCGCACAAAGACGGGCAAGCCGCGCCGGGTGATTCTAAGTCCAGACATGACGAGACACTTGGGTAATCTGCCAAGGCCGATCAAAGGCGGGTATATCGTGAGCGGCAGCGAAAAACCATTCACAAACGGCAAACCGATGACGGCAGAGTTTAAGCGAGCGCATCATGTGAGTGGCGTGCGCTGGCGCACAGGGCCATATCCGTGGAGACACACATACGTTTCGCAAATGCTATCCATTGGCGTTGATCCGTTTCGCGTCGCAAACAACGTAGGAGATAGAGTCGACACGATTCAAACTTTTTACGCAAAGTATTTGCCAATCGAAAACGAGGTCAAAATCATGCACGACGCTTGGCGAAAATTGGGATGGTAAAAGTGTCGTGGGACAAATCGCGGGACAAATGCGGGACAAATTATATGCCTTCTAATGACTGCCAGTGCTTGCAGTCAATTTTTAAGTGACTGATTTGTAAGCATTCATAGGCACCAGCGGGAATTGGCAGAATCTTAAAAACGGTCTACGAAACCGGGGATTAGAGGTTCGAATCCTCTCGGGTGCGCCATAGATTTCAATGACTTAGCCAACTATTCTTTCGTTCAATCTAGGGCGCGGGACAAATCAGGGACAAATAGGGGACAAATTCTTTTTAATAGCTCCAAATAGCCGGGCTTGTTTTGTCGTCGCAAACGTCCAAGTGAATAAATCTGTGAGCGCCCCTCTGGTTCACCCCTATGCGACGCACCCCGGCTGCTAACGCAAGCTCAATTAGCTTCAGCGCCCTTTCACCACTCACGGCAATGTCGATGGCTTTCCCGGTTGAATGCGCTCCTGGCCCGCTTTTTTTCTTGGCCTCAAGAGGATGTTCAGCACAGCGATAGCCACTAGAAACAGGAAAAGCGAAGCCTGCATCTTCTCTGAGTTGTGAAACCAGTTCCAAAAACTTTGCATCGAAGTTACGCGCTCCACAGTGTTGGCATTGCAATTCTTCTTCGGTGAAATATCTCACTTACTCACGCCTTTTACGCGCTCAAAACTTCTGCCGCCCGACAGTCCTAGGAGGCCCAAAAGTAATGGCATCATCACGCCCGCGTCAGCTTGGGGAATCTCTACTCCAAACCCGGCAGCGATGGGTGCAATAAGAAAGTTAACCATTAGCCCTAGAACGCATGTATAGCCCGCCAGTGGCCTCCAACTAGATTGGAACCAGTTACCCTTGGCCTCGGCCTTATTGATCTCCAGTTGCCCCTGTAGCTGCTCCTGCATATGGCGGTCAGCCATCGTGGACAACTCAAAGGCAATGCGATTCTTCTCGTCTGCGTCGGGGATAACTTTGTCCAGTAACTCAGTTGCCGGGCCGAGCAGAGATCCCAAAATACTCATCTGTACCTCACCGAATGCTTTGCGCGGAACGACTCAAGCTGTTGCCACAAACGCAAGGAAAAACAAAAATGCGTGTATGCCAACCGATAGTAGAAATGCGCAAGCCAAACGAGCAACAGCATTGCGTTGGTTTTGATGTCGCTCATTTTTAATGCCTTGAATTGCTCTTGCGAAAAAATCATGCGGGGTCATCTTTGCCTGCGAGATAGCCAGAGATGACGCCAATAAATCCGACGATGGAATGCTCAAGTAGTCCAACGATGTGGGGCGACACTGGTTTCATCTCAACAATGGAAATATAAAACTCGCCCACGCAAATAATGGCGAGCAAGCCAATTAGCCCGCAGACCATCACCATGACCATTTTTGATTTCATCTATTCTTGCGTCCTAGTCGGATCTCTAAATTGGATTTTTGTACCCGCGTCGGCTGTGGGGATTTCTCGCACGCGGCAGTACGACTCAAAGAAACGGTTGCGCCCGGCAAGTGGAAAGCTAATAGACTGCCCGTTTAAGGCGTCCGAAAACTCAAGGCAGGAAGTCAACTCCCGAAAGTAGAACTCCTCACCAGTTGGACGACCCCCTTCCAAGATGATGAGTACAAAAATCATCATCGTCATGCGAACACATCCAACATTTGCGACCTAATCCTGACGACTGACTCCATGATTTCGCCGTTCGAGTAGTAATAGACCATCGCGCTGTATCGAGTCGTGGCCTGCACAGTGTCATTTAATTGTCGAGAAATTTGATCCAGGCGTTCGATGCGGTGCAGTTTGTCTTTGATCACGATGGGCGATGGGGCATTGACGCTGCCTGGAAACATCGTCACTGCTTCCATTTAGAGTCTCCGTTTTTTCTTCACAGCCTCCCGCCTGACGGCTGTAGGGGCTTGCAACGTCCAGGACAAAAGCTCAATGCGACGATTTACCGCGCCTGCTAGATATCGGTGCATCGTGTTTTGGACATAGATCATTTGGCCGTACCCGCACTTCTGCTGCGCGTCGGTGAGCCATTGGATTGCATGATCTCGGCGTGATTGGCCGTAAAGGGTGCGAAGCATCTCCCATCTGCGCAGGTCGCAGTCGAGAGAAGGATCAAGCCAGGGGAAGGGGTCTGCTAGTCTTTCGCTAACATAGCCTGCACTAAGGCTGCTATTTGCTCGTTGGTTTTCTGCTGGATCTCTTTCTGTTCGCTCAACGACTGAACGATCACCTCCAACTTTGTGCTGTTCACCGCTACCTGTTGGCCGTTCTGGACAGCTTGCCGGGCCGCATCTTCCGCTATTTTTGTTATGCGTTCCCGTTCGTCCTGCGCGTGCGCGGTTTCCGCTTGTAAAATGCCCCACGACACGGCCAAAGTAAATGCAAACCCCACTAGGCCTAGCATGTAGCTGGGCACAGTAATCTTACCTTCCGACATTTTTATGCTCCTAGAAATTGCGGCACTAATATGCTCGCGATGATTAAAATAATAATTCCCCAGAGTTTTGCGTTTGTTCTCAAAAGCATTTGCTCCAGGCGATCAAAACGGTCTGAACCTTGCGCCAGCTTTTCTTCAATGCGCTGGTAACGAAGTTCGCACAATTGCTCATGCGTGGATTGCCGATGCGCAACCTCGTCGGCCTTATCCAAGCCCCACACCTCGGCCATCTTTAGGTAACACACTATTCACCGGGCTTCATTTTCGCCTTGCCGATTGTCAGGCTGATGCGCTCAATCCAAGGGTATATCTTCGCCCAAATGCGGTCGTCCGCAGGCGTCGGCGTGGCGGCAACGATGGCACTGCAAATGACGCTCAAACTGCTGACAAGCGCAATAATCTCGGTAATGCTCACGACGCTTCTGCCTCGTCCTCTGCCGGGGTGACGGCCTCAACGATTGCATTTGTGTAACCTTGCAACACCACCTGGCGTTCGTTGATTTGCATCTGCAAGTTGCCGATTTCTTGTCTAAGCTGCGCCACTCGCGCAACGTGCTGCTGACTTTCTAACGGCAAATCGTGCAGTTTGTGTTCGGTTTCGTTGATCGTGATTACCGGGCTTTCGTTTGTTACTTCTTCCACTACCAAGGTACTCCTGTGCCGCTTACTGGGTTTTTACTAAGTTCAATCTGACTAGCCACTGATGCTTCGTATGCAGCCACCTGGTCATCACCCAGCGCCGACTTACACCAACTTATCGCTGTAGATTCAGTGATGTCGGCGTAAGGCGTAAACGAATCGCCGGGGGCAGCCAAACCAACGGTGCCGTAGCAGCGGCCCGAATAAGTCTTTGCTTCCTCACCTTCGCCAACGGTTTCGCTGTCTTGGACGTTGTAGTGGATGACCGTGATCACATCTGTGTGCTCACCATCGACCAGTTGTCGGTCAAGGGTGCTGATGCTCCATGTTGCTGCCATTAGTTGTTCTCCAATGCCGCTATGCGGTCTGTTAATGATTCAATAAGGGTTTGTTGTTCTTGGATTGCTTTAGTTAAAACTGCTGTAAGTTGAGCATAACCAATAGTCTTAGAGCCATCTTCACCGTTCACCAATTCTGGTATAGCGGCTTCCATTTCTTGTGCAATAAAACCAAGCGCGTCTTTATCACCAACTAATACCTTGTCCTCATCGTCCATATCCACAGAGTCTTTAATGTCAAACTTTCTGGGCTTAAGCTGCAAGACTTCTGCAAGTCCACGATTAATATCTACGATGTTTTCTTTGAACGCTACATCTGAGCCGTTTTGAAAGCCGCTTGTGTTGACGTAGCCCCTTTGGTTACCCGCTCCATCATAAAAATTGAATACGTTTCCACTCGTTCCGACAATCCATGTGTAAGTGCCGTTACGGATCTTATGCGTATATCCGGTGTTATCCCCATCTATGGTGAGATAATCATTACCGCCAACTCGGAACGATATTGAATTTGTATCATCGCGATACATGCCGGTATCAGTGTCGTTTTTAAACCAAAAGCCGCCAGAAGCTGCAACGTAACCGTCCATAAGCATATTGCCGCTGCTATTGATGACTACACGTTCGGTGATGTTGCCGTTGTGCTCCCTAGTATGAAAAGTTAGCTGCCCTCCCGTTTGTCCACTTGTGGCGTTTTCCTTTTCACCTTGGATGATCCCCAAGTCCATGTGTGCGCCATTTGAGGTGTTGTATTCGCCGCGAAAGCTAATTCCTGCTTTCGGCGTAGACGTTGCAGCCAAGTCACTTTCGATTGCTAATTGATAGTATCCGCTGTTCTGATTTACAGCAGTTCCATAGACATACATTTTGGGAGAAGAAAAGTCTGCGGTGTTGCCTACTTTTATATTGCCACTGCTGATGCGCATAGCTTCAGCGCCAGCTTGCATGAACGCAATTTCGCCGCCGCTTCCAGAACCTTGGTTGTCAATGACAGCCGTAGTAGTTCCGCTTGCAATGTATTGAATTAAACCTCTGGTGCTGGCTGTTCCAGAGGTGTTATTTGTAATTTGAAAAACGGGCTGGTCATTGTTGAAAAGCGTCAGAAGTCTGCCGGGACTGATAGTCCCGATGCCCACGTTGCCGCTGCTGTCTACTGTTAATAATTGACCGTAACCAACTCTGTCGAGGTTGAAAGAGTTTGTGGACGAATCTATGCGGAACCCGTAGTGAATGGTGCTGTCCGAAGGCTGCACACTTAGCGCAACCTCTCCCGCTGTATTACTTCTAGCTCGTCTTGCTTGAACATCGCCGCTGCTGTCAATTTTAAGCCTACTGGCAACAGTTCCAGAAATTCGTGTTTGAAAATCAATAGACCCTGTTCCATTTCCACCAGCGTGTTGTCCTATATTTATATAGGCTAAATCCCTATTACTTCCCGCTGCATCCTTGCCATTAAAGCCAATGAATGAAGAAACAGAGTCCGCTGAATATGACCCACTATCTTCAATAGTTAAAGCAGCCGCATCACCCGTAATCATTAGCAAAGTGTCAGGGTTGCTATCCCCGATGCCCAAGCCCGTAGATGTCAATGTCATCATGCGGGTAGTGTTCACATCAAAAATGTGACCAAGATAACCGCGATACTCCAAGTAAGTGCTTGTAGTGCCACCCGCATTCAGTCGTACATTGTTGGTGGCGTCGTGAGTTCCAACTTTTACGTCCAGCGTGCCGCTGTTAGGGCTAAACGTGCTTGTTCCATCAACAGTCAAACCATCCGCAGTCACGCTGCCGGTAACGTCTATGCCACCTGATTGCACTGTTAGCAGATTAGCCGTGGTGTCATTACCAAAAATAAACGCACCTGCCCCACTAGCAACTTTAAAGTTATGACCTGCGTTTGCAGATCCACTGTGTGAAGAAGTAAAAATGTTAAGCAGCCTAGAGTTAGCAGTACCACCCGTAAAATAGGTATCGGCTTCAGATGCTCCATTGGCAGTGATACCTGTAAAACTACCCGCCGCTGGCGTAGATGACCCGATGACTGCGTTGTCGATTGTGCCGCCGTCAATATCTGGCGTGTTGATGTCAGGACTTGTCAGCGTTTTATTCGTGAGAGTCTGGGTGGCTGTAAGCGTTGCGACGGTTGCGTCAATGGCTAACGTGACGCCGGTTCCTGACGCTGTTGAGTCAATGCCTGTGCCCCCTAAAATGCCCAGCGATTCACTATCAAGATCGATGTCAATGCTTGTCGTGCCATCGGTAACATCAAGGTCTTGAGCAGTAACCTGGCTATCGACATAAGCCTTGATGCTTTGCTGCGTGGCCAGTTTAGTTGCTGAATCAGACGCCATATTGTCTTCATCAAGCACGGCAGTACCCGAAACACCTGTGTCTAATAC
>CAACVF010000128.1_pt1 | contig 15818 bp, 6 predicted proteins | sample 2381781 | NCBI WGS metagenome assembly CAACVF01 (sample SAMEA5211967, study PRJEB30684) | marine metagenome | biome: Marine; feature: Epipelagic; material: Water | collected 2015-10-15 | depth 60 m | reverse complement strand
CCTGAATATATAGTTAACAGAACTAGAAAAGATAAATCTTCTTTACTACGTAACGCAAAATTAAGATTAAGTAATATACATCCTGGTAGATTATTACAAAATATGAGAGGTCAGAATAAAATTATAAAATAGGATGGCACTAACTTCAGAAAATTTTATAGAAGGGAAAATGAATAAAAGCGTTGATGAACGCTTAGTTCCCAAAGGTCAGTATATAGACGCACTTAATGTGCGTTTAGGTTCTACAGAAAATACAGAAATTGGAGCTGTAGAAAATTCTAAAGGTAATTCTAGATTATCTACATTAGAGTATCAAGGAGAACCTTTAAGTGACAGTACAAGAACTATAGGTTGTTTTGAAGATGGAATAAACGAAACTATATATTGGTTTGTACATGACGATAATAATATCTATTCTAATACAGGTGTAGTAGATATGATAGTATCGTATAACACTAATACAGGTACTTTAATCTATCACGTAATAAGTATTGATGTATTAAACTTTAATTTTAAATATTTAGTAACAGGGGTTTCAAAAATTGAAAACTTATTATTCTTTACGGATGATTTTAATCCTCCAAGAATGATAAATGTAACAAGAGATTATGAATACCCTGCTTCAGGTGTAGATGTTATAGAAGAAGAAGATGTAAGTGTAATTGTAAAACCTCCAGGCTTTGAAGAGTATAATACAGGTACTGGTCAAGTAGCACCATTAGGAAGTCCACATATAGAATTATTACAGATTGCAGGAGAGGAAAATTATATGGAGACAAGGTTTCTATCTTTTGCATATCGTTATAGATATGAGGATGGGCAGTATAGTGCAACATCTTTATTTTCTGACCCTGCGTTTCAACCTAATTTTTTTCAATTAAGTTACCAAAACTTTTGGAATCAAGGGATGGAAAACAAGTATAATGCTTGTAATGTAACTTTTTCTACAGGAAGTAAAAGAGTTAAGGAAGTTGATTTATTATATAAACAAACTACATCTAATGTTATATATGTAATTAAAAGATATGTAAAAGAAGATTTTGGTTGGGCAGATAATGATTTCATTACAGTACAATTTAGTAATAGTGAAATATATACTACCCTAGGATCAGATGAGTTATTACGATTATATGACAATGTACCTCGTGTAGCTAAAGCACAAACGATACAAGGTAATCGTTTGATGTATGGAAACTATATAGATGGATATGATATAAGAAAAAGTGAGAATGGTTCTCTTATAAGTATAGATTATAATTTAACAGGGGTAAGTGAAGAAATAGCAGGGGTAGTATTAGGGGATGCTCTCAACCCATCTGTATCATCTGGAGATTATACTATAGGAGCACCATATACCCAAGCTAATTCTATATTGACTTGGGATTTAGCGGACCTTCAACCTATAGCATCCGCACCAATTGTCGCAGGAACGACTATTAGTTTTCAGTTTTCTATAGAACAAAATAGTTTTGTAGTATGTAGTACGTCAGGTACAGGTTCTTGTGCTGGTGTAGTAACACAACAACCTACGCCTTTTTCTATTTCAATGACTTTTATATGTCCTGTTGATTACAACAGTGTTAGTGATATGCTAGAGTCTCAAGAGTTTAAAGATAGAATTGGAGGGAGTGTAGCACAATCTTTTTCAGGAACCGCTGTGGTTAAAGAATTATATCCTTGTAATGAGAGTAATTTAGGAGGTACATTAAGTGATAAGTTTTATGATTCAGCAGAAACACCTATGATAGGTACTAATTTTACATTAGTCACAGGGGGTGTTACTAACTCATGTTCCGCATCTCTTTTAGACACCAATCCTTTTCCTATACTTTGTGGAGGACAACTAGTCACTAATGGTACTACTACCGTAGCAACTACCCCTACACCTGGTTTGTTAACAGATTCTACTGCGACTTTTACCGCTCTTACTCCTCCACTTGCGGCAGGGGATGTGGTTATTAATAGTTCTACTAATGAGCAAACTACAATTGCTACAGTAATTTCTGATACCGAATTAGTTTTAGACGAAGTAACACCTGGAAGTGGAGATTACGCAGGATTAGATGTAGATGGTGTAGGATATGTTATCGAAAGTGCTGCTTCTACTTCTAACATTTGTCCAGCCGATGGTTTTGTATATTCACATAGTACTACACTTAACCCTACACAATTTAGTATACAAGTTCCTGCTACAAAATATTTTTCTGCGGATGGACAAGATGCAAATAATTATGCAGAAGCATATAGATACTATAACTTTAATCAAGCTGGATGTACTGCAGCTTATGCACTAGACTTTGAAACTAGCAGTTTACATTCTAATAGAGATTATGAGGTAGGTATAGTATATATGGATGAGTTTGGTAGAGCTTCTACCGTTCTAACAAGTCCTAATAATACTGTTTATTTTAAACCAAATACCTCGGTATTTAAAAATAAAATAAAAGTTAATTTAAACAACATCCCTCCTTATTGGGCTACGCATTATAAGTTTGTAGTAAAACCAAGTCAAGGTAATTATAATACTATCTTTTCCAATGTGTTTTACCAACAAGATGGAAGTGCAGAAGAAAACTCAGGTGTAGCAATAGCACAACTAAATGACCCTGGACAAGTATGGTTTAGATTAGAAGGTCAAAACCAAAATATACTTAAAGTAGGAGATGAGTTATATGTTAAACAAGACTCTTTAGGACCTGTATTAACAGAAGCTAAATCAGTTGTATTAGCGATAGAAGCTTTTTCATCTAAAGGTATTACTAATCAATCATTAAAAGGGTTGTATATGCTTTTAAAGCCTGATGGTTGGAGTATAGCACAAGATGACGCTGCTAATAATTTTCTTTTTGGTAATAAAAATGTAGACGGGATATTTGGTTCCCCACCTGGTCCTAGTTTAAGTATTCAAGATTATGGTCTTAATGATTTTAGTGGTATTCCGTATGATATTCCTGCAGGATCAACTATTGTAATTAAAACAAATACATGGAGAGGGGGTAGTGATTGTGCTAAGAGTATATATTATAATAGAACTTTTACAGCTTCTGCTAGTTATAACAACTTTCATGCTTGGGCTGTTGGAGATGATTTACAAAGTCAAATGCAAACAAATTCTACAGGAGTAAGTGGTGTGAATGGATTGGATATTAGTTTTCTTCCAGCACTAGCTCAACCAGTAAACCCTACTTCTCCTTCTTTTCAGCAACTGTTCTACTCTTATACCGCTGGGGCTCCTCAACCAGCACAAGATAATGAATTAGTAGCTCAGATTGGTCAAAGAAGCGATGGTAGAATGGTTTTTTTAGTGTCTAGTTCTTTAGTAGATTGTGATGAAGCTTCTTGGGATAATATGGGTTTTTTTTATCCTAAGTTAAATTTAGAAATTGAAGTAAGAAGAGCTGCGGGAGTATTTGTTTTTGAAACAGAACCTCAAGAAGCTGATCCTAATTTATTTTATGATGCATCTAATTTATTAGAATTAAAATCTTATACACCAGGGGGGCAAAAGTTTCATATGGCAAAACAAAAGTTTCTTCCTACGGGACCTTCTTATGTTTTAGCAGATGCGTCTATCGCACAAAATCAAACTGCAATACAACCTTTAGTTACTATATTAGATGCTTATAATTGTTACACTTTTGGTAATGGAGTTGAAAGTTATAGAGTATATGATAGTATTGTAGGGAAGTCTTTTAATTTAGGAGAAAGAACTTTAGCGGTATCGGATCAAGATTTCAAGGAGGCGGATAGATTTGCGTCTATGACGTATAGCGGGGTATATGTTAATTCGGCTAATGTAAATAATCTTAATGAATTTAATTTAGGTTTAGTAAACTTTAAGGATTGTGAAACTGTATTTGGACCAATACAAGTATTACACGCAAGAAGGACAGATATACTTACTCTACAAGAAGATAGAATAACATATGTTCAAGCAGACAAAAATCTTATAAGTGATGCTGTTGGAGGGGGAGCTATTGTTTCTACTCCTCAGATTCTAGGAAATCAAATAGCTCGTATTGAAGAATACGGTATTAGTTTTAACCCTGAAAGTTTTGTGGCTTGGGGTGCTGATATGTATTTTACCGATACTAAACGAGGAGCTGTTTTAAACTTAAGAGGAGGTAGTAAAGGAACAGACCAATTACAAGTAATATCTAAATTCGGCATGAACTCTTGGTTTAGAGATACCTTTATTAATCAACTTACTACACAAAAATTAGGGGGGTATGACCCTTATATGAGTGAATATGTATTAGGAACAAACCTTAATATAGTTCCTGTACCTACGGTAGTTGTTCCTTGTGGACAAAGAAGTTCATATAGAAATGCCTCTAATATAGTTACGTATGATGTAGATTTAGGTTTAGTGGTAGGTACAATAAATATTCCTTATAATATAACATCTGGAAATATAGATATAAGTGTAACTTGGAATGGTAATACAGTTTCTGTAGCAGGAGCAACAGTAAATGGAAGTTTAACTTTTAATAAAACAACTAACACCCCTACTACGTGTACGGTAGTGATTACACCTAACGAGCCTTCTTCGTATGATTTAACTGTAGAATGCCCTCCTAAACAAATGATAACGGTAATACAAGTTGTTTTATCTAGTAATAATTATACAGGACAAGAAATACATACACGATATAATTGGACAGACGGTACTACAATTAGTCCATTTGGAGGTTCACAAGGACCTGTAGTATTAACTACACTTCAACCATCTTTATATGTAGCTAATACAGGTGTTAGGTCACTTGGTGTATTCCCTTACTCAGGTACAGATATTACATTAAAGACTGAAAAATTTAGTACAGATACTTTTGATTTTGATCCTAACTATCATAAGTTTAGAATACTATCTTCTACTACAGAGTATACCGATAGTGCTGCAGATATTCAATCTTTAATTACTGCAAGCTCTATTGTATCACCTATAAGTGGTAATGCTTCTACAGGAATATACCAAGCAACAGAAACAGCTTTGAGTATGCCTACTGCTAATGAGTATTTATATTTAATATGGGATTTAAGACTTGTAACTTCTCAAGAAGTTTGTTACTGTGTAGCGGGAGATACAGTACAAGATGTATGTTGTACATGTACTTTACCCTGTAAAAATGTATTTATAGGCCCACAAAGAGAGTCAATCACAGCTGTCTGTACTACAGATGTTACTACTCCACAAGTAGGAAATAATAATGTATTTTCTTTCTTAGGAAATAATTCTGCTCCGACTATTGGAGATGTGGTGTATGACACTAACAATTGTGGAGCACCGTTTAAGCAATCAGGTTATTATATTGTTAGTGCGGTTTCTCCATCGTTATTACCAAAGACATGGATTCAAATAGGAAACGGAGGTGTTGTACTAGCAGAAGGAACATGTTAATAAAAAATATAATAAAATATGCCAACTTGTAATAATTCAGAAACAATTTTTTTCGCAGGAAATAGCTTTGCTAATGCAACGCAATTATATACAGATGCTGCTTTAACTACGGTAGCAAATGATGGTTTATATTCTTTTGGTGGTGTAGTTAGAGAAATGTCGGGAGGTGTTTTATTCTCTACTCAACCTTGTCCTAGTTGTTTTATATCTTGTGGTAGTAAAGAAGTTCAAGGTAGCGGTGATGCAGCGGGTAGATATAATGTAAACTTTAATTTAGGTGTAGACACAGGGGCTGTTGTTATACGATTTGAAAGTAACGTTAACCCTGCAGGGTTAACATGGACATACGATGGGTTAAGTGCTTCAGAATATAGTAGTCCTACGTGGGGTTATGCTCAAGGTATTTTAGGACAATTCTCTTTACCAGCGGATGGAGGAAGTTATACTTGTGGAAATATTCCTGGTACTCTAAGTAATTTTTATGGAAGTAATAGTGCTACTATACCAGGTATTAATTATGTGTATGACTTTGCATCTAACCTTTTTGTTCCTTCCAATCCATTAAGCAGTATATCTTTAGGCCCTTACCTTTCTAATGAAGTAACTTTAGTAAGTGGTATTCCAGGTGGTTTCATTATGGTTGTACCTAAACCTAGTGCTTCTCCAGGTACTTTAAGTATAGATGTAGATGCGTTATGTAGAAATAATATATGGAATGTACAAGTAAATTGCCCTAATGATTTAAACAGTTTTGATGGTGGTGCTATAGGTGACCCTTGTGGTACTATAACTACACCTTTTTATACAGCTTCTGTAACAGGTGCTGGAGGAGTTTCTACTTCTATTGGGGTTTATGACTGGGCATTTGCAGATATAAATGGAGTGACACAACAACCTGCAGGACAATACCCTGTAACTTTTGGTGGGGTACCTGCTACTTATTTAGTAACAGTAGATAGTAACGGATTAGTTAGTGAAGTACTTCCTTGTCCATAATAAATAATAGAGATGGCAGAAACAAACGCAGCGTATACAGTATCTTATAGTGAAGACGTAAAAGGATGGCCTTCATTTTATTCTTATTTACCTGATTACATGATAGGAATGAATGGGTATTTTTATTCATGGAATAAAGGAAATTTATATAGACATAATACTAATACTCTTCGGAATAATTATTATGATCAGCAGTTTAGTTCAGAGATTACTTCTGTATTTAATGTAGAACCTAAAAATATAAAACTTTTTAAAACAATGTCTTATGAGAGTAATGCTGCGTGGCAGTGTACTTCTTTGTTTACAGATTTAAATACAGGTTCTATGCCAGGTGATGGTACACCACCACCACCTTACCCATCTACTATTCAAACGTGGTTTGTACAAAAAGAAGGAGAGTGGTTTTCTTTCTTACGAGAAAATTCAGATACAGTTAATTTTAAAGATAGATCAGCTAATGGTATTGGTACATCTGTAACGGTATCAGGTCCACTTACTGCAGTGGTTATTACATTTAACGTTAATATAGGTAGTATACTAAGTGTGGGTGATATTGTGTATTGGCAAAGTACAGCCGCACCTATACCACCTGCTACATTTAACCCTATAGTAAAGTCGGGGACAGTAACAGCGGTAGTGAATCAGAGCACCACATCGGTGGCAGGTGTAGTAACTCCTGCTTCTATAACTATAGACTGTACAGCGTTTACCCCTAACGGTACACCACCCGCTATTGGAGATTTTATTTTCTTTATTAAAGATGCTATAGCAGAGTCACATGGTGCTAGAGGATATTATATGCATTTCACTTTAACTAACTACGACACTACTCCTGTAGAATTATTTTCAGTTGGGTCTAGTGTAATGAAAAGTTTTCCATAGAATTTATTATCTTTGCATTAATGCAATTAAATATAATACCACTTAAAGAAACAGATTATAAGGATATCTTGTGTGGATGGTGGAAAGATTGGAGGTGGACACCACCTTTAAAAGATTTCTTACCAGAAGATGGGATGGGTGGTTTTATAGTTTATGATGGAGATATACCTGTATGTGCAGGTTTTATGTATACTACTAATTCAAAAGCAGTATGGTGCGATTGGATTATCTCTAACGTAAGGTATAAGGATAGACAAAAAAGAAAGGAGGCTTTGGAGTTATTAATAAAAACAATAAGTGATAAAGCAGAATTACTAGGAATGAAATATATATATGCTTTAATTAAAAACAAACCTTTAATAAAGACATATGAAAAATTAGGTTTTATAACAGCTAGTAGTTATAACCAAGAAATGATAAAAACAATATAGTATGGCAGCAGTAACATCAGCAGTAGTAGGAGTCGTAGGAGGGGTAGCCACAGCGGCAATGTCTTTTAGTGATGCAGAAAAACAAAAAAATTTAGCAAAAGATGCAGATGATGCAGCTGCAAAAGCAATGAAAGATGCTAGACGTAAGGTTGAGATTGATTATTATGCAGGGCTTACTTTACCTATGGATGCGTATGAGAGACAGTTTGAAAATCAACTAGCGAATCAACAAACTCAAATGGAAATGTTACAACAAGGAGATGCTCGTAACCTTGCTGCAGGAGTAGGTAAAGTTGGGGCATTAGCTAATCAACAAGGAGAAAAGACTCGTATTGAAATGGGACAAGCTATCTCTGACCTTCAAGAAAAAAAGTTAGACTCTAAAGAAAATATTAATCAACAGTTAATAGAAATGGATGTGGCGGCTGCTAAAGAGCAGAACCAACGAAAACGAGATGCAGAAATGCAACGTTCTCAAAGTATACAGAGTGGTATAAGTGGTGTTACTTCAGCGGTGCAGTCTGCTGCTAGTATAGCTCCTTTATATGCTAAAGATAAAGCCGATAGACAAGGTACAAAATTAGCAAAAAAATTCGCTTCACAAAAACCTGAGGGTATATCTGATGCAGCTTGGGCATCTACATTATCCGATGAAAAATATTCTAAGTTTTTACAAGGAACTTCAGATAATGCTTCGGCATTTAAGTGGAATACAGATACTAATGACTTTGAGTTTACCGATGATATGCAAGTAATATTAGATAATGCGTCTCAATTTAATTTTTAATATTAAGCTATGGCTAAAAAAAATATAGATTTTAATGTTTATGAAAGATCTAATCCTGATTCGTTTGTAGATTGGGGTAAGGCTGCTTCAGATATAACGAAGACGTTTGAAACTATTCGTGATGACAGACAGAGACGTAAAGATGAATTAGATGAAGCATATAGATCACGACAAGAAGAATTAAACGATATAGGGGAGTATGAAAACCCTACACTTCAACAAAGAGCTATAGAAGCCTATGACTCAGCTTCCCACCAACTAGCTAATCATCAGGACCTAATGAAAAGAGGTCTTATTAAACCTAGAGATAATACTTTATTCCAACATAATGTAAAGACAGGTTTTGAGTTATTTAAAAAAAATGCTACGTATTATGATGCTGCTTTTACAGAGTATGCTAATCGAACTGCAGATGACGAAAATGCACTTCAAGAAAGATACTTAGCAGATAACCTTAAAGGTTTTATTGACCTTAACAATACGGAACTTTCTTTTAATGCTGAAACAGGTCAGGCTTCTTTTTTAAAACTAGAGCCAGCTTTTATAACAGATGAGTCTGGTAAAAAAGTTAAGAACCCTAAAGCAGGGCAACCAATAAAAGGTCAAAGTATGAGTCTTCAAGACATGACTGTATTCCTAAAACAAAGAATAGAAAAGTTTGATGTAGGTGCATCAGCTATTAAAATGGGTGAGGAAGTTGGTAACTATATTCGAGCAGAGCTACAAGTAAACGGTATACAAGTAGCGGATTATGAGAGAGAGTATAGTAAGATGGAACAAGATTTGTTTGATAAGACAAATAAGGCGGGTCAAAAAATATTAACAGACAAGGCACAACAAATGCTAGCCAATGATCAAGACCGAATGGATATGCTGCTACGTAATGTGCAATATACAGACGATGGTAAAAAGTATAAGCCTGGTACACGAGCAGAGTATGAGGCTAACGGAGGCGATGCTAATAAAAATAATAATATTATTGTTTTTGAAAAAGATGGTACAGGTTTAGCTCAACCTAGCTTTAGTGAGGAGCAAGAAAAGAAATCGACAGAGTATGCTAAAGACCAAATATTATCTACATTAAGTTCTAAAGAAACGGTTAGTGTACAAAAGATACAGTACACTCCTAATCCTCGAAGTCAACAAGAAAGAGCAAACAATAAATTTATTTTAGAAGTCGGTCAAAATGTCAACAAGTTTCTTACAGCAACTGATGCGTTAGAAACAGATGCTGCAGCTCAAGCTTTAGTTGAGAGTATGGAAGGTTTAGACGGGTTGCGTAAAACAAAAGATGGAAAAGTTATAATTCAAAAACAGGGTAAGAAAGAACAAGTTATAGATATTAAGGGCTTAAATGGAGATCAGGCGATGAGAAAAATATATAAAGCTGTTGGAGGTAAAGTAAGCTACGATACATGGAAATCAGCAGGAGGTAAAGCTGGTGGAACAGTTAACTATTCCGATGCTTCAGCAGAAGGAGGTCAAGACGTGATAGGGCTACCGTCCTTCGAACTAGAAGTGGGTGACGAGACTGGAAACTCTGGAAACTTTTTAGAAGAAAAACTTGGAGGGGATAATGTTGATGGATATATTTATAACACAGGTGCTGGTGAATTAGAATCGGCTGTAAATGAAATGCTTAATACTGAAGGTTACAAAGTAGATGGTTTGAATATTACTTCTACTGTATCAGGTTCTGTGAGTGATGGTAATATGAAAGTTACACTAAATATTAATGGTGAAGAAGTTACATTACCATACATTGATGATGTTAATAAGTTAGGTTCTAGAATAGATAATACTATTAAACAAACTGTCCAAAAAATAAATAAAGGAACAGGTGGAGGAACAAACAAAAAACTAAACGGATAATAATATGAACGAAAAGTTTCAGGAATTATATAATTATTTAAAAGATAATAATATTACGGACTTAGATGAGCAAGCGTTTTACGATGCTTATAATAGTCCTGAAAAAGCTCGTGAAGTTTTTGAGTATGTTCAATCTCAAGACATGACAGACTTAAATGAGTCTGACTTTTTTAATGCTTATTTTGGTTCTAGCGTTGAAAAAAAAAATCCAAATGGTACTGTCGAAGAGGAAGTTACGGAATCCGTTACCGAAGAAGAGACGGTTCCTACTGGCTCATCGGATGTTTCCGTTCAAGAAAGTGAGGAAACAAGAGAGGATGCTTTACAAAGAATAGGAGAACAACAAGAACAATTTCCTGATTTTTCTGCAGAAAGATTAGCAGAACAACCTACCTTTAAACCTGTACTAGATTTAGATAAACTTGCTGAAGATCAGGAAATAAAAGAAAAAAGATTAGAAGACCAACTTAAAAATCCAAAGAACGTAATTGGTAGAGCATACCAAGATATAGAGGAAGGAGGTAGTGGTGATTTCTTTGAGCAATCCTTACAACAAGTTAACACAGAATTAATAGACCAAGATGAAGAACCAGTGGTATCACAAATGAATTATTTATTTGGGGACTATGGTTTTAAATTTGAAGAAGGTGGTGGGTTTATGTCAGGGTTAGATGGAATGACAGTTACTGCTCCTAACGGTAAAACACTTGCAGTAAATTTAGACCCTGTCTTTGGTGATATATTTGGAGGAGAAACAGCACCTGCAAAAGAACTGCGTAAATTTTTAAAAGAAAATAGAAAAGAGTCTTCGGTACTAAATACTTTAACGCAAGGGTATACAGAGAAACAAGCTAAAATTCAATCCGAAAAGCAAATAAAAATTGCTAGAAGTAATGTTAATAATTTTGCTAAAGAAACAGCGAAAGTATCTCAAGAGTATGCTAGACTAAAATCTGCTTTGGAAAAAGCACAAGAGAATCCCGAAACAAATAAAGAACAAATAACTTCTTTAACATCCGAATTATCAGGTGTAGAATCTAAGTATAAAGAGATGATGGGTGCTATGGAAATTCAAGGGAAAGAATTAGATAGAGCGGTAGGAGAGTATGAAGTAATGAAGGCTAATCAGTTAGGTTCTGCTCTCGATATGTTAACACATAATTCTATACCTGTTATATATAATAGTCTCCTTACAGGTTTAGATAGAATATTAGCTGCAGCTACAGATTATACCACAGATATTGGTACAGGGATAATGCCTGAATCTATGTATTATGGCCCTAAGTATGAAGAGGACTTTATGGAACTAGCTGCAGAAAAAGGTTACAGTAAAGAGGGTGAAACTTACGATGATTTTATTGAACGATTAAATACCGAGCATGCAGAGTTTCTTGTTTCTAATGCACCTAAAAACGTTGAAGTCAGAAAACAAACATCTCCTCAAATTAAAGAAATAGACTCTGTACTTAGGGATAAGTTTTTAAAGAAGAGAAAGTACGGAACAGATGATGAAATTAAAAACCCTTTTTCTAGTGTTGCTCAGTCAGGTACTTATAAAAGAAATAAAGGTGTGGTAGATTCGGCTAGAAATATATTGAGAGAAACATTCGGAATAGAAGAGGTTTCTAAAATAGGTACCGAAAAATTTAAACAAGACTCTTTTGTGGGAGGAGCATTATTAGGTTTAGTTGAATCGTTACCAGCAATGTTAGCAGGGAAAGCTAGTACACTAGCAATGTCTCTACAAATATCAGATTATCTTAAAGAAGAAATGGAAAGTGATCCTGCTTTTAAAGATATTAGTGAAAACGAAAAGAACGCTGTAGTAATGCCTATAGCTTTGGTATCTGGTATTTTAGAAAGACTAGGGTTTAGAAATATGATAAATCAAAAAGGATTTATGACTGGTATACTTTTAAAAGCTCTAGGTAAGACAGGTAAAAATGTAGGAGCTAAAACATTTGCAGAAGTTGTAGAAAGAGAGGTGAAAAGTACGATAGCAAAAATGGGACTTACAATAGCTGCAGTAAAAGCAGCAGAGTTTGAGACAGGTTTTTTACAAGAGGGTGCGGAGATTCTTGGTAAAAAAATATACAACGCAGTTAAAGAAAAAGAAATGTTTCAGACACCGCAAGGAGCAAAGGATATATTTATGCAGATGCTAGAGGCTGGAGCACAAGAAGCAATAGGGGGGTTAGTGATGGGGATTCCAATAGCTATAAATAATGCGGTAAGAACAAATGACTTTACTAAAATAGATGATGACACATTTGCACTATTTAATGAAATACGTGAAGATGGAATTGTAAGAGAATCTTTTGAAGCTAAGATAACAGAAAAAGTTTCTCAAGGTAAAATGACAGTAAAAGAAGGTAAGGAGCAGTTAGCCTTGTATGATCAAGTGTCGGGTGTAATGAATGGAATACCAGGGGATTTACCTCCTAGTATGCAAAAAAAACTATTAGGTAATCTGTTAAGACAACAAGAGTTGACAGATGATATAGATAAATATAATAAAGAACTAACTAAAAAACAACAAAAAGAATTAGATGGTTTAAAGTTAGAGGTAGATGAGATAATAAGAGGAGGAAACGTAGAGATTCAAAAAGAAAAACAAAGACAACGTCTTATACTACAAGCAAAAGAAGAACTAAAAAAAGAGGGTATAGAAAACCCTACAGTTAAACAATTAAACGATAAGATAAATGCCATTTCAGAGCAAAGCCCAGAGACGGTGGATGCACAAGAATCTACCAGAGATAGCGAAACGATGGGAAAAGGAGACACCAAAGTTGTTGACCCTACCCAACAGGAAACAGTCGAAGAAACGGACCAAGATGAAACTGGTCAAGCAACGCAGGAGGAAGTAGAAGACTTTAATGTAGCAATGGAGGAGTTCACAGGAGAACCTTCCGTTGAATCACAACAAGGAGAAACCGTTCAAGTTTCGGATAACGTTCAAGTCATAGAGTCTACCGAGGAGGTAGGAGAAACAGAACAAAAAAATCGTACAAATATAAAAGACCGAGTAATCAAGGTAGCTAATGCGGTTAAAAGGATTATGCCTGATCTCAAGATTGTTATACACGACTCTAGTGAATCTTATAACAATGCAGTAAATGAAGTTAATAAAAATACTAGAGGTGCATATGATGGTGTTAATACTATTAATATTAATACTAATCAAGCAGATAGTAGTACCATATACCATGAGGTAGCCCACGCTGTATTAGTTAAAAAGCTAGGTATTAAAGTAACCCAAGCACAAATAAATAAATTAACTAAACGATTATTAACATCAGGGTTAAAAGGAATAAAAGACCCAAAAATAAAGAAAGATTTAGATAAATTTGCTAATCAATATAAAAAGGAGGGCACTCAAGAGGAAGAGGCGTTCAGTGAGTTTATAGGATTTTTAGGAGCGAACTATACTAAGTTTGATAAACCTACCCAAAACTTAATTAAACGATGGTTAAATAAAATAATTACAGCAGTTGGTCTTCCTGCTATTACTACGGAGTATCTAAAAGAAGATGCAGATGTTATTAATTTCTTTGAGACATTCACTCGTAAGCTACGAGAGGGTGAGGTAATTACAGAGGAAGATATTGAAATAATCCCTACAGAAGTAGAACAAGGAGAAGCAGGTGAAGTAGGTACAATAAAAGTTCCTACAGAAAAAGCACAGAAAAAATTCATTAATAGTCCTAACGCTAAAGATGATGCAAGGCCTTGGATTCGTAATGTAGTAGATAACGTAGACCTTACTACCTTACAGAATAAAAAGTTTGTAACCAATATGTATGATTATACTAATGCAGGTATTACAGATTTAGGTAATGGTTACACTATAAATTTATTTGGAGGACGTAATTATGTAGCTTACATTATGGATTTGTTAGGATTGAATTTAGGAGATGTTTCTCATCTTGCTGCTTTTAATACTAAAGCTCAAGCTGAAGGATTTATAAGAAATGCTGTAGAAGGTAAGGCTAATTTATTTGCACCACACTCAGGAACTTTAAATGGTTCTTGGCAGTTTCAACAACATATATTTGAACAGTTAGTAGATTTAGTTCTTGATAAAAAAATATTAAGCAGACAACAACTCATTAAAGTTTTTAATAGTGGGATTCAATCAACACAAGGTAAGGAAGCTTTAAACAAGTTTAACAAAAAAAATAAAAGTAATTTCGAAAACTTAAGTTCTTTTAAATCTAATCCAAAAGAATTAGTACGTCTTTTAAATATTGAGAATAATTTTTCTCCTGATTTACGAAAAATATTAAACCAAAAGATTGCGTCTGATAAAACATTTCAGAAAGCAATAGGAGTTAAAAACTTAAATGAGTTTCATCAAAAGATAATGGACCCTCTCAATAAAGGAATAGTGGGTGGAGAGATTATGACTTTTATTCAGTTTGATCCTTCTACATTTGAAATAATAAAAACTAAACCTGGTGATGTAGAGCATCATCCTTCTTTTGGATATGTGGTTAAAGCTAAGATTGAAAAAATATTACAGCCTACTAAGTTTTATAAATCATATGACATTACAGATTCTTATACTAAATATAATGCCGATGAAACTATAGTATCTAGAAAAGCAGAAGATAGTTTTAAAGAAAGCAATGTTACTTCTAGTGCGGGTGCTATTCCAAAAGTAGCAGAAGTTACGGAAGATATTAAGGTAGAGGAAAAACCACAAAAAAGTAAGTCTAAATTAACGAAAGCTGAAGTAAATAAAGAATTATCTAAAGCTTCAGGTACAACACAAGTACCCAAGACTGATTCAAGCTATCAAAAAGTTGGACGTTTATTAAAAACATTAGGGGTTAATGCTAATGTTTTAGATTATGGTGCAGGTTTAGGTAGAGGAACAGATATATTATCTAAAGTATTAGATACTAATGTTGAGTCGTATGAAGTAAACCCTGAAAGATGGCAAGGTAAAAAACCTGTAACCTACACAGAGTCTCAAGATATAACTAAAAACTATGATGGTATAGTTTCTTTAAATGTATTAAATGTAGTTCCTAAAAATGTTAGAGATTTTATTGTAAAAAATATTTATGAAAATTTAAAAGATGGAGGGACTGCTGTTATTAGTACACGTGGATTTAAAAATGATATTGATAATGCAAAAAACTTTGAGCTAGGACCTGAAGAAAAAAGTTACATTATTAAACGAAAAAAAGCAGGAGGGACTATTGATGTATATCAAAAAGGATTTGATGGTAATGAGTTAGTAGATTATATTAAAGAGGTATTAGGAGATAGTGTTGAGGTAACAAAAAACAATTCATTTGGAAGTCGAGGTGTCATCATAAAAAAAATTCCGACAACAGAAAAAGCACAGAAGAACTTAGCACCTAACGGTAAGCCATCTAACTTAAATGAAGAGCAGTATAAGTTAGTGCGAACACCTGAATTTAAGAAATGGTTTGGGGAT
>CAACVF010000126.1_pt1 | contig 15942 bp, 11 predicted proteins | sample 2381781 | NCBI WGS metagenome assembly CAACVF01 (sample SAMEA5211967, study PRJEB30684) | marine metagenome | biome: Marine; feature: Epipelagic; material: Water | collected 2015-10-15 | depth 60 m | reverse complement strand
CCCTATGAAAGATAAGAAGGGTCGACCAACAAGAAAAGCACTTGCACTACGTAGGTGGAAATGTTAACAATTTAATAAAAACAAATATTATGACACCAAAAAAATCAAGAGGTATATCCGAAGAAAGAAAAACATATAACGCAGCTGTAAAACGCTGGAAGGATTCAAAGCCTCAATTACCCGGAGGAGGAAGATCAAAAACTAGCGGAACTCCAGCCCAAAAAGCAGAGTATCAAAATAAATTAAAATCTTGGAAAGATAGAAAACCACCTAGTTTTTCTGAGTTCAAAGCAATGAATCAACCAGCTCAAGGGCCATCTGTAGCACCTAGTAAACCTTCTGGTGAAGTAGGACAAGGTACAGTATTAAAGAACATTTCCCCAAAGCAACAGAAGAAAACTGTAAAACAGTTTGATAAAATTATGAAGAATGCTAAGGGTGGTAAGTCCGGATTCGGAAGAAAGCTTCTTGGTAAATTAAAATTTTCTGGTAGTGGTAAACGTACTGCAATGCGTGGCAAGATTAGATAATTAATGGGAAGGTATTCATCATATGGATCCCTTGATGATCGTGTAGAGGAAGACGGAGATCGCTCCTTTACTGGATTCTCTAACCGTCTTAGACCAGATCAGTTAGAGCCCGGTGTCCTTGCGGATTCTCAGAATGCTCGTATAGGAACTAATGGTGAGTGGCAAGTCCGGAAAGGTATCAATGAGTTGCTTTCACCGGTTGTAATAGGTACTGCATTAAAGTTGCCATTTACATTACCTTCTAGTGGACAAATAGGAGATGGATCTACTGCAATTATTGACGATAATTCTATTGAGTTACTGTATGGCTCTTGTCCTTTTACGGATCCTAATATAGGATTCTCTGAAATAAACCAGTACATTATTATTGCTACTAATGCAAAAGCGTTTGCGTTGAACTTACTTACTAATCGAAATATTGACATAGGTTACCCATCTGGTGTTACTGTAACATCAAGTGTAGAAATGCTACAAGCATTTAATAAAGTAGTTATTTTTCGTGGTAGTAGTGTAGGATTAGAAAACTCTTTAAGAATATCTAACATTAGTGCTGCTGCACTTTCTTCTAATGAGGTTACCGTTACTACATCTAGTAACCACAACTTATCTACCGGAGATGTTGTCACTATATCTAATTTAACCGGTAGTGATTTGGATCCCAATCCTAATGGATCCGGTAAGTCAGTAACATATATTAGTGCTACTCAATTTAAATACAGTTTAACCGGAGGTGATACGGCATATACAGTAACAAGTAATCCAGCGGTTGCTACTGATTTTACAAAGGTATCAAGTGGAGCTTATACTCAACCTACACCCATAGACGTAACTGATTGCGATGTTGCATCCGGAGTAGCTACTTGTACAGCAACTAGCGGTGATGTAGCTCAACTTGCAGTAGGTGATGAGATTACAGTAAGTGTATTAGATCAAAGTCAGTTTCCATCATTTACTGTAGGAGAAACATTTGTCGTAAGCACAATACCTAGCACTACAAGTTTTACTTTTCTTACAACACATAAGGATCAAATAAATAAAAAGTTTGTTTGTGATTTACCGGTATCTGTTGCCGGTGGATATATACACCAACCAGCTTCACCATTTGGTCACTATCACCAAAGACGATTAGTTCTACCATATATATTTAAACCAAGTGGCAGTGCTGATTCCGGAACATACACTTATCGAAAGATCTTAGACGAAGCAATATTTTCTGATATACTTGATAGCAATACCTATGATCCTATATACAATCAATTTAGATTCAATGCCGGTAAGTCCGACAGAATAATGGGCTTTCATTCCTTCTCAGAAGATACCCTTATAGTATTTAACAGAAACAGTATTCATATGGTTGAGGGTACTGAAATAATAAAAGAAGCTAGTAGTAAACTACTAACAGAAGAGGTAGGATTAATAGCCAAGAACTCTATTGAACAAGTAGGTAATCAAATAATATTTCTTTCGGACAATGGTGTGTACGCTATTGGTTTCATTGAGGACTATAAATTACGTGGCCTTGAGATTCCCTTGAGTGAATCAATACAGAAAACAATTGATAGAATCAATAAAGCTAATGCACATAAAGCCCAGTCGGCATATTTTGATAATAGATATTACCTAGCTGTACCATTAGATTCATCTACTAGGAATAATGCAATCATCGTTTATAATTTTTTAAATCAAAAATGGGAATCAATTGATACAGTTAACAATGCAGATTTTCATATAACAAATATGTTTGTTGCTGGCGAGGGTGATACTCGTGGTGTTTATATTACAAATGAATTAGGTGCAATTAATCAAATAGAATCCAGAGTAGATGGATATGACACATTAGTTACTACAGTAGGTGGTGCTACAGAACAAATAGAGGTTAAGGGTTCTGCTACTACTAGACAATTTACATTAGGTACACTTGACAGAAAGAAGTGGAAGTCATTTGAGATGCACGTTGAATCATCACCGGACAGAACTTCTGATTTTAATATAAGTGCAGAATTAGACAACCTTGATAGAAATATAACTGTAGGAACATTGAGTACATTTAACGGTGGATCCGCATTAGGTACTGATAGCGATGTTTCAATAAGAGGAAGATTAGGAAATCCTAGAGCATATGGTGTACAATTTACAATTGACAACACATCTGGAAGACCTAGACTTCGGGCAATCAAAACGGATGGTATTGAATCATTCAGAACAATAGAAAAAGCAGACTAATATGACAACACCTAGAGGAGATGGAGTAATTAATGTAGCAGTCCCTTATGCAGATAGCGGACAAGTTACATCTACTAATTTAAATGACATCGTTGATGATGCTGAGTTCAACACAAATGCTGTTGACGATAGCTCAGTCGGTATCAATGGATCTGGTAAATTGTTTGTAAAAGATGATGGTATTACAACTGCCCGTATACTTAACTCAAATGTAACTAAAGCTAAGATAGAAAATGTAGCTAATTTAAAAGTATTAGGTAATACATCTGGTAGTGCTGCTGCACCACAAGAGGTAACGATTAATGATACTGACACTATGAGTGATGCTAGTGCTACTACAATTGCTACTTCAGAAAGCATTAAAGCATATGTTGATTCACAAACAACCGACAATCTACCTTATACAATATGGAATACCCTTGATGCTAGAGATGGAGTAAGCCAAGAGAAATGGCAACATTGGAATGCGGTACAAGCTAATGCAAACATAGGTGCATTTGGTGGATCCGGAGGTACTACTGATTCTAACACTGAATTCCTTTTTGCAGCTACCGGAACCTATTATGTTGAGTTCAGTACTTTGTTTAAAGATAACGATGCTACGAGTAATGATGGATATGGGATAAAAATTGCAGCTACTAAAGCTGGTACTGCTATACAATTGGGGCCAAGTATTAATTTAATTATAAATCCATTTTACGAGGAACGTTTAACTGTAACTCCAACGTATAGTAAAAATATATCTTTTACATATACAGTAAGCAACACAACTAATGACCGATTATGTTTTTTTTCATTGCCAGTTAGTAGTGCTGATTTAGCAAGTTGGGAAGCTTATGGTTCAGTTAAGATAACGAAAATTTCATAGATAATGTCATTACCAAAAGCCAGAAGGATAAAAGACGAAGCTGAAAGACAACTAGTCATTGAAGCAGCATTGGCTGACAATGATAGTATGACAGTACCTACTCACGTAATAGAAAAGAATGGTAAGATAGTAGGCGGTTGGTCATTAGCTAAAGTTCCATTGGTATTAGTATGGCATAAGTCAGATGAGATTAACGCTAAGGAATCCTTAGTTCTCAATAATACCTTTAGATCAATAATGAATGACCGGTCAACTGGCCCATTTATTATAGCGTGTAACGGTCACTCTCCATATATAAAACATATGGAAAGATTTGGATTTAACCCAGTATGGGAAACTAACTTATTTGTATCAGAGTAATATGAAAAATTTTTTATTAAACTTACTTAGCCCACTCAATGTAATATTATTTAATTACTTCGTAAAAAAGAAGTTCATTCTTTTCTGCAGTAGTGATAGCACAACTATTATTGAACAAGCGGCACCACGTGATATGGGTGAGGATGCTAGGAGTTACCTAGAAGCTGTAACAGATCCGGAGTTAGTAGGTAAGCAGTTAGATGCTGAGAAACAATTTGGCCCTCAGTTTGATTTAGTCAGTCTAGCTAGGACTCAGACTATGCTTGAGGGTATTAAGGATCCCAAGGAATCCAAACAATATGCAGCCGCACAAGCTAAAAGAATAGCACTTCAAGCTAAGAAGAAGTCACTAGAAGATGGAGTAGCTTCACTTACCCAAGAACAAATCAATGCACAGATAGATGCAATGCTTGGGGATCCTCCAAAACAAACAACCTATAACAAAAGCCAAGGGACAATAACTAATCCGGAATACACTAAGTGGACTGAAAGAAAGAAGGTACTAGAAGAAAGTTATTCCGGTGTTAACTCCGCATCTATGGCAGAAGTAGAAGGAGACCTAGCTGAGAACTTAGCTGTTATTACCCAAATAGAAAACTCGGAGCCACAAAAAGGTTTACTTGAAATGGCACAAGATGCGGCTACTGCTTACGCTGAAACTATTGCAACAAACAACACATTACAGAGAAAAGCTGATATTCTCGACTTAGAGAATTTAGGAGTAAAAACTACAGAGGCATTAAGAAAGGCTGATCCTTACTCTACTGGTATAGCAGATAAGGCTACACAATTAGCTGAACAAGCTAGTACACGTGCACTAGAGGGCGTTCAACCTACAGCAGAAAGAACTGCTATGGGAGAGATAGCCAATAGGCAGAGAGAAAGAATCTCTGAACTAGAAACAAGAGCGGAAGAGGCTAGGACTCCAGCAGAAAACGAGGAGTTAAATCGACTAAAGGAATTACGTGATCAGCAACAAACAGCGTTACTGGATCCAGCATTAGCTAGAGCAGCTGACCCTAGTTCTGTAGCAGAAAGACAAAATTTATCAATGCTTGCGGATCAATCAATGGCTGCGGCACAAGCACCTACTGACGCTGGGTTTTTAGCACAACAAGCTAACCAACAGCAGTTAGGTCAAATGGGTATGGATGCTGCTACTGCGGCACAAGCTAGAGCAACTAATCCTATGCTTGCTGATGGTCGTGCTGAGTTAGGACAACTAGCAAACGTAGCCCAAGCACAAGCACTTGATCCTACATCTAATGCAGAACGTGCGGAGCTAGGAAATATGGCACAGCAGTCAAGGGACTTTGCTTCTTCCTTAATGCAACAAGCACAGAATCCAGCATTACCAAATGCGGAGAGACAGAGACTTATTGCTATGTCTCAACAGCAAGAGCAACGTGCTAACAGTTTATATGACCAAGCACAGCAGTTACAGCAAGATGCTACCGGCCCATTGTCTGGGGAGCGTAGACGATTAGCGGAACAATCTGCTAGACAACAAGGATTGCGTACTGGTCGAATTGGAGACAGTGCACAGTTAGCTGCTGAGTTATTAGGACGTGAAGAATCAAGAGCTGCGTTACGTGCTGAAGCAAGAGAAGCTAGTGAACTAGCGTTATCTACACAAGGACAAGCATTTGACCAAGGTAGAGGTATTCAAAGTGATTTGGATCAACTTACAGCAGATCGTAGGTCACAAGCATTAGCCGCACAAGGTGATGCACGCTCAGCTACTACTGATTTAATAGGTATAGATAGAGGATTTAGAGATGAAGCATCTGAAAGACAACAAGCTTTACTAGACAGAGATGAGGCACTAAGAGAAGAGGCTCGTCTTGAAAGAGAAGCAGCTTCCTTAGAGCAACAAGGATTGTTTGAGCAAGCACAGTCATTGAGAAATGAAGCAGCTACACGAAGAACTGAGGCCGCTACTGCTCAACAAAATGTTGCTGATATGGATAAAAGTTTACGTGCTGAAGCACGAACATCAATGGGTGATCAAATAGGACTATCAGCTGGACTTGCTGAAAGTGAGGAGGCTCTTAGACAACAAGCACTAAGAGAATCAAAAGAGTTGCGTGGTGAAGTAGCCGAACAAGAGGCCGCTGCATTTGCTAGTCAAGGACAGTTAGCTAACTTTGATGAGGCTGCTAGACAGAATGCTGTCACTGAAGCTATGAATACTGGATCCCAAGCGTTTAATATGAACAGAGCAATCGGCGGAGATGTAGGCAATGTTGTATTAAGTAGATCTTCTGCTGCACCGGGTATGGGACAAGCTGCTGTAGCTGGAGCACCGGCAGCATCACAAGCTTACCAACCTCTGTTCGGGGATGCTATAGGAACTGGAATTAATATAGGCCAAGCGGCAATGCAAACTGAGCAAAGTAGATTAAACACTCAAGCAAAAGTAGATGCAACAAATCAATCATCTAGACGTGGTATGTTTGGTGATATACTAAAAGCTGGAGCATCAATGGCAACGACTTGTTGGGTAGCCCGTGAGGTATACGGTACAGATAATCCTAAGTGGTTGCAGTTCCGTGAGTGGTTATTAGGTTATTCACCATCTTGGTTTAGAAATTTATATATTAAACACGGAGAAAAGTTTGCTAAGTTTATTTCAAATAAACCTTTTGTTAAAAACATTATTCGTAAGTGGATGGATACAAAGATAAAATAATATTATGAGAGCACAAATAGGACAAAACGTTGACCCACGATTAGGAATACTTGACTTCAGCCCACAAGCTGATGCAGCTCGAACTAGGGCAGCCGGTCAAATGGCACTTGGTTCTGCTATAGGTGAAGCACTGACTGACTACAAAGCAAGACGTGACGAAGAAAAAAACAAACGTGCATTCTCTGAAAAAATTGCTAAGGGTAAGAACTCATATATGCTGGAGTTCCTTGGGTTTGATGACGATGACTTAAAGGATATTACAGCCGATGAAGTATACGGTGTTATTGAAGTAATGGATCCAAAGGAAGTACAGACACTAGATAAAGCATTCTTTTTAGCTGAGAAGAAAGCTAAGGCAGAAGCTGCTAAAAATTTACAAGATGTTGATGTCGGTAAAATAAATTCATTAAGAAAAAACATTACTGAAAATGCAGCATTAAAGATTGACGATAAGAATGGATTTGTTACTGATAAAAAAAATAAGGTAATACCATTGAATGATCCTAGAATTAGTGGACTGCAAAACGATCCAGCATTTTTTAATGCTTTCCCCGGATATAGAAGTGCACCCGGCTCTTCAAATAAAAACATAAAAATACTTTAATAATGGCTATCAAGAGAGTCGAGTTACCCAATGGTACAGTGCTTCGACTTGATGTTGGAGACGATGTAACCGATGAAGAAATCATTGATTTTGCTGCACAGCAATACGAGAAAGATTTCTATGATTCCTTTGATGCCGAAGATAACTTTGCTGTAGATATAGCAAAAGGTTTTTCATCCGGTGCATTGCAAGCTATTGCAAATACAGCCGCTGGTGTGCAGTCCGGTGCAGCTATGGCAGCCGGTGATGATCCGGACAGTGAGTTCCTACAGAAGCTACAAGCTAATGCAGCTAGGATTCGTGAATGGTCACAAGGTGTAGATAAAAGACTTGGGTTAGACGAAGACTTTTCTCAAGGATTTGGAGGACAAGTAGCCAAAGGATTTGGCCAAATGGCAGTACAATTACCAGCAGCACTTGCGGGTGCTGTAGGTGGAACTGCGGTAGCCGGGCCAGTTGGTGGCGTAGTAGGTGGACTAGCTTTAGGTGGCGGTACTATGATGGCACAGATGCAAACAGAGGCTGTTATGGATGCAGAGCAAGCACTTAATAAAAATCTTAATGAGTTCTCAGAACAAGAAAAAGATGACACAGCTGTTACTGCATTATCTTATATGACAATCGGTGGGTTACTAGAGTACGCACCAGTTAGTAAATTTTTACCTAAGCCACTGAAGAAAAAAGTAACTAACTTTTTTACAAAGAAAGGAATGCTTAGTGGTTCTGAAATAAAAGAAGTAGCTAAGTCATTGAAGCGTGATGTTGCGGAAGGTGCATTACTTGAGGGTATGACTGAAGCGGCACAAGGTCAGTTATTAGATACCCTAGCTGCATCTACATACGATGATGATAGAGAGCTAATGTCATACGATGTCGTGAAACAAAGATTTAATGAAGCACTTGTTGGTGCTGTTGTTGGTGGTGGTACTACTGCTGTTACTGGTGCGGTGTCACGTAAGATTGCACCAGAGCCTACAGCTGAGGCAGACACATCCGGAGAACAAAAGTTTGAGGTAAGGTTTGATATATTAAATGAAGGCGTAGGGTCAGATATGACTAAGCAGTCAGAGATTAAAACAATCTTTGCTAAGACACAAGAGGAGGCTATTAAACAAGCTAGAGAAATAATTAGCCAGAACTCAAAGGCTGATGTTAACTCAATACAAGTCAGTCCAATAGAGGAAGTTATAGAGAGAGAGATTAAACCAGACGTTGAACCCGTAGAAGAAGAAGTAGCTACTACTACTGTTCCTACTTTTACTGATAAGCCTACTATAACCGGAAGACCTACAGTTGAATTCAGTGAGGTCACTGCACCTATCAAAGAAGAACCGCTTGGTATCTTTGGTGATACAGATGTGGATTCACTTGATTTAACACCGGAACAAAAGGTTGAAGTAAATAATATACGAGAAGAAGCTAGGATAATTGCTGAAGGAGTAGAAGCTCTTAGAAAAGAATCAGAAAGAGTTAAGGAGCCGGAAGGTATTGAAAGCCCGGAAGGTGTAGCTATGGATGCTACAGCTATAGGTAAGACTGTAGAGGGAGACTTCCCTACTATTGGTGCTTCTATTCCGGTATCTCAATCTACTATAGATAAAATCCGTGAACTAGATAGAAGACAAGCTGAAGTTATTGGACGTGAATATATACCTAGAACAACAGAAAGTATACAGCGTTCAGTAGAAAATAATATTTCACGTACACCACTACAAAGGGTTCAACCAATTGTTGGTGCTTCACCTATACAAATTTCAAATGCTACTACAAATAGATCAGATGGTAGAGTCATAGAAGAATCCGGAAGAGTAACTAAGTTAGTACCGGATGAAGAAAAATTATATGAAATAAAAACTAGAGTAACAACATCTGTACGTGGTTCTACAAAAACAGTGGGCAAACCTAGTGCTGAGTTTCAACCAGTAACAAGATATGTTACAGCTAAGAGTGCTAAGGAGGCTAGTCAAAAATATAAAGATGCTAGGGATCCAGCTATTGAGGAACAGAAAAAAGATTCACGTGCTAATTATCCAAGTACAGTACAAGATCAAGTATCACAAAGAGCTACATCAAAGGTAAGAGAAGTAAAAAATTACGACAATGATGACAAAGCTATAATTAGAAACTTAAGGGATTCTAGTGGCTTTGTGTTTTTACCGGATACGCCATTTGGTATGGACTATTTAATTAGAGGTGAGGATCCATCTACTGAATCAGTTATTGGAAAACAAGATCCGGATTTACTTTTGAACTCAACTATGGAAACAGTTGAGAGTATAGACAACGATGTTGATTTAGAACACGGTGAAGTTACAAGTGAGATAATATCTGGTGATGCAATATCAGAATCTCCAACAGTAGGTGCAGCCGTCAATCTTCCTAATGCACCACAGATTTCTAGAAAACAATTTAGGGGCAAGAAAGGATTCTTTTATTTTTCTGACAGAACTAAGGTAGGTAACTATACTGGATTATTTCCGGGAGAAGGTATTAACATTAAGTTACAAGGTGGCCCAGCTTTTGCATTCATCCAAGAGAACTTAGATAAACTTGCGGGTTGGGCTTTTACTACAGAAAATATTTTTACAAAGTTCTTAGATAAGGTAAAGAAAACAGATGGCATTGGATTCATTACACTTTACAAGAAAGAAAACCTTAGAGCTAATGGTACATTCCTCAAGGCATACGTGGCTGAAGTAAAGGCTGCTATCAAAGCAAAGAGACTTAGCACTAAAGATTTTTTAGAGGCAGCTAATAAAGCTAGAGAACAAGTAGTAAATCTAAAAACAAAAAACGCTAAGACTGGAAAGATTAAGTTTACTGTTGCTAGAGATGGCAAGGGATATGATTTATTTTCTAAACCATTTAAGAGTATAGCTACTTTTGAAAAAGCTATGGAACTTGTGGGCTTTGAGCCACGAGGTAAGATGTTTGAAGTTAAAGATAAAGTAAGAAGTATAAACAAAATAAAAACTAAGGTTCCCGGAGAATTATCTGGAGGTAGACTAGCTAGTATTACTAATACAAATAAAGGTTTGCCGGATGTAATCAAGATGATTGATTTGTTTACTGACCCTACACTTGATGGTAGAAATAGAGGCGATGTAGTCGGTGCAGTTCAGTTCGACAAGGAGCAGATTGGTTCTACTACAGCACAAGAGTTAGGTACAGAAGAACACTTAAGTTACCCACTAGTAATTAAAGGTAAAGGTATTGGTGCATTCTCTGACCCTACAAATGTTTTAGATGTAGTACAAATAAACAAGCGTACGAATGAAGCACTAAGAAGTGCTGAGACTTCTATGCCAGTAGGTACAGTAGGTGCATCTACTACTAACAACTTAACTCCAAAACAGTTACAAGTTATTGGATCCGTTGTTAACAAAATTAAAAAACTTTCAAGCCAACTCAACATACCTATTGTTGAGAGAACTAATTTACCCGGAGGTCGGGATGCTCAGTACAACTATGAGACAATGACCATTGAGTACGATCCGGCCTTACTATCTAATAGAGGTAAGAAGGGTGCGGAATCTGCACTACGTGAAGAAGTAATTCACGCATCAATGCATCAAGTTATTAATCGTAAGTCCAAGGGATTAAGTCCAAAGGAAGCGTTTATTAAAACGATGGAGCGAATAGGTCAGTCCCTTACTCCACAACAAAGAGATCAACTTAATAGTGTATATGGACAACAGCTAGGTGCAACGGATGCCGGAGCTGAATACACTAGGTTTATTACTCAGCAACTTTTATATGGCCGGACTACTGAATCATTTATGTTGGAAGGTAAAGCATTTGATATGGTTAAGTCATTGCTACGTGCGGTGCATTCAACTATAGTCAAAGCATTAAAGGGTGAGATACAAACCAATGATGAGGTTGCTTTACTTATAAGAGATACTGCTTCACTTATTAGAAGTGCTGATCCGGAAGCTAAGGTACCTTACCAAGCTCAGACAGCTGCGGCACAAGTGGTAGCAAGTAAGGCTGAAGGCAAAGGTGAGATGAGCACAGATCAATTAGCTGATCCTACTGAGGTAGATGTTGAGGCTATTGAAAAAAGAAAGCGTAAGATATTAGGTGCTCAGATACTTAAAGATTTATTTTATACTCCATCAAGAATACTACAAGAAATATCTCCTAAGCTTTATGAGATAATGCAGAAGTGGCAGCAAGGTATAATGACTAAAAGCTTAGATGCTAAGAAACTAGGCCAGCCTTTCTTTAAGAAACTTAATGCTATTACTGACAAAAAAGATTTAGCAAAACTAGAACGTCACTTGATGTACAGTCCAACAGCTGAACAAAAGGATAGCCCGGAATCTAAATCAATCATAGCTGAAAGAGATAGACTACTGAGAAAGTATGGATTATATAATGAGTTTCAATTATCTGTTCAACCCATCTTTGATACAATCTATAACGAAAAGAAGGCTGCTGGTAATGAGAACTTGGGTTACCGATTTGATTACTTTCCTAGATTTATTAGGGATATGGAATCCTATTTAAAATTCTTGGGAAAGAATATTTCATCTGACTTCAATACATACTTAGAGGCAGAGAATGAAAAGAGATTTGTAAAAAATCAAGCTAGAATAAATATAAACACACCTTATGCTGCATATATTTTTAACCAATATATATTGTCTCAGAAATTTCAGAAGACTAAATTAAATCTAACTAAGGACGAACAACGTAAGGTTGATTTTATAGAAGAAGATGCTATGCAGTTCTACTACTCACCGGCTGAATCTTTCTCTGCGTATGTTGATTCATCATATAAAGAAATTGAAACAACTAAGTTGATGGGTAAGTCCGGTGGTATTAATTTCGATATAGAGAATCTTCAGAAAATGATAGACCAAGGGTTACCCATTGGTACATTTGGTGAGCTAATCGTAGAGTTAGCACAAGATCCCAATGTGGATCAGCAACGTTTATTTATCGAGGGATCTAATGTAATTAACACAATGCTTGCACCATCAGTACGTGCTGGTAATGATTTCTTGGGTGGATTAAATTCTTTTGCATATGGTGCATTAATGATTGAACCAACAAGTACATTATCAAATGCATACGAGTTAGCTTTTGCTGCATTAGATGGTGGCATACTAGGTATCTTCCCAGTTATTAGATCTATGTTTGGATCAAAGGTTACGCTCAAAGAAATTGGTGTAGATAAAGAAATGTTTACAGCTGAGTATCAGCCGGACACCGGTGGATTGCGTAAGCTAGTAGACAAGGGACTTAAACTTACTGGGTTCAAAAGAATGGATCAGTTTATTAAGGAGACTACTCTTACTACTAACTATAATAGATATAGACGTGCGGCAATGAAGCCAAAGAATAGCGGTGCTTATAAAAAATTATTAGCTGAGATAGATTTCCGGATGCCTAGTTACAAAGATAAAATCATATATGATTTACGTAACAATACACCGAACTCTCCGGAAGTTAGATTGTTTTTATTTACTAAATTATCTGAGACACAACCTATATCTGAATTAGAATTACCACTGTCTGTAAAAAAGAATCCGGATTTAAGAACATTATTCTTAATGAAAACATTTATAGTAAAACAGACTAACTTTGTTTTTCAAAAATATGGAAGTGTGTTTGCACCGGGATCTAAGGCTACAGTTGCTGACAAAATAAAAGCCGGTCAAGATTTTCTTTTACTTCTAATGTTCTTTCAGTTAGTTGGTATTCCTATTGATGCACTGAAAGACTTGTTAGCCGGACGTGATATGTATAAGAATGATTACTTCTTTAATAGTTTGTTTAGAATATTTGGTGTAAGTAAATACAACACATATCAATTTCAAAGAAGTCCAAAGGAGTTTGCTTTTAGTTATGTAAGCCCGGTTGCATTTCAAGTTCCACTAGATATTATGGGACAGAGTATGGCTTTAGTAAATGAAGGAACGATGGCGGATCCGGACAGATTACTTACACCTATACCATTCTCCGATCTATGGTACTACAGATACGGGCCGGGTGTTGAGTCACAAGAAAAGAAAAGGTTCAAGAGAAGAACAGAGAAACAAGAGTTTCCTATTGATATAGATTCCTTATTGAATCTATAAAAAAACCCTCACCCATAAAGTAGAAAATGAGTGAGGGTTAATATGTACCCGAACCATAACAGTGTACTAAACGTACAGAATCTTGGTGCAAGATGAAATAGGAATAAACCCGGTCATCTTGAAAATTTTATACTGTTCATCTCTATCATCTAGGTCAGTGTAGTTAGGTAACTGTTTACGATGAAAGCGGAAATCAAATTGATTGTCAACCATTTTTGATATATTCCACACATAAATAATTCTTTTGCATTCAATAATAAATATAAAAGATTTACATTCATCTAAAGCTATTGCTTGATTTGCATCAAGCTTGAGCTGTTCTATAATCCAAGGATCGAATTTACTTTCCCGGCTCTTGAACTCCAATAAGTATTTATCATTTGAATAATCAAAGGTACTGTATCTGTCCTCGGCCTTGGTTAGTTTATCCATACTAGGATATACTTTCATTAATGAGTCAGCTATCTCTTGCTCTGTCATTACTGTATAGCAAACTCTTGTCTGCTTGTTGCGTTGACGATTGCCATAACTTCGTTTCTGAAAGTTTCGTCATCTTTGATTCGACTCTTAGTTCTTCTGAGTGAACAAGTAACGCTTGAGCGTTCTCGCTTGCCGAGCTTGGCTATCTCGTTGTGAGATAGGTTTCGGTTTCTTGATAGTATCCAAAAGTAAATGTCTCTTACTTTGATTATAGTTGTTGTGCCACGTGCGGCATTGTTTACTTCATCAGCCTCTACGTCATAGTATTGGCAGATAAGTTTTAGTATATCTTTATTAAGCATTATTTAAATCTCCCTAAGCAGTGATAGAATTTTAAGTAACCTCCTACACCACGCTCGCCCTCTCGGTTCTTAGCTATGCTGTATTGAAGGTCAGTGAAAGGCCCCTTGGCATCAGAGGATTTAGCACCCTCTATGTCTCCGTTCTTTGGCCATAGTAAAAGGACAATGTCAGCATCGTTCTCGATGTCTCCACTATCCTTGAGGTCATACAGACTGAGCCCGGTCTCCCGCTTTGCTCCCTCTCTGTTGACTTGTGATAATAGTATTACACTTACGTTTAGTTCAAGTGCCAGCTGTTTTACCTTATGAGATATGTCAGCTATACCCTCAGCCTTACTATTAGCTTTGCTACTCCAAGGTATAAGCTGTAAGTAGTCAATGACTACTAGCTTTACCCCGTGCTTTCTTACGTAGTTCCTAGCTTGGCTGATTATATCTTGTGGATTCCGGGCAGTGTGTACTGTATAGAAAGGAAGTTCAGCCACCTCATCGGTAGCTTCATTAACTTTTTTCATATTAGCATCAGATATTACACCCTCTTGTATCTGCCTCAGATTAGCCCCAGAAACTACTTGAACCATACGCTTAAGTATTTGCTTACGTGGCATCTCTAAAGAGAATATAAGGGTAGGTACAGCGTCTTCTATCATAGCTTTGATTGCTATATGTAATGCAAGTGCTGACTTGCCACAAGATGTGGGTGCAGATAGGGTAAGTACCTCACCGGCACCTATGCCTCCACTGCCTAGCATTGAATCAAGTTGAGGTAAGTATGTTCTCACCACGTCATTCACATATTCTCCACTCATCATCTTAGCAAAATCTGCTTTGAGTTCATTAGCAGTATCAACGATCTTCTGACCGCTGTCTGCTTCTTGACTTACTCTTGCTGTCTGCTCTTCGACATTGGCCTTGATCTGTCTTGATGTGGCAGTCTCGGCAGATGCATTCTCTGCACCTAGTATGTATGCTCTTCTTAATTTTCTTAGGTTTGCTTTCTCTAGTACTAAATCTGTATAGTACTTCAGTTGTAATGTACTAGATGACTTGTCTAGTATCTCAATGATACCGGCAATGCCACCGACTTCTTCGAGGCACTCGATGGACTTAAGGTATTCCATTATAGATACCTCATCCACCGGAGTCTCGGCACTAAGATTGGCTACTGCTCGAAACAGTAGCCGGTGTCTTAGGAAATAAAAATCATCCTCGTTAATGATGGATGATACTGTGTCATATGCGGATGAGTCCCCGCTTAGACATAGGCAAGCAATTAGTTTTTCTTCAGCTTCCGTGTTGTGTGGTTCGACTAAGTCTATCATTCTCTTTTTGTAGTTGCTCAGTCAAAGCATTCAAACACTGGCCCAAGAATTTAAATCGATCCTTTGCTTCACTTGGAATTTCTTTTGTTGATATTTCATTGTAAGCATTTAATGATACTTCTGTAGCTTCGTGTATGGTCTTTAACATAATTTTATTTTGTGTTGATAGTTGTTAGTCTAGACCCCGCAGTTGTTGCAAGGGTCGTAGATTCTAACATACATATCCTTATTTATTATCTCGTTCTAGCATCCCTATGGCTATCAAGGAGTAACCTATCAAGTCCCTAAAAATGTCACGAGTGGTATCGCCTCTCTCATTGAGTGAAAGCTTACCATCTCGGCAGAATGCTTTAAGTCTCTGAAACTTATCTTGCATCCTAAGAGATACACCAACTAGTGGTTCAATGCCGAAGTCAGTTGACCCATCGAAGTTCTCAAATGGATTGTCTTGTGCATTACCACCGGTGTAATC
>CAACVF010000123.1_pt1 | contig 16129 bp, 22 predicted proteins | sample 2381781 | NCBI WGS metagenome assembly CAACVF01 (sample SAMEA5211967, study PRJEB30684) | marine metagenome | biome: Marine; feature: Epipelagic; material: Water | collected 2015-10-15 | depth 60 m | reverse complement strand
AAACCGAGCCAAACTAATTCCTTATCAGGTGGCACATCCTCACAATTAGTTGATACCACTCAATTAATCTTTTCATTCATTTACATAGCACCAAAACATAGCACCAAAACCAATCAAACTAATTCATTCAATATCACTGCAATTTTCAAAACTAATCATCATTGTTTAACCTTTAAGATTTTCTTTTGAATATTCCTTTGATTCTCTCTTTCACTCATCCATCATTTTTTTCTTCTGCTCTCACTTGATTGGGAGCAACTCCTATCATACTGATATCATTACATTCTTTATCTTTCTTTCTTTGTTCGTAAAAAATAGTTATTTATTGTGTTGACAAAGGATAATCAAAAGGTTATTTCTTTTATTCATATATTTAATGGGGCATCGCAAGTGCTTCAAATCTTAATCCTAAATAAAAGGTAACCAACATGGCTAAACGATCAGAGATTGAAAAGATCTTAAAAGTAACTTCAGCAACTCAACCAAGTCAGCCTGTTTTGCTCCTTGGGCCTCCTGCAATTGGGAAAAGTCAAACAGTTGCAACTGTAGCAAAAGAAACGAATAGAAAATTATATGATGTTCGTTGTAGTTATTTGGATGCAGTTGATACTCGTGGATTGCCTGTTCCAAATGTAGCAGAAAAAAAGGTTAATTGGTTAACTCCTGAATTTTGGCCTCAAGAGAATGAGAAAGAACCTTCAATCCTTTTTCTTGATGAAATAACAAACTGTCCAAATTCTACTCAAGTGAGTTTATTAGAACTTACTTTAGACAGGAGAATTGGAAATTATAAACTGCCTGAAAATTGCGTAATTATTGGTGCAGGAAACAGGGTTGAGGATAAAGCAGGCTCAAACAAATTAATAACTTCATTAGCTTCTAGGTTTCTCCCTATTGAGTTTGAATTAGATAATGATGATTGGATTGATTGGGCATGGAATAACGGCATTGACGAAACAATTATAAGCTTTATAAGGTTTCGACCTGATGCACTTTACGATTTTGATCCAAGAAGTAAAGAGTTGTCTTTTAGTTCTCCAAGATCATTGGAAAAGCTATCCAATATTAGAAAAGTTGATATTCCCTCAGAAGTAGAATTCTCTCTTTATTCTGGATTGATAGGAAAAGCAATTGCTTCAGAGTATACAGGCTTTTTAAGGACATATAGAGAAATGCCTGATCCAGCAGAAGTATTGCTTGATCCAATGAATGCAGAAGTACCAGAAAAGACAAACGTCTTGTATGCATTATGCGGAGCCTTAGCTAGAAGAGCAGAAAGTGCAAATGCTGAAAAAGTTATTATGTACGCTCAAAGACTTCCAAAGGAATTTGAAATGCTGTTAGTTAGTGATTGTGTAAAGCAACATAATAAAGATTTCACTGATAATGCCCTGTTTAAAAAATGGGCCTGTAATAATGAACTATAATCAAAAAAGGAAATATGAATTTTCAGATTAAATTGTGGATATGTTATTTCGCATTTAAATGTAGTTTTTTGCTTCCGTTTTATGCAAGCGGTTTAATTTAATAAATCAATCAATATTTAAACGAAAAAGGTAAATATGAGTAATATCGAAAACAAAGCAATTTTAGTAAGCATGACAATTAAGAAATGGGCATTATCCAAAAAGAGTAAAGAAGCAGGAGCAATATTAGCGACTCATTATGGTGCAAAAAATGGGGCTCATTCTGGAACCAAACATTTATTGGGCGGAAAAGAAAACAACTCCTTCATGGATAAAGCAGAAGCAATAAGGATCAAGGCTCAAGATTGTAGAGATTATTTTCTGGAACAAACTCTTCCATGGGCAAATGCAGGAGAAAGGATTTTGCTCAATCGGAACAAAGCAAACTTTGATTCTAAGATGAGAAGTTTAGAAGGTGAATTCTTAAAAGCAGTAAAAGAGTTTGTCAAAGTATTTCCTCAAGCAAAGGATGAAGCAAAGACTCATCTTAATAAGGATTTTTCAGAAGAGGATTTTCCTCAAGACATTGCTTCTAAATATTGTTTTGAGATCAATCGTTCTCCAATTGTCACTGGTAAGGATTTTAGAGTCGATCTAATGAATGAAGAGATTGAAGAGATGAGCAAATCATTAGATGAGCGAAACAAGAAGCTAACTCAAGAAGCAATGAAAGAAGCATTTCAGAGAATTACTAAAGAGTTGAAACCTGTTAAGGAATATTTTGACAAAGTTAATTCTGGAAACGATAAAGCAAGGTTTCATCCTTCCTTGATTCAAAACATAAATAACTTGGTTGAAGTTATTCCAAATTTGAATGTAACAGAATGCGAAGAATTAAATGATCTTGCAAAAGAAGTTAAAAAGGATTTTGGGAGCCTTTCAAAAGAGAAAATCGTTTCGATGGATAAGAAGCAAAAGGAAGTCAAATCAAGAGACTTATCCAAAGCAATGAAAAAAGCAGAAGCAATTCTTGCTTAATCTCAACCAATTAAGAGCAAGGATTTTTCCTTGCTCACAACCAATTGATATAAAGGTAAATCGAATGCATCCTAAAACACAAAAATCAATAAATAACTTAGTAATAGATCATCCTTTTTATGGAAGTTTATTGCTTAAAAAATTAACTATGATTGATGATGAGAATATCCCAACGGCTTGCGTAAATGGCAAGGAAATGAGGATTAATCCTAATTTTATTGAAACTTTGAATATTCCTGAAACTAAAGGTTTATTAGCCCATGAAGTTTTACATTGTGCTTTGCAACACATGTATAGAAGGGGCAACAGGCATAACGGCACTTGGAATGAGTCATGCGACTTTTCAATAAATGATATTTTGATTGAAGAAGGTTTCACATTGCCAGAAGGTGCGTTGTTAAATCCTGCTTTTAAAAATATGAGTGCTGAGGAAATATACACAAAACTTCCACAAAAAAAAGAAAGTGATGAATCTGGTCAAGGTGAAGGCTCAACTGGAAGCTTTGAAGATCCTCAAAAAGAGGAAACAAAAACAGGAGAAAACGAAGATGTTCAAGGCAAGCAAGGCAAACAAGGCAAAGGCGGAAATCAGGCTGAATGGCAAAAAGAGCAAGATGAATGGGCTATAGCTGTTCAACAGGCAAACAACCAAGCAAAAGCAATGGGCAAAGGTTCACCAATAGCAGAAGAAATAATCAAGGAAATTTTCCAGCCTAAGGTTGATTGGAAAGAAGAACTTGAAGCTTTTTTTGATTCATTAATCAAGGAGGATTATACATGGAGAAAACCAAATAAAAGGCATTATCCTTTGATTCTCCCAAGTATGGAAAGTGAAGGAGACTTGAAAAAGGTTTTGATTGGTATCGATTCAAGTGCCTCTGTTTCGATGGATGAAATTAAAACTTTTTTTGCTGAATTAGATTATATTCTCGAAACCTTTTCCGCTGAAGTTACAGTTTTAATTTGTGATACAAAAATTAGATCAGTTCAGAAGTATCAAGCAGGGGATACAGTTGAAAGAAAAGTTTTGGGCCGTGGAGGTACTGACTTTGACCCTTGCTTTAAATGGGCTGAAAATACGGAGTTTGATCCTTCATGCATGATTTATCTTACTGATATGGAATGTACTCCTCCGCTTGCTTCTCATTTTATAGATTATCCTATTGTTTGGGCAAGCACTCAAAAATTCAGAACTAAAACTGGATTGCCTGAAGCTTGGGAACAAATGCCAGAACAAGGTGAGGTATGGAAAAATTACAGAGATTGCAGAGATGATCTTTGCGTTTTAGTCGAACAAGACTAATCAATCAAGGCTCCAATTCAGGAGCCTTTTTTTAACTCCAATAATAAAAGGTAATATGGTTGATATGAATCAATTTTATAATGATTTAGAAACTTTCATGAATGAGAGATTTAGTGAGAATTGGAACATCCAAACTGATCATGAAGGAAAAGGTCTTTTAGTTAATTTGAATGTACATCCTGAAAATTTTCAAGAGAGAGAAAACAATGAATAAAATAACAATAAGAAAAGAAAAGCAATGGGGCAACGTCCATTATTATCCAGTTTGTTCAACTGCTAAGGCTTTTGCTGAATTAATAGGAACCATCACGTTAACTCCATCAAGTTTGAAAATGATTAAGTATAAGCTGAAATATGAAATTGAAGAACATCAAGAACCATTAAGTTTTTAATCAATCAAGGGGCTGAAATATGCCCCTTTTTTTTTGTGCCTTATTTCTTACATTCAACCAATTGAGACTATGCAGGATTTAATCATTTTCAGCATTTTAATTTTTCTTGGATCAATCATTTCAGGCATCCTTTTTCTTGCTCTCAGCCAGTTGTGTGCAAGGTTTTTCTCCTTTTTTTTATTTTTTGTTGAGGTTTTAGCGTGTCGTTTCTGGTGGCCCGGAATGCCCCGGAAATGACCCGGTAATGCTTCTGACATTGCCCCGGAATTCGCAAGATTTCGGCTATTTTTCAATCTAACGAAAAGGCTAGTTATGCAATCAATCAAAACAAAGTTTTTAGGCGCAACAGAGACCAAGCCCCAGAGGATAAAAGCTACCACTTCAGGAGGCTTTTCAAAAACAATGGGTTTGAACACAATCGAAAAAGAGATGCAGGAAAGGCATCTTCCAGAGGGGTTTTATAATGAGTACGAATCCAAGTCCATGATTGTCGCTGAAAAGCTCAGAGATGAAATGGGCTGGATGAATGAGATGGTTTGCGGATGGTTAGGCCAAAATGAAATTGTTTGGGTTTTTGTTGAAGGTAGCGCACGAATGAAAGCGAGGTCTTAATGAGGAAAATTAAAATTAAAGATTTTGAAAAAGCCTTAGACCTTTTTTTAAGATTAAAACTAAATACTGATTGGAATTGGGATTCCTCAATTGATGGTATGGGTCTTTTTATAAACATAAAAGTTGGCCCAGAAAACTTTTCAGATTTTTTAGATGAAAATGAGGACGTATGCTAACAGATTTCGCAAAACCAATCAAAAGCAAGGCGACCCGAATCGACCTTGAACGCCAGAATGCAAGGCTCAAGGAGGAGCTACGGCAAATGGAAAGTTACGCTAATCGTCTACACACTCAGTTGGAAGCAAAGATTAAACAGTTGAAGCTGATCCAGAACGACTATAGTTGCTAAATACGCCCTTGGTACACCCTGCCCGATTATATCGCAAGCAAAACCGAGCAGGGTTTTCAATCCTAACCAAAAGGTTAGAGATCAACCCTAACATACAACCAAGTATGAACAAGAAAAAACCATCGACCCGAAAAGCTGGCGAGACCAGAGGACGACCAAGTACAGGCAGGACGCAATTTGCGACTGTAAATGTGTTAAGAGAAGTCCGAGATTTGACCCGAAGATATTTAGTGAGGAAGGAAGCAGACACAGGCGAGATCGTTCCGATCAGCACGTTTGTATCTGAAGCCGTAATGGAGAAACTGAACCGAGAAAGAGCAGAACTATGAGCGAAAAGAAGAAAAGTTTTTTAAAGCGATTCCAGTTTGCAAGCATCCAGTTGCTTACAAGGTCGGAGTTGTATTCCGAAATCATGACCCTGAGAAGAAAGGTGCATGGTCTTCAAATTTCAATGGCTAAACAAAAATATAATAACGAGGTGTAAAATGGAATTAGTAAACGTAGAACTAGAAGCGATTATGTCCCCGCAGAAAATCAGCGACAGATTCACAAAGCAGGAGTTTGTTGTTAAGTATGACGAAAATCCACAGTATCCCCAATTTATTAAGCTGGAACTTGTAAACAAGGCCGTTGGTCGCTTGGACGAGTTTAAGCCCGGAGATATTGTCGATGTGCTTTTTGACCTGAAAGGCAGGAAATACGAAAAAGACCAAGAAACTAGATATTACACTTCACTTCAGGCTTGGAAAGTTTCAAAAGCCTATGGACAGCAGACAGCTACAGCGACAGCCGAAGCTCCTGCTAATCCAGACTTTGATGATGCACCTTTTTAAGAGAGAAATATGTATTTATATCACGGAACGTCCACAAAGAAGTTGGACAAAATTTTAGAAAAAGGTATTGAGCCGAGAGGTCGAAGAAAAAGCGTTTGGGCTGATTTCCCATCTCATCCAGACCGAGTATATTTGACCAACGCTTATGCAATTTGGTTTGCTATGCGAGCCGTTGATAATTATGGCGGTGATTGTGTCGTTTTAAAAGTCGATGTTGCAGAAGATTGGCTAATGGCTGATGAAGATTCCTTGGCCCAAGCCGATTGGACAGATGACGACCTGAAGTGGTTGAATAACCAATCTCTTCAAGAAAAAACTTTGTTTTGGAAAGAAAAGATTCCAGATTATCCTTGGCTATATCAAACGTCCCTAGAATTTTTAGGGAACTGCACTCATAACGGAGTGGTTATGCCACACGAAATTGAGAAATATGTTGTATTTGAATATACTGCGGAATTTTTCTTTTCATTTGACCCAAACATTTCACTCATGAATTACAAAATACTTGGCGAGAGTTACAGAAAATCGCTAGAGGCTTTTGTAGAAAGTGATGGCAAAGAAGGCCGTAATCCTCAAGAATACGCCCCCCATTACGCTTCACTAAAAAAATTCATGAATGAACATGATAAAAAAAGTCTAGCACCAATTTAAGAGAGAAAATCGAATGAATGAAGAAATAAAATTTAAAATAATACAAGATGGGTTTGCGTTATTTGGTCAAGGTTCTACACCAGATGAAGCCTGCGAAGATGCAGTTGAATGGATAGAAGATGCCAATAGTGCAGAAGATGTTAAAAATATGTTGACCCGTCCTGCGGATCGATTTCATGGATGTTTAACAATGCTTTATATTGGTGATGTAGATTTTAACCAATATGTTGATAGCACCAATTAGCACCAATTGATTACGACCAAGAGAAAGGCCGTAACCTATTGATTTTATTGGTGGGTCGGGAGGGACTCGAACCCTCGGCCACCTGATTAAAAGTCAAACGGCTTTTCTCTCTCACCTTGCAAATACAGTCATTCTTAGCTACAACGAATTAGTAGCACCATTTCAGCACCACAACCTTTTTCACCGAGAAGGACAATGAGACCAGAAGAACGAGTCGCCCCAGTAGTTTCACGGGGTATATGGGTTGGTCGCTTCCACGATTTTAAATCGGAAAACGGCACTGTTAAGAAAGCCACGTTATGCAGGATTGCAGACGTTGAATATGCGACCCTGAAAAACGGGAAAAAGCGCAAGCGAACCAAGAGCCAGATCCTTAACGAAGTAGAGCGATTATGGAAGGAAAAATATAAAGAATTAAAGTCGGGGGTCTCACGGGGGTCTCATCGAAATGAACGGCTTAAATTCAGCGAGGCCGCCCAAGAATTTCTTGACGCAAAAGCAAAAACCAGAGATGAAAAAACAGTAGAGCATTACCGAGACTCTTGCAACCAGTTGATTGCTTGTATGCAGTCTGATTTCGATGTTCAAAACCCGCCCCGGAATTTTGATGCAGATTTTTGTGAATGGTTACAGAAACGAGGAATCACGGATAATAGCGTAAATTCCCGTATTAGAGATGTCCAAGCTTGTCTGAACTGGCTTTATAAGAAGAAAATAATTAAGACAAAATATTACCTAGAAAAATTGAGAGCCACAGACCCAACTCCGGGGAGGTTTTCGGCCCAACAATTATTAGACATGGTCGACTACATGGATAGGCGTATTAATCACCCTTTTAATGACCGAGAATATCAGATGGGTGTGTCCATGATGAGAGGATTTATGATGATGCGCTACACTGCAATGCGAGCAGGCGAAGTAAGAGCTTTGCCATTGACCCGAATCCAGAATGAGATACACATAGCTGATTGTGTCGAAGCAGGATATAGAGTTAAAGGCCGAAAAGAAGCAGACTTGCCAATCCTCCCAGAGTTAAAGCCTTTTCTTGATAAAGACCTTGCCCAAAGGAATCCAAACGAAAAATGGTATTTGGATAATGGGAACGGAAAAATTCATTGGGCCAGTGTTGGGGAAATGAGTCGGCCCTTTAAAAAGATGTGTGATTCTTTAGGGATAAAGGGAGTGAAACCTTTGCATGGGTTTCGGTCTACGGCGATTTCAAATCTTCTGGATAACGGAGTGTCACCAAGGATTGTTCAGGCTTTAGCCCGGCATGAAAAAATTGAGACTACAATGGGATACCACAACGATACTAACCTTAAAATAGCCCCGCAAATCACGGGGCTGATCTAGTTTATGGCGGCTTATGCCGCCTGTTCTTCAAGTACCTTCCCTGCTATTTCTTTAAGCTCATAGCAATCAACTTTTGGTATACCGATAAGTTCCATTTGGAACCCATGATTTTCAATTATATACCCTAGATCTGGCATTTTAGGATGCTTCGTATCTACGATCAAAATCATTTCATAAATTCCTTCCGAAACTTCAAACAAGCTTTTTAAAAACCCACCGCATTCCTCAATTTCTTGATGATGCAGGATTTCTCCTGTTGAAGTTTTTTCGTATAAATACTTTCTGTAACCTACGATGTCCGAAATTTTAAATTTCACTTTATGAATTTGTTTCATCCACCCCCCCATCTACAACCAGTGCCAAAACGGTAAACAAGCTTTCTAGCAAAGCGTTTTGATTGCCTTTTAAATAAACCCAATATTAATTTATTCATTTTATGGCTCCTTTTATCATACCCATTTCGTTTGGGCGTTATTCACGATTTAGCAATACGCTCCAGAGCAGTTCGGAACGCTTCTATAGTTTTTTCTTGTGAAGCAACAAGTGCTTCTAAATCTGCAATTCGTTTATGCAGATATTTTTCTTTGTCCGAGGAAACTGCCCCGGAATTTCCTGAACCATTAAAAACATCTTCCAGTTTTTTTAGGTTCTTTTTGCTAGGACTAGACAAGCCCTTCTCCCACTTATAAATACCACTTGAAGGGGCATCTATTTTTTCAGCGAGTTCTTGCCGACTCCATCCGGCTTTTTCACGCTGAGTCCTTATTTCATCAGCGTCCATAAATCATTTTATGTTTGTTGAAAATAAATATTGACAAAGGTTATCCTTTTGGATAACATGCTTAATACCATATACATTTACAAAGAAATTTACAAGTTTTTTTTATATGACTATTAAGGAACTATTAAGGAACTCAGGTGTCACGCTACAAAACGTGGCAGATCGTGTGGGTCTCTCGACATCTAAAGTCTGTCAGGCTTTGGATGAGGAAACGATTGGCGAGGTTCGCAAGCAGGCACTTGGTTTGGTGCAAGAGCGAACTCAGTCATTGAGTGAGGGGCTGAAAGCTATTGAAGCACAAGGGGGCAGGATGCCCCACCACACCCCAAGCCATGACTGAAGGATACATCAAATTACATAGAAAGATCGAAGACGATGAGCTTTGGTTTAGTGAACCATTTACAAAGTCTCAGGCGTGGATCGACCTTATTCTTGGAGCGAACAGACACCCCGGAAAAGTGATGCTTAGAGATGTTTCAGTTTCCCTTGAAACAGGGCAATTAGCATGGTCGCAACTGACCATGTGTAAGCGTTGGAAATGGAGCCGTGGAAAGGTGAAAAGATACCTAAATTTACTCCAAAAAATCGAACGAATTTTAGTACAACAGGTGGGACAGCATAGTACGCTTCTAACTATCTGTAATTACAAGAAATATCAACTACGCAGTACAACAGGCGAAACGAAAGTATTACCAGAGGCGAGGCACAAACAAGAAAGGGTTATTAACGATAGTATAGAAAGTAGTATTACAAGTAATACTATTTCTAGTACTATCTTGTCTTTTTGCGAAGAAGTCATTGCAGATATAAACCAGACTTGGGGAAAGAAATACCACGTTGAAACATACGAGAAGAAAATCACGGCACTTCAGAAAAAGGGATACACGCTAAATGATTTTAAAGAAGTTCATCGGAAGATGAAAAAGAAATGGGAGAACGATCCAAAGATGAGTCCTTATCTCAGACCCAAAACACTCTATGTCCCAGAGAACTTTGATAGTTATGTGAATTTAAACGATTCCGTTCCTGACACTCCGTTGAAGCCAACGAGAGCAAACCTAGATCAACGTAACCGAACTACCGCAGATGGAATCAGAAAAAAATATTTTGGAGAACAACCAAGCGATACTGACAGCACTCCAAGCGATGTGCGCCAATTACCGGCAGGATCTAACCGAGGACATGATGGCAACGTGGAGCGCAGGGCTTCAGGATCTTACACCCAACCAGATCGGAGTAGCGACCCTAAGAACAATCAAATCTCTTTCCTGTGAATATCCACCTTATTTCCCAAAGATTGCTCAATTTCGTGAGCTTGTCGAAAGAGTTGAACCTGGCGGACAGTTTCAGTCACAGATCAATAACCCAGAATGGAAAGGCTTGCCCGAACCCGATTGGGTGCAAGAGGAACGATCTGCCCAGATTAAAGAGAATGTTGGAAATCTTATTTCAATGGTTAAAAAAGGTGAACCGATTAAGAAATCCATTCCCTTTAAACATACTGGGACAGAGAACGGCAGACAGTTTGAGATGTGGCAAGACGAAGAAGGTTTGGATTGGGTTTACTTCCACGACCATCCTGCGAACTCTCGACCTGAAGAATGGAAGACTGAAGCTCCTAAACGTGAATCTGAAAAAGATCGTTACGAAAGGATAAAGAAATCGCATGGATATGAATGAGGTCGTTGATGCACTCAGAGAAAATACTGAAGAAATGAAAAAACTAAGCCGAATTAATGAAGAAATGGGAAGGCTAAACCAACTTATGGAAAAGCTAATTCCACTTCTCGGCCCCGCAATTCGTGCAACTGACGTAATTCAAGAGCAACGTGCTAGTACCAACAAGTTGAGAGCAGGCATTAAAAAACAATTAGATAAGCTCTATGCCGACCCTAGTTGATTGCCTAATGGGAAATGTGGTTGTCAAAAAGCCTTGGTATATAAGGCTTTGGAGAGTGGTTCGGGGTCTAGTTCCGTCTAAACCGCCGAATGGAGCAATGAAAGAAAAATATAAGGATAAGAATGATTGAAGCCGAAATCAAGCCGTGGTTTGAAATTATTCAGAATATGGATAATGACGATTATCGTGGTTACGAAGCAATTTCCAAATCTGACCTAGATAAAATTAATAAATCAGTAGCTCACTGGAAAGCACCAAAAGGTGGTGCAACACCAGAAATGAAAGAGGGATCTGCCTTCCATTGCTATGTACTTGAGCCTTGGCACTTTGAGCGCAGATACAAAGAAGCCCCGAAATTACGAAAAAATACCAAAGCTGAAACTGAGTGGCACGAAGCAAACAAAGGTTTTCTTCCTGTGACCAAGGATCAGTTGGATCGGTTTGAACGCATGGCAGATAACGTATGGTCTCATCCAAAGGCAAGGTTACTACTAGAACCTCTTAATGAAGAAAATGTTGAAGTTAGTTATTTTTGGGAAACTGAAGTTTATGTCAAAGAATCTTTAAGAAAAGGGGGCTTCCATAAAATTAAATCCAAGTGCCGAGTCGATTACACAAACGAAGAACACAATATCCTAGTTGATTTAAAGACTACAAAAGACGGCTCAAATGAAGATTTTCCAAAGTCTGTTGCCAATTATCGCTATCACGTTCAGGCGGCGTGGTATCGAAACGGCTATCAGCAAATAAAGGGTGGCCCACATCCAGATTTTGTATTTATCTGCGTTGAAAAGACTGACCCTTTTGAAGTTTCCATTTTTACATTGGGCGATAGGTCGCTTGCTCAAGGCCAGTTACAAGCAAAGGCTGATTTAGCGAAGTACGCCAATTGGAAAAACACGCCTGAAGATCGGCGAGTGGATGGATACCCCGTTGATATACAAGAAATCGATATGCCCAATTGGGCCTTTAAGGAGATATGAATTGGAAATTACACCACAAAAAATTAGAGAGTTTAGAACAGCAAAGCGATTAACTCAACAAGAACTAGGGGAATTATTAGGACAGCATTGGAGTTGCGTCAGTGGTTGGGAATTAGGGAAATGGGGGCCAAGCAAAAAAATAATGCCTAAATTAATTGAACTAATTTTGCAGTGGGATGCTGAAAAAAAGCATAAAAATAGAGTCACTAATACCCTGAAAGTTGAACTCAAGCAAAAAAACAATGAATTGAAAATTTACAAAACATTATGTGCAAAACAAGAAAAACTTATTGACCAACTTACTAAGTAAAGGAGATCCAACAATGAATGGAAAAGATTTGGTCGTTAAATTAGATGAGATGAAGCCTAAATTTGCTAACGCTCTTCCAAGCTACTGCGGATTTACTCAGGAACACGTTATTAGAACAGTGCTGACCGAGGTTCAGAAGTCAAAAAATCTTTTGAGATGCACATTCAACTCTATCGCACAAGCGGCCTTGGAAGCCTGTTCGCTTGGCCTTCTACCCAACTCAGTGCAGGGATTGGCTTACTTGGTTCCTTATGGCGATAGGTGTCAGCTAATTCCGGGCTATAAAGGCTTAATCAAGCTTGCACTTCAATCACCTCATGTAAATTCAGTGAACGCTAACTGCGTTTACAGTACCGACAAACTTGAGGTCGAGTTTGGCCTAAATCCAAAACTTAATCATGTCCCAAATCTGGTTGATCCAGAAAAAGGTGAATTTATGGGTGCTTACGCCGTGGCGAATATGGCGAATGGCAACCCTGTTTTTGAGTATCTACCTAAGTGGCGTATTGACGAAATTAAAAACAAAAGCAAAGCGGGTAAAAGTGGCCCTTGGGTTTCTGATTACGAAGCAATGGCAAAAAAATCAGCGATAAAAAGCTTGATGAAAATACTACCTTTGGAAATGGACAAGATCGAACTTGCGGCTCTTAAAGCTGAAGACGGATCGGCAGGGTACGAGTTTGATTTAGATTCAAACGATTGGTCGTTTGTAGATGGTGAAGAAGAAGAAGATACACCAGCCAAAAGGTTAAACACAAAATTTTCGGGCCAATCCGGGGAATCGAAATCGAAAAATCGGAAAAATCAGAAAAACCAAACTGAAAAGTTGGAAAAATCACATGAAGAAGTGGCCTTGCTTGAAGTCGAAGGCGAGGATGGAGAAGTCGTCACTAATCTTTCAGGGCTTCAGCTTGCTACCAAGCAGTTGAGAGCAAGAGCAACCGACAAGGAAGGTTTGAAAGCATTTTATCATGAAAATGAGCCTAAGTGGGTTAAAGAACTCGGCCCCGAAAGCTCACAAGAACTAGGTGAACTTTACTCTGAACTTTTAGACACATGATAAACATCCCGTCAGTCCACAGCTTGCACTCCTCTCTCTACACGGGGCTTTGTTACCTTTTCCCCCGTAAATTTAGCAGGCTAACCGAAATGTCTCTTCCACTTGCGGTTCAGGACTAAGGTGGCTGGCGGGAAATCTTGTTTAACATTCCTGAAAGAGTCAAAGACAAGGCTTTACAAGGATAAACATGGCTATGAGCGAGTGCATAAATACAATTTTTATCAATGCTCATGCGGCGAAGTTAAAGAGATCCGAGCCTATAATGTTGAGAAAGGACACACCAAATCATGTGGACATTTAAAAAGTGTCGCAGGCCATAACACATGGAAAAAAAATTTGGTTTACACACAAGGCCGAGGTGGATGGCCTAAAAAACATAAGCACAAGACCTCACCCATTAAAGGAAAGATTAGGATTTATACCCCACCAAATCAGACCAAGATATATCACTACACAACTTATGAAGAACTTGAAAACGGGTTTTGGGGGTTTAGTTGAAAAGATCCCTAGCCCTTTTACGAGAGCAAAGAGCCATTGAGAAAGCCGCATGGCGTGAGTCAATCGGCAAGCTTGCTAAAAATACTTACAAGAATAACGAGCTAGGAATTGGTTCAATTAATCGAGACTCTCGGAAAGTCATGGGTGAGGGGGTTCGTGTTCTTGCAGACGAAATACACCTAAGAAAAAAAGCCAAGGTGGGGATGCCAGCGAGGTATTCCAGATTTCTAGAAAATCATAAAATATCTCCACGCACTGCGGCCTATCTGACCTTCAAGGTTACGATGGATCTCCTCAGTCAGTCCACGACTCACTATTACGATCAGTTTTGTCGAAGGATTGGTGCAACCATCGAAGATCATGCCCGGATGGAATCGTTTTCGATCCAGCAGAAGAATCTAAACTACGCAACGAACCGGGTTAATATCAGACGAGCTAACAGTCGAGCGATTAGGAGAAAGAATCTAATCAAGGCTGAAAAACTAGGTGGTCTGGTCTGGGATGATTGGACTCTAAGACAAAAGCAGGAGCTTGGGCAGTTCCTTGTGCATTGTATGAGACTAAAAACAGGGCTGATTGAGTTCCCAGTTGTCGGCACTGCACCGAAGCTTAGAAAGTACGCAAGGCTATCTGATTCAGCAGTTGAGTGGATGAAGGAATTACTGAGTGAAGATACACGTAAGTCTAGCCTAACACCTCCAACAGTAAAAGAGCCGAAAGAATGGTCGGGTGTTTTTGACGGAGGTTATTACACCAACGCTCTCAAGTTTCCTGCAATCAAACTTAATGCTTCTAGGTATTTAAAAGATGCCAATGCGATTGTTCAGCCTAAAGAATATGCCTGTCTAAATGCGTTGCAGAAAACCAAATGGGCAGTTAATAACAGGCTCGCCGCACTGATCCAGCACTGCCTTGAAGAAGATATAAGAATCGGAGGTCTACCGGGGCCAGAACAAGAGCTTCCAGTAAGCCCGTTTAATAAAAAGATTCCTAAAGATCAGATGACCGATGCTCAGAAGGAAGTCCTGAAAGAGTATTCGCTTCATGCTCGTAGAGTTCGGGAGCTTAATGCTACGAACAGATCCATTCGCTTACACATAATCCGTTGTATGCAAGCGGCGAGGGCTTACGAGAACAGAGCTTTCCATTACGTTTATTACTCAGATTTCAGAGGGCGAAAATACCCTGCCTATTCTCCGATGTCTCCTCAAGGCCCAGACTTTTCAAGGGCATTGCTACTTTTCTATAAGGGATTACCAATCAAATCCAAGGAGTCTGAACTCCTGTTTGCATCTCATGGAGCAGGAATGTACGGCAACGATAAGGTTTCGCTCTTGGAGAGACACAAGTGGGTGCAAGAGAATGAACATATCATCGTCAAGGCCGCCGAGTCTCCACTTGAATATCAGTGGTGGACTGAAGCAGACAAGCCTTTCCAGTTTCTAGCGTTCTGCTTTGAGTGGGAGAGCTATCAAAGGGACAAGAAGAAGTTTAAGTCTCAGTTACCAATCCAGATGGATGGATCGAACAACGGACTACAACACTTTTCGGCCCTTATGCTTGACCCGGTGGGAGCGCACCTGACCAATCTAAAACCTAGTGAAGTTCCACAGGATATTTATCAAGCAGTAGCAGACGAGGTGAAAGAGCTAGTCGAAGCTGATGCCCAACAAGGACATTCGGTTGCAAAAGGGTGGCTTGAATGGGGAGTGGATCGAAAGATTTGCAAACGCCCCGTAATGATTATCCCTTATGGTGGGACAAAGACAGCTATGAGACAGTACGTTGCCGACATGGTGGAAGATGGGCTTGCTTCAGGAAAGGTTTTTCCTTGGGAAGCAACAGGCCCACGACCAACTGGATGGAAAGAATCTGGATACTTGGCTGACCACATCGACACGGCTATTCAGAAAGTCATGGGATGTGCCAACGAGGTCATGGATTGGATCAGAGATGCGGCCCGTGAGTATGCTCACAATGGGTTGCCACTAACTTGGACTAGCCCCAGTGGTTTTCGGGTTTTGCAAAACTACCTCAAGGTGAACACTAGGCGAATATTCACCCAACTTGATGGGACGTTTATCGCAACTCGGATGCCTTATGAGACTGACGAAATCCAGACACGAAGGGCTGTCCAAGGTTCTAGCCCCAACTTTGTCCATTCCCTTGATGCTTCCCATCTCAGTCACACTGTACTCGACTGCGCCGATCAAGGCGTGGACGACATGATGGTGATTCATGACTGCTTTGGAGTTCACGCCGCCAACTCTGGCAAGTTGATGAAGACTCTCAAGAAGCAGTTTGTGCAGTTGCACACACCCAATCTCATGCAAGACCTCAAAGACCAACTAGAAAGTTATGGCCCATGTCTACCTCATGTCCCAAATCGGGGTGAGTTGGATTTGAAGCAAGTTCT
>CAACVF010000121.1_pt1 | contig 16170 bp, 17 predicted proteins | sample 2381781 | NCBI WGS metagenome assembly CAACVF01 (sample SAMEA5211967, study PRJEB30684) | marine metagenome | biome: Marine; feature: Epipelagic; material: Water | collected 2015-10-15 | depth 60 m | reverse complement strand
TTCCATCCTCGTAAGGCAACGTCCAAACCAATCCATTGTCCAAGTCGAGGGAGGAACTGCCCGAGAGGTCCGAGATTGCGGGCGCCTTCAGTCCGACGTTGTAAGGAGTTCCCGGGGATCCGTCCCACCCAAATAATCGCAGGACGGATTCGAAACCTGCGGCCGTCGCGGACGGAGCATTCTGCGGATGAATTGGAAAACCTTCTTTGGCGTATTGGAGAAACCGAAACTCAGGGACGTTCGAATGGATTTGCTGCCCGTTGATCAAAAGGGTTCCGCCTAGCTTCGGGTTGAGATCGTGGATCAAAGCGGTCGGAATCATCAGATCAAAGACAAACCGATTGTCGCGCGTAAAATCGATATGAAAACGGGTTTGCGGAGTGTCCCCAGTTACGATTTGAAAGTGAGAATAAAAAACCAGATTTTCAATGAAAGCTTTTACCCTTCTGGCTTGCGTACTATCGAGCAAAGTTGGCGTCGTTCCCTTCTCGAAATTACCGTCAAATTTCCAGTTGATGTTCGGAATACCCGCTTTGCCCATCGAGCTTTTCATGTTATCAGCCATTTTATTCCGCCTTCGCTACAGCTTCAATTTGTTGCCAGATATTCCCGGAGCCGTAAAGTCGATCCAACCGAGGATCCGCAATCGAGATCGTCGTGCCGCCTGAGACATATCCCGTGTATGTCGAATAACTGGGGGTGGTTCCTGAGTCTACATAATCGACTATTTCACCGCGCGAGTTCGAGATTGTGAGTGTTTGAGTGCCGACCGCAAAATCAGTGTAAGGATCCGCGGTTTTCATAAATGTATAATTTAATTTTGCCGCGGCCATTTTCGGTTGAGGGGATCTGAAATTTGTATCTGTTTCGTATGAGTCATAATAACCGGGGAAGGTGTATGACTCATAAGAATAAGAAGTGAAAGAACTCGGGACCGTTCCGAACCTCCTTGTCCACTGGACTATTCCTCCGCCGATCTCTTGCGGTTCGGTTTCTTCAAAAAGATAGGCGCTGGAATATGTTCCATCTGCGGTATCGAGGGCGAGCGGGGACCACGAACCCGAGGCAATTACAAAGTCGCGTTCATAAATAATCGCTGTGGTGGATCCGATCGATTGGAGAGGGTAGCTGATGCGCGGGGTTGTCCCGATCTCCACCGCGGTCGTCCAGTTATCTCCATTGGGATCGTCGTTGATTACTGCCATTTTTAGATCCTATTGATTCACGAATTTTCCTTTCAAGGTCCGGTCGATAGACTTGAGTGAATTATCCATCGAACTGAGCTTGCTCATTATAGGCTTGAGAGAGTTTTTGAAGGAGGAGGAGGAGATGGGCGCCGTGCTTGCGGTTGATCCCTTCGCTCCTCCGCCCAATCCTAGTTTCCCCGCGATGCCTCCAAGTACATTCCCGGCGCCCCCCGCAACCTTTCCCGCTAGGTCGAGCGCTTTGCCGCCTAGCTTCAGAACTTTTCCGAAGATCTTTTCAACTACGGCGCCCATTTTCTTAAACATCCCGAGGACCATATCAATCTGGCGTTTAAAGATGTTGCTGACTGCTTTCATTACGGAGGAGGCGATGTCCTTGAGCTTATCGAAAATGCTGAAAATGGTTTTGAAAACTTTCTCAACGAAATCGAGAATGAATTGGAAAGCTCTTTTGAAATCTTTCGTGACCGTTCCGCCAAACAAGACGAAGTAAACCAGATCTTTAAAAAAGCGGAGGAGATCGCCAATTTTTTCGAACACCGAGACCACAGCCCATTTTATTTTATACCATGCCTCCACGAAAAACTCCGCAACTTGAGCCATCCCTTCCTTGATCAGTTTATACGTCCCCGCAAAGATCATCCAAATTGCGTTTAGTCCTTCCCCGACCGCGGCAACGAAACCGGAAACAATCGAAACGATAAACATGAACACGGGTTCCATCTTCAATATCGTCTCCAGCAGGAAAGTTATGATGCTGATACACGCTTTGATTCCTTCGATAAGGAAAAAGATTGCGGCGCCCGCGATTTTTAAAGCTGCGGGGAGGATCCGCGCTAGGCCCGGGGCGAGTTCCGTCAGTAACCGGATCACAATTTTTATCACCAACCCGAGTATCTTCATCAGCGCGGTAATAAATTTTACAAGCTTCACAAGGATCTCTCCGAAAGATCCGGAGAGGTATTCAATCGCAGTCTGAAATATATTGGTCTCATCCGCGTTCTCCTTTAATCCTCCAAACAAATCTTTGAACGCGCCGATTAGGGCGGTGATCTCCCCTTGTAGCTCCGCTCGAATCGTAAAGAATGCGAGCATCAAAGCATCGAGCGCGTCCCTGAGTCCCGGGATCCCGTCGATGAATCCTTTCAGCTTTTTAGCGACCAGATCAAAAATCCCTCCCAACCCTTCGCCTAGCTTTCCAGCCGCTCCGCCGAAGATCTTTTTCAGCGCATCGAAGATCCCGCCAAACATGAATTTTATATTGAACCCGAGATCGATGAAGTTGCGTTTTACTAGGTCGATGAACTTCTGGAAGTTTTCTCTGGTTGGATTAAGGACTAGCTGGAACACGCCGTTGATGACGTTGAAAAGATTTTTCCAAACTGCCCCCAAGTCCTTTGCGATAAGGGAAAGGAACTCCACCACGAGGAAAATTTTGCGATATAGGAAAACGAAATAGGCAGCAAGCGCTTGAATGGCCGGGATAATAACCGGGGAGAGGTCCACGAAAATTTTCCCGAGCTTTTGAACCGTCCGAATAAGTAACCCGGCGATGGGCAGAAAAGTTTCGAGAAGCTTTTGCCAAGGCAGATCCTCAATCGCTTTGCCGATTGCCATGAAAGTCGGTTTCAATCCTATATTCCACACGCTCATGAAACCGTTTATGATCCTTTCAAAAGGGATCTTATCCATGCGCGCAATAATCTTTTCAATGAACGGGGCAATCATTTCTAAAACCGGAGCGATCGCCTTGCCCAATTTTAGCATTACCACTTTTAGGTTCGCGACTATCTTTTCAAGAGCGCGTTTGAGTCCCGAATCCATTGTTTGAAACGCTTCGTCCGTCGCCCCCGTAGCGATTCCCATTTCCTCCATAACCCCCGTGAAGCCTTGCCCGTTTTTCGAAGCAATAACCATAGCGGCTTGAAGCGCCTCGACTGATCCAAACATACCTTTGAGAACTGTCGTGCTGCCCCCGGAAGCTTTTTGAACCATCTGCATCGCCTTCAATAATCCGCCGGGTTGCTTCATAATATCAGCAAGGTCGGAGGATCTCATCCCAACGGCATGAAATTGATCGGCCATCATTTTATTCGGCGCCATCATTGATAAAATCGCTTGCCGAATTTGCGTTGTCGCAACTTTAGTCGGAACACCCGAGGCGGTAAGGGTAGCGATGGCAGCGCCAACGTCCTCGAATCCGACTCCTGCGGCAGCGGCAGCGGGGGTTACGTTATAAAGGGCGGAGGCGAGTTCCGGGAAAGTCGTTTTGCCTTTTTTGATCGTCGTAAAAACAATGTCACTGGCTTCCGCGGCGCTTATCATGTCCGCTCCATACGCGTTCGTAATCGATGAGAGCGCATCGACTGACTCCGCGGTAGTCGATACCCCGGCCTTGGCGCCTTTGATCGCGGTTTCTAAAAATGAAAAGACGTTATCCGGAGGGACTCCCGCGGACAGCGCTTGGTAAAGTGAAGGCACGATTTCCTCCGGGACAACTCCCATTTTTTGGGAGAGCGCCATGACGTCCTTTTCCATTTTCCCCATAGCCTCCTTTGACATCCCGGGCATAAGGGTAAAAACCTCTTTCATTCCCTGCTCGAAGTTCGCGAACTCCCGAACGGACGCAGCGGCAAAACCTCCCAAAGCAACCGCAGCGACCTTAACTCCGGTTTTGACCGCATTAGTAACCGCGGCCATCGAGCGCTTGGCCCAATCCTTCATCTTTTTTCCTGCCGCAGTTAACCCCCGAGCCAACGCGGAGGAGTTAACCCCGATCATTGCGGTGATGCTGAATTTTTGATTAGCCATTCGCCTCTGCCTTTTTGATTTCGTTGAGCATTTCCGCCCGGACTCGATCCGCGTTGGGGCTAAAATTCGGCGCCGGGGATTCGCTAACCCGCGCGGCCATCGAGGAGGAGAGAAGCATGGCCCGTTCAACGGGCATTCTCATTATCTCCTCGTGACTCCAGTGGTATTGAGAAGCGAACGCGTCAACCATCTGAGGCAACCAGTGGGCGTTCGGGTTTTTTTCATCGGATCCGCCCCCGATCGCTTTTGAAATTTCGGTCATGTACTCCGCGATCAGATTTGCGTAGCGCTTCCAGTTGATCAGATAATTATTCCAGCAGAATTTTTTCCCGGCCCATTCGCCTACCCGGAAGTCAGGAGAGTTAATCCAGAGAAAAGCCAAAACATCTTCCCGACTCGGTTGGTGGCCGTAGACGAAAGGGGATTGAACCTGCTCAAGCCAAAGCAGTCTTTCAATCGTCAACGGCGCAATTTTAAACCGACCGAGCGGGATGATAATTGGCAGAAAAGACAAGGCGACGTTCGCCCGGTCTTGCTCCCGTGCCTCTGCCAGCTTCGGTTTGAACTCGCGCCAAACCTCCGCGGGAGTCGGCATCAGTTCAATTTCTTATAGAACGAAACCGAGCACTTGGCGTAGTCGCCTTGTGTCTGCGCGTCACCGACTTCTGTAAGGAGATACGTTGTGTTGTTTCGTCCCGCGCTCAATACCATCTCGTTTCCAAGCACCGGATTAGCAGTTGTGCTCGCTGCGTATTGAAGGGTTGCGGTCCCCTCGACTCGGTTTGGCACGATCGTGCTTCCGAGGGGTTCGCCGTTGGAATCGTTTATGTCCACGCGGTTCGAACCGTAAGTAAAATTCATACTCTCGCAAATATAGGTGACAGAGTTAATAGTCACCGGGGAATCTTCGATGCCGAAGGACTGAGTGCCGTCTGATGTAATAGCCATTTTTTGTGTATCTCCGTTTTACTGGGGTTGCCTGTATGGTGGTTAAACCGTTTCAATTAAGGTCCGCGTGTCAACCTTACGAAGTCGGCCAAGCGTCATCCCGGATCTCCCAAACGAGACTATAATTCATTGTTGTTACGTTTAAGTCCCCGTCAGCTTCATATTCGTTCGAGGTTAGCCGTATGTGCTTTAAATCATAAAATGGGTTATTTGGTCCCCGGGTTAGGGAAAAGACGCGGAGAGCGTTTCCTGAGAGCGCTGTATCACTCGCGGAGGAGAGTACAGCCAATTCATCGTCCGTTACTGAACTCACCGTGAAAACATTCCCAAACAAACTGATTTTATCCGCGGCGCCTAGCGTCGTGGTGAACTCAGTTCCGGATCCTACCAGTTGCGTGGAGTCCTCCGCGATAGAGCACGAACCGATCAAAACGGAGTCCGTTGTCCAATTAGATCCCGAACGCATTAAGGCCGTTCGAACCTTCGACCGATAACCCGCGTGGGCGCTGGCGCCTCCGGTTGCGTTATCCGTTAAAAGTCGCGCAACAAAGTTGGATGTGAATGCGCGATAATCGAGGGTGGAGGAGGAGGCGCCCCCGTTTCGCGGCGCCGCGGGTTCATAAGCTTCTTCCACCATCAGTTGAACTTCGATTCGAGGGAGGGTTAAACTGTCCTCAGTAACCGTTCTTTCAATATCGATTCCAACGTCAGCATTCAGGAAAGTCACCGCGGCTTTTTCCCAGTGCTCTTCCCAGTTATTTAAGTCATCAAGATCGGTCGCGGCCATTATGAGTCCCCTTGATATTGAGAGATACAGATGAGCTTGAGCAGGATCCCGTCCGGGGAGGTATCGATTTCAAACACTTTGTAATTCTTGCCCCCGGTCGAGAGCACCCAACCTTTGCTCGGGGTAGTCGATAACCCGTTGATGTTTATGTAAAAGGTCTGATCAATTATTTCCTCCCGGCCATTTAACTCGACGCTGAAAGATTGACCGAGCGCCTGTTGAGACGCGGTAAAAGTAACCCCGGAGGAGGAGGAGGGGGAAACGGTTGTCAACGTCACCTGACAATCCCCGTTCGCAAAATCGAGATCCTCCGAAAGTTGTGAGATTGAGTATGAGTTCGGCATCTTAAAAAAACCCCCTTGCGCCATTTAAAGCGCAAGGGGGTCTATGGCGAGATCCCAAGCGGTTTATGCGCCTGTGATTTTTTCGCCCGCGTTCGCGTTGATAATAATTTCATCAACGCAGTTGCGAACCCGCACGACGCTGGCAGGTGGTTGCTCCGTGCGATAGGTTTCAGACACGAAAACCCCGCCGCGCGCATTGTAAGCGAGCGTCCGTCCGATTCCCCCGTTGGAGAAAGGTCCGTTGGCTAGGCTTGCCACATAAAAGGATGTGGTGGGCCAGATCTTCGCGCTGCTCCGACTTTGCCCCTTGGCGGCAGAGTTATAGCGACTGTTGCAAATGATAACGTCATCCACTCCGAGAACTCGAGCAACTTGGTCCGTTGCAAAAGCGAGCGTACCGGATCCGTTGATCAAGTTTCTCATGTCATCAGTCTGGAGCATTTCTTGGTATAAGCTCGACTCGATAACTAGGTTGATGCCCCGGAAGATCCCGTTGCCGTTGAGGCGCTGTACCGCGTCGTTAATATCCTTGATTGGAGTCGCGGTGCTGGCGTTGCTCATTACCGCGGTGGCCGCAGTCGAATTGAAGCTGGCTCCGCTTAAAGCGGAAGCAACCCTGAGTTCGTGACCGACCATTAAGTCATCGGCAAGTTGATTGGCCGCGACGGTAGCAATATCAAGCAGGGCGTCAGTCCGAGCGTTGGCGATGTCGAGATCATCCAACATATTCTCAACGCCATACTCGACGCACTCAAAGGAGGCGCTCTCAAACTCCCCGGTCGTGTTGGCGAAGTTAGCGCCAGCCGCTCGAGGTTTGCTGATGTCGTTATCGAATTGGTTGCCCTTGATTAAAACATATTTGCCCGTTTGCGTATCGCTCCCCTGAACCGGGAGGATGCGTGTGCCGACGTATTGTTGGCGGTCGACCTCGTTGACCGCCTCATTGATGATCGGGTTAAAGGTCGCTGAACTGGATGCGAAAATACTCATGCTGTTTTATTCCTTATGCTAAAAAGGTTTGATGTGGGATTAACTCAATGACGTCCCCGTCGGTCGAGGATGCCTCAAGAGCAACTCCGATTTTGGTGTTGCTGCTATCGGTTCCGACCTTCCCGGCGCCGTTAATGTAGCAAGTCGCTGCGATGGCGATCGTATCGCCTCCCGCTAAAACTTGGATTGTGCCTCCCGCGTTAAGGAGTCTCACGTTGCCGTAACCGCTTGCGGCTACGTCCTCGGTGGTGACTCCAATAATTTGTTCGGTGGCGTTGTCGCCACTGGCTGCGATTGTCCCGCTGCTGTCCACTGTGACCAGTGAGTACGCGGGGATTGCGACTCCCGTTGCTTGGAAAGTCCTTCCCGAATCTTGGTTGGTTGTAGCACCCATTTTCGTTTAGTTGTTTTGGAATAGTTCTGGATTGGTTTTGGCGATCGCAAGCACAGCCACTTGGCGGTTGTGCGTTGGATTAGATTGTAGATATGCCTTCATCAGTTCTTCGCGCTTCTCCTCGACGGAAACTGCTGCCGACTCAGGCGCCTCGGGGATAGGATCCGTGCCGAGTTGGATTTTAGTTAACTCCTCGACGCGGGATTTGAGTTCAGCAATTTCACTCATCTCCTCCTTTTTCTCACCGGACTCCGCTTCGCGATCGGGAACCCCGGTCATGTCCATGAGTTCCTTGGTTCGGTCCCGGAGTTCCTCCACCCGCGTGTAAACCTCCTCGACTGCCGCGCGCATTCTCCGTTGATATTCATCATCAGGTTCCTCAAGGCCGAATTCGTCGGAGTCTTTCGACTCAGTTGGCACAACGTCCTGTTCATCCTCGGCAATCCGGTTATCTTCTCCCCGGCGCTCGTCATCCCGGTCCTCCTCATCCTGTTCGGCCAGTGCTTTTTTCTTTCCCTTTTTCTTTGGAGCGGGTTCTGGCTCCGGGGCAGGAGAAACGGAGGGCGCTTGCTTCTCCTCGTCGCAAACGTGATGCGCGCTCGCGGATTCGTTGGAGAGTTCGATTTGATCGGGTTCTTCAGCGTTCATATCTTTACCTTTTAAAACCTTGTCAACCTTACCTGAGAAAAGGGCGCCGTTGGCGGCAGGGGTATCGACGAAATCAGCGGACGAAATCGACAAAGGGCGGATCGTCGGAATTTCAAAGCGCGAGTTTTCAGGCGCCTCATAACCTTCCAGCATTTGCTCGGATCCGTCTGCGAGTTCCCAAAACAACTGACCCTCGAAAACGATAGAAACCCCGAAGGACTGCGGCGCCACTTCAGCAATCTCAAACAAGCGGTCGTATTTCTCAGGGTCGTATTTCTTAAAGGACTCCAGCGCCGTGAATTTTTTTGCACGGATCTTGTCTTTGTCCCGGTAGAAACCCGAAAAGTAACCTGCCTCAGTCAAGAGTCGGTCGCCATTCGCTCCGTCGTGAGATAGATAAGCGGGGAGAGACTTTCCGAGGAGGAGCGTGATTGATGATTCTAAAGTTTTCTGACTTATCATCATGTGATGTCCCTTCGCTTCTCCTTCGGAGAGGATAGAAATGTCCATGATCGTCCCGGCCTCCCGGTCGACTGGTCCGGATTCGACCGAGAGGCAAAAGGTTTTGAACTCCTCTTTTGCGCTCAGTTGGTCGGAGTCGAATTGCGCGTGGCAAACCGCAACCCGCTGGCGTTCGTCCGGGTATTCCTCATTCATAAGCGCCGACTTCATACAGCGTTGAATAAAATCCCCGCGCGATTCGGTCGCGCTAGGTTTTGGCATTTCTAATTTCTCCTCAATTTCCGCTTTGGCCTCATCAAGCAACTTCCCGGATGACTCAAAAATGTCCTTTTCATCCGTTTGCGCGGATCTCCCCCGGATTGCCCGAAGGCCGTTGATGCTGACGGTTTTGAAATCACTCGAATACGGGTAACGATAATGCGCCTTGGTGTCCTCCCCGGCCTCGGAATTGCGGCCAAGATAAAATTTTCCAAACTCCTCGAAACCTTTGGCCTCAAGAAAATCATTTTCGGCGGAGGCGCTTGGCCCTTCCCAGCTTTCCGTCTCGGAGACTTTCCCCGCTCGGATTAGTTCTCGCGCTTTGGTGACGGCAGAATTGGACCGTGTGGTTTCTAAAGTTTCAGTTGTGTTCATTTCAATTAACTCCTTTTTTTTGATTCTTTCGGTTATCGCTCCCGCCCAAACCTTTCCGGGATCTCCTCCCCAAAGCGCCCACGCAATTCGTCCCGCGCTGGGAAACCCTTTTTCACCCGGTCGAAATCCTTCTGCATTTTTATCAACTTCGTGACGCGCGAAAAAACTGTTTATGCGCTTTACGGTTTCTTCTGATAAGTTCTCGCGCCTGACTAACTGATTGGCGCGAGTCGCCCCCACCCGAGTTCCTCCGCGCTGATATTCCTTCCGCCACGCCAAACCTTTAGCTGCCTCCGCAGCCATTCCCTCGGTCGGCTTGAAGGTTTCAGCCAATTACTTTATCGGATCGGGTTTTGCCTTTTTAGGCGCCGCGGGTTTTTTGATGTCTCCATCTTCAACCTTCTTAACCCAATTCTGTTCCATGGTCGTTAGTTCGGCCAATAAACCTTTTGAGGGTTTAGTGAGGTAGTCGTAAACTTTCTGTCTCATTTTTTAGGTTCCGGGGTTTGGTTTTCTGATTGCTCGAGGAGATCCGCGTAATTGACGTTGGCGAAGGTTTCGAGTTGATTGAATAACTCGCGGTAATCTTCGATGCCGAATTCAGCGGCAACTTGTTTTGCGTCCGAAATGTTTTGCGCTTTTCGGCGCATTATATTCAACGCGGAGTCTCCGAAGGTTGACGCGACGTCATCCAAACTCATAGCGCCCAGCGCAATATATTTTAGATCAGACTCAACTTGCGAACTCCGGTTGATCCAACGAAAGCGCGGTGGCTGGAAGCGGACAAGGAACGGATCCACGACCTCCGCCGGGACGGATAAGTCACCGTCAGCCACCCATTTAGCGACTCGCCAACGGTAGATCTTTTTCATCAGATCGATTAGGCAATTTTGCTCCTCCTCGACCTGCGCTTGATATTGCATTACGACTCCCTGCGAAGCGGAGAACGAACTGCCGCCAATATCGCCAAGCAAAAATTCATAGGGGATCCCGATGGCGGCGCCAACTTTCCTCAGTTCGAACGCCAGCCACTCAATCCCGTCGACGTTCGGGCGCCCGTTCGGCGCTATCGTCGACACATCCTCCCCGGGTTCGAGATAATGAAAGGTGCCGGGTTCAAAGTTTTCCAATCTTCCAACCGTGTCTTGCTCGTTATCGGGCGCCCGGTTTCCTAGCTCAAAGTTGACGGCGCCCTCCCTCTTGATAACTGCTGATAAGCTGGCGGAGACTTTAGCCGCAATCATTTCAATTTCTTCGTACTCAGAAACGTCCATGAGCGTATTGACGCAAGGCGCTAGGGTAGGAACTCCGCGCCACTGACTCGGGCGCTGGCGTTTCATATACAGCGAGAAGTTATCCGCCGGGACATTTACAACATCAGTCAACGTCCCGTTAACCCGGCGCCCAATCTGGTACTCGATGGGCCTTCCAAATTCGTTTACAATCACCCCGTTTTTGTCCGGGTCATTCTCGTTAAATCCGGAGACTCCCATTGGAGATCCGATCCGGGATCCTTCGAAGATTTGGAGCAGACCGTTGCTCCCGTATAAAACCCCGATGTCACCAAAGAACAGAGGAGCGTCGACCAACTCTTGCTGGACTTGCTTCATATTCATCATGTGGGTTACTTCGGGGTGCTCCGCCCAATCCGTATAGAGATTGAGAATCTGCTCGTTGAACTCCTCCGAAGGGGTCGCGGGTTGCGGCACGAGTCCGGATCCCACAACGTCCGTCCTTTTTAGCCGGGAGATTGATTTCACAATCGGGTTATTCCGCTTCATATTTAGCAGATTTCCCACAAGCTCATCCCGGTCGTATGGCGGCAACTCAATGTTCTCATCACGGATAGGGTGAAAACCTTTTGCGCGTCGATAACGGTTGGACTTGATAGCGTCGTATCCTCCGAAAAGGATTTTTCCCGCAGTCTTTATTCTATTCCAAACGGTCAGTTCCATTTTTCGAAGTCCACGCGGTTTTTGCCCTTGGCTTTATAAGTCGTTGAGCGAAGGAGAATCAGTCTTTCAAGCTTCTCGATTTCCGCCCAAAGGGAATCCCGGTCCGCGTAGGTAAACGTGCGATCACCTAGCGTGTAGCTCGACGCGGGAGATGTGCTGATGTTTGTGTACGCGGTGACGAGGTTATCACGCAGGGTTTCCAGCGTTGATTTGCTTATTCGCTCCGCCATTACTAACTGGCCGCGTGTCAACCTTGCGCTAGTCGATCATCAAACCCGGGTATTTTTTCGCGATCGTCTTGGCTTTATCCATCGCCCCCGTGCGGAGGTTGTTTCGGAGATAACCCGCTCGACCGCTCATCGCGGATCTCAGGGCGAATGCTCCCATTGCGTTTTTATTGATCGCGCAGTTCGCCGCGTTATCGACTTTGATTGCGTATGAAAATGACTTTTTAATCGGAACCCCGTTTTCAACCTCGTTTTTGGCATACGATCCCCCTTGGGCGCGGATCGCTTTTCGCATCGAGGCCATACCCTTGAATTGGGTGGTCGATACTCCCGCCTTGATGGCGATAAGAAGCCAAGTTGCTTTCGCGGACCAAACCCGCGCCAACCTCCTCGCCCGTTCTTTGTCTACTTTCTTTTTGAGGCGCTTCCAGATGGGTTCCGGGTAATAGTTTTTGGTCCAATAGTTCCGCCCGTTCATTTTTACGAAAGGCACAAGCTCATCATTCTGCGGAGTTTTCGAACCCTTGACGCGTCCGGATTTTTTGAATTTTCCCTTGGCGTCTTTGGATTGCTTGTGTCCTTCGGGAAGGTTCTTTTTGCCGCGACTTTTAATGGTCCATTTTTTCCGAATCGAGGCGGCGCTGCCCTTCTTGGTTTTACTCGACGTAGTTGCTAAAATTGCTCCTGCTTCACTCTTGATTAGTCGCTCCCAAGAGATCCCCAACCCCAATTCCTTTTTCAACTTCAAAAGGTATTCGTCAAAATCCTTGGTGTGCGCTTTAAATGAAAGACCGACAGGCATTTACAAAAGGGGCGCTTGTCAACCTACCAGATCGACTTGCGCGAAGGACGTTTGACCTGCTTGGGTTTCGCTTTGTCCGTGTCCCTGAGATCCTTGCCCTTTCGGAGAACCGCTCCGCCTAACCCGAAAACGTGAGAGAGCGCTAAAATATAGGATTCGCAATCCCAATAGTGATCCTGACGATGGCCTTCCACGACCCATTCCCATTTAACTTTCCCGCGCCGATCGGCCCGCTCAACGTGATTAGTCGAGAGCATTTGGCGGACGTATTCGGCATCAGTGTCCTTATAAGTAAACCAATTCAGGTTCGTCCCGTTCCTCCGCTTCAATAACTCCCCTTGCCATACGTCCTTGTTGATATTGAGCAGATTGATAACCGCTTTTTTGACTTTGCCTTGGACAACCGCGAAGGGATCCACCCCGGTCATTTTATACGGTTGAGGCATCCGCTCGAAACCTTTTGCCCCAAACCAGAAAGGGCGCCGCTGGTGAATTTCTTCGTACATTTCTTGCGTTCGATAACCCGTGTCAACGATGCCGTAGGCGCATTCATAAGTTTCGCCAAGGGACGATAAGTCATCAAAGCTGACCGCCGTTCCGTGATCGACTAGGTAACTGGTCCCGTCCCGGTCGAATCCTCTCACGACCCAGTAAAAAACCGAGCGCTGAACGTCCACCCCAAGGATCCTATATTCACCCTTGAGATCTCCGCGCTGATAATCTCTCTCAACTACTCGGAATTTCTCCGGGTCAATCGATCCCTCCGCAGGGTTGTAAGGTTCAGCCAGCCAGCCATTTACGAAAGCTTGCATTGCCCCGGGCGCCTTGAGCGCTTTGAGATACTCGACGGCAACGCGTCCGAAGGTTATCACGGGGGAGTAGATCGAGTTGAGGTGGTAGGATCTAAAACCCAATTCAGCGGAGGAGGAGGTGGCTTCCCATTTTCCTTCCCGGAGCATTTTGGTTTTGTGACCGTCGCGGATCTCTCCTCCGCATTTTTCGCAAACATAAACCGCGGTTTTTTGAACCAATCCGAGATCCCATTCACTCGCTTTTAAATTCGCTTTCTCATTCCATTTTAAATTCAACTCCCCTTCGTCATTCTTGAGTCGGAATAAGATTGGCTCCCCGCATTCGGGGCAAGGCATCATGTAGCGCCTCCGGTCGCCTTCCATAAACTCCTGCCAAATCCCTCCGTGTTCGGTTATCGGAGTGGAGCTTTGCAAAACTTTATAATCGTGCTTGCCTTTTACTCGGTCCATACACTCCCGGCGCGTCCGTTCGTCGATTACGTCGATCTCATCGAGGACCAAGACGCTGACCGGATAAGATCGGACGTTGGCTGAAGATCCGGCGCCGACTAGGTTCATGGTGCATCGAGTGAACTCCTGTTTCGTTAAAGTGAAGCGGTCATCGTCCTCCGTGCCATCATAATACCGCGGGATATGCTCAAGCAGCGCCTTCGACTCGCGACAAAAAGGCAACCAGCGTTCGGCGCTGAAAGCTTTACAAAGCGCGAGATTCGGAAACACCCAGAGGATCGCCCGGGGGTCGCGGTCGATAACGTGACCCAGCATGACGTAAAAGGTCGTTGTTTTAGAAGTTTGGGAACCCCAGCAAAGGGAAACCCGTTTGACGTAAGGGTCTGCGATCGTTTCGAGGATCTCGTCAACGAAAGGGTGGAGGCGAGTTGAAAAGGGTCCGGGCTGTTCAGTAATGCGCGGTGATAACTCTACGTAACTCCTGGCCCACTCAAGCACCGATAATTCCTCGACGGGATCGAGAAAATCAAAAGTGTTTTTTTGGATTTTAGTCAGCATCCAATTTCTCCTTATGCTTTTCCATCATCTCATATATTTTTTGCGTCCCTTCCCGGATCGCCTGTTCAGCCAGTTGAGGATCCGTCGGATTGGCTTGAACCGCGCAAGCTTTCGGGAGCGCATCGATTAAGGAGCGCAGCGGAGCCATAACCATTTTGACCGCGTTCATAGCGTCCGCGAAGGGGACCAAACCCGCCTCCGCTTTCGCAAATTCCAACTCCTTTAATTTCCTTTGCGCCTCCTCCTTTCCCGCTTGCGCCCGGAGGAGTTTGAATCTGAGGTCACGCATTTCCGTGGATTGATTCTCCTCGTTTTGCCAATGAGGATTCTCGTTGGCTCGACGTTCGAGGAACTCTTGCCACGTCGGGAGGTCCATTGTGGTCGGTCCTCCGTGATTGTCCCGAAGATCCCAAACCGTTTTCCGGGTTACTCCGAGCGCTTTTGCCAGCGCCATCCACGTTCGGCATTTTTTCGGGGTCGGATCCTCCGAGGTAGCGCTGGCGGCAGCGTCGAGCACCTCGAATTCCTGCCGTGTTAAAACCTTTCCCGCCGAAACCTTTTTGACGATGTTTTCAAGGTTCTTCCGCTGGACCAATTCGGCTTGTTCTTTTGTAAGTCCTTTACTCATCGTTGTCGTGCTCGCGGAAAACTAAAACCTTGGTGGCGCATTTTTCGTTAGGACAAACGAAGTTTGAAACTGTTCCCTTTCCGTCCTTGAGATAGGAGTCGAATGAATGATCGCTTTCCCAAACAAGATCCGATTCGCAATGACAGCATTTCATTTCGATTTTAAATCCTTTATGATGTGCTGTGATAAGTTGTCCGCCGCTTCCGGGGTCGGAGAAAAGACAACCGAAGATTCGAACTGGTCCTGAATGTTCTGAATTTTAGTCTCCCGGGATTTCATCCAAGCGTCAGTCTTTGAATCTTTCCTTTCAGCGCGGCGCCGCCCCATTTCCTTTTCCGAGATCTTTAAAATGTACAAACTCAGTTCGTGTCCTCCTTCGCGGACGTTTCTCAAAAATGAAGCAGTGGTTATCCTGTCGCCTTCCATTATCAACTTTGCGCCCGGTCCTACTTTTTCCAAAAACCTTTCCAAGACGGGTTGAACTGCCATCGAGAGACGATCGGTCCCGGAGTAGATCTCGCTGTCATAAATGCCGATGACGTACACGTTCGAATCGGAAAAAAATGTTCCATGAAGCACCCCGAAGTTAAAGGACCGGGAGGAGGATCCAAGTTGACGCATTATCGTTCGCATCAAGTACGTTTTCCCCGTACAAGGCAGACCACAAATCACCGTGACTTTATTTTTCATGGTTTTGTAAATTTGTCGTTGTACTCGTTTCGGAAGCAATCCCAATCACGGTCCATCATGATCACTTGCCCGGTTAAGCGAAAATGATTTTGCTTTAGGGGATGAACACCGAGGTCGCCCGGGTTATCCTCCAACCTCAGATTTTTGGGCAAAAAGTTTTTCCGCGCTTCCCAAAATATCGAAAAATCCTCCTTGGGCCATTTCCGTTCCGCTTTCTTTATCCGGTCAAAAAACATATCATTGTACACGTTCGGATAACGGCGATTTTTGCGAAACCATCCTTTGAAATTACATAAGGTTGTTTCCAGCGTGAAATATGAAACGTCAGGGTGATCGATCCGCTCCCTCGACTCCTCCAAGAGTTCTTCAGCGTACTCCTTCGCCCAGTTTATAATTTCGGGGGTGTAGGTGACGGGGTTTTTTTTCTGCCAATCGTAATCGTCCCGGCCAGCAACTTTCATTATCCCGTTTCGGTGGCTCTTGCTTCCCTTTATATCCTCCAAAAATAGTCGGTCACAGTCGAGATATAGTCCCGCAATCCTCAAGTATTCGAGATAAGAAAAGGTTGCCAATCGTCCGAACAGAACGAAGTTCTTCAAAACCGTTTCCCAAGCGCTTGAAAAGTTCTTTTTCGGATCCGCGCTTTTTAGAAACTGGCTAAAGTAGACGGATTGATTTTCTCCAACCAAGTTTTTATACCGCAACACCATCTCCGGGAACCTCTTGCGAACAAATCTCCGGTCCGTGTCCCATGCTAGTCGCCCGGAGTTCCCCCGCCACCACCGTTCGAGCCGGGATATTTTGAGGGAATTAAGGTCGGGGAAAG
>CAACVF010000034.1_pt1 | contig 16227 bp, 22 predicted proteins | sample 2381781 | NCBI WGS metagenome assembly CAACVF01 (sample SAMEA5211967, study PRJEB30684) | marine metagenome | biome: Marine; feature: Epipelagic; material: Water | collected 2015-10-15 | depth 60 m | reverse complement strand
AGTAGGGAATAATAGGCATCTTGTTTTTGATGGAGTGGATTACGGAAGTGGTGGAGCGTCAGTAGCACAAAATGGGGTTGATTTAAATTCTTTCTTTTCAAGATATAGTACGTCATCACTTTATTCCAACGTGGCAATGGATGATGTTGTTATTCACGAAACAACAGGTAGCGTAGCGCAAGCACAATACCTTTATAACGGAGGTGATGGCGCAGACCCTGTAGCTGTTTTAGGTGCAACACCTAAGTATTGGTACAAGTTTGACATTAACAACGGAGATACTACTGTACCAAATGATGGTACTATAGGCTCAAACGATTTAACACTTAGCAACTTCTCAGGAATATATATAGGCTCACGCTATTTTATAAATTCTTTATTATTTGACGGTGTTAATGACTATGTTAATTTCACAGAGCAAACATATACATCAACAGTATTTTCTGCATCTTTTTGGATAAAGTATGCCGCTGTAAACAGTAATCGTATAATTTTTGGTTCTGATTCTAATAGCAATAAATATTTCAGACTTGATAGTGCAACTCAATTTAGTGTACGAACTAGGTCTGCGGGTGGAAGCATTGATACTTGGACAGTTCCAACTTTGTCAAGCGGTCAATGGTATCATGTAGCTATATCATTAGATAATGGGACAAATTTGTTGTGGTTAAATGGAACTCAATACTCATCGAATTCTAGCGTAAATTATGCTAACGAAACTATCAGCATTGGTAGGATTGGAGGTCGTTCAGACGGTACGCAAATGACAGAAGGTGCAATTGATGACTTTATCATTCAAAGCGTAGTATTAAATCAAACGAATGTAGACTCTATATATAATAGTGGTGAAGGCAGTCTACCAACAGCAGCCTTTTCTAGTTCGGATGTTTACTATAAATTTGATGAGTCGTCAGGCACAAGCGCAACAGACTCAAGTGGCAATAGTAACACTGGCACTTTAAACAACTTTGCAGGAACTTATTTTATACTACATTAACATGAATTACTACGGATACATAACAGATAACACTTACGTTGTGCCTAACACAGCAATCACTTGGGATTTTGTAAGATACAACGAAGACCAATCAACTACTAGCTACACAGGCATAGAAAGCACAGAACAAATAGATGACAATAAGGTCACAATGTTTGCATCACCTGACGCTTTCAACAATTGGAAGTACGAGTTTCAACCTGACGAAGAAATATAAAAGTGGATAACGAAAGTATCATACCAATGTTAGTTGCCCTAATAGGGGCGTTAGGTCTTAAAGAAGGTTGGAATATCTGGAAAAAGAAAATAGATAACTCAGCCTCCTTCAAGAGTAGCCTGCGAGAAGACAATAAAAAAAGAATAACTGAACTAGAAGATAAGGTTGCAGAACTCTATAAAAAGATAGAACTGCTAATGGAAGAAAATGCAGCATTAAAAGCTAATGTAGCAAGACTAGAAGAAAGAATATTAATAACAGCAAAAAATAGAGTTAAAGGGCATTAATTAAAATAATAAAGCTATTAAAAACCTAAAAATTTATATAATCAGCTTACATAGTTTATTTAATTACTTCATAATTTTACAAAAAATAGATAAAAATGGCAGACGATTTATTTGATGGAGTTCAAATTTTGAACCCAAGAGAGTTGAATCTCAAAAAACAAGAAGGCAACACTGAAAGTAGTGTAGAGCCTGAGAAAAAAATTGAAAACGAAGAACCTGAAAACTCTGAAAATATAATAGAGGATGGGTTAAAGATGTTAACTCCTCAGGAGCTAAAAGCTTCTAATAAAGAAGTTAACGAAGAAAATACAGAAGAAGTGCCTGAAAGCCCTTCTACTAAAAAAGTTAATGCAAGTAATGTCGATATAGACATAAAAACTTTAGCTGGCGTTCTTTCAAATAAAGGATTATTAGAACTAGATGAGGAAGCTTCTTTAGATTCTGAAGAAGACTTATTAGGCTTAATAGAAAAACAAACTGCTGATAAAGCAGATTCTATGCTAGAAGGATGGATTAAAAATCTACCCCCAAAGGCACAGGCTTATTTAGGACTTGTGGAAGAAGGAGTAGACGCTGACATGGCAACAGGACTTGTGGAAAGTAAACAGTTTGTAGAAAATTTATCTGCAGAAAGTCCTAGTCAAGATTTAGAAACTGCTTATAGGTTATATCTATCTAATTTAGGAATGTCAGAAGATGAGATTTCTGAAGAAGTAGAAGAAGCCAAAGATCTTTCTAAATTGTCAGATAAAGCTTTAAAAGCAAAATCTAAACTTATTAATGCTATTGACCAAGAAGAAGCAAACGCAAAAAATGTTATTGCACAAAGAGCAAGACAAGAACAAGAGCAAAGAGATCAATACATTAAAACTTTAGAAAATAGTATAGAAACCTCTAGTGAGTTAGTACCTGGAATGAAACTTACTCCAAAAATGAAAGAGAAAATTAAAAACTCTTTTATGGTTGCAGTAGATGAACAAGACGGGGTACCAGTAAATCAAGTTAATGCTAATAGAGGAAGGAACCCACAGGCTTTTGACATTCTATTACATTACTACACTCAACTAGGACTTTTTAATATTAATGAAAAAGGGGTTGCAAAACCTGATATTTCAGCATTAAGAAGAAAAGTAACTTCAGATACTACTAATAGTCTATTGGATATCGTAACAGAAAAACAATCTAAAGGCGAAGCAAGCTCAAAGACTTCTTCGTTTATAGAGAAACTTAGTAAAATAAATTCTTAATCAATTAATCTAAATACAAATGTTAAATTTACAGAAGTACCAAGCTGTTGATTACAGAGGTTTAGTGACAGATAATCACTTTCACTCTTTGTATCAGCAGAAACCACAGCTAATTAGCAATGTGATCAAGCAGATTTATGCAACTGATTTGCATATGTCTTATCTAAATTTTTATGAAAAGTTCCCTATTGAGTATGTAGACCAAGAAAATGGTTTCTACGAGTGGATGCTCCAGGGACAACATGAGCGTAACTACCCTCTATTAGACGCTGAAGATTTCTCAGGAAACACAACTTCTGCAGGAACTTTCACTGGAAATGCAGGTGGTGGTGCAGGTCAATTCTACCTTCACTTCTCAGAAGATTTTGCAGATGTGCATGATGTTCTTTTAGGTGAGCAAGAATATGTTAAAGTATTCGTACAAGAAAAAGAATCTTATGGTTCTGGTGTACGTTACCGTGTTCAATTTTTGACAGATGACACTGATGCTTCTATTCCAGTAGCAGAAGAGTTGTTTGTAGGAGCTAAGTTCTCTCGTGATTACAACTTGCAGAACGGTACTCTTTCTTACACTGGTTCTTCCCCTAACTTCTCTTCTCCTTTTAGAATGAGAAATCGCCCATCTATGATGCGAATGGATTATGAAGTAGCAGGTAGTACTATCAACAAAGGTGGAAATGAGCCTCTAGAGTTTGGTTTCCAATTCCCTGATGGTTCTGTAGAAAGTGCTTGGATTAACTACCAAGATATGATTGCTGATATTCAGTTCCAAAACATGTTTGCTAGAATGAACATCTACGGACAGAAGAACTGGTCAGTTGATAATCGTTACTTACTTTCTGACGAGAAGACTAACTTCTCTGTAGAAGCAGGTGAAGGTTTGATGAATCAAATCGCTCCAGGTAATATTCACTATTACAATTCTTATGATCTTGATTGGCATGTTGATTTGCTAGTTGATATGGGAGTAGGCCGCCTTGAAAGAGGTAAGCGTATGCTAACTATCTACACTGGTGAATTTGGTGCTATCGAAATCCATAAGCAAATTCAGGCTAAAGCTAACCAATGGACTATCCTTACAATGGATCCAGGATTCTACAGAAAGACTCAGGATACTAATACAGGAAGTGTAAATACATTTGGTTTTGGAGGTCAGTGGAATGAGTATCAGTCTTACAATGGTGTTTGTCTCAAAGTAGAGATTATTCCATTCTTTGATGATGATATTCGATTTAAGACTCGTCACCCAGGTGGAAACAAAGGGGTAGTAGAATCTCACCGAATGATCGCTTTTGATTACGGAGGAGATGCTGGTATCAAGCGTATTATGCCTAAGGGTGCTCAGGAAGAGTGGGGTTATATCTCAGGTCTTCGTGATCCTTGGTCTCCAGGTGGTAAGGGTACTCCTAAGTCAATTGCTTCTGAAGTAGATGGCTACAAGGTTATTCGCGCTAAGTGGGGAGGTATCAAAGTTGAAGATCCTACAAAGATCGTAGACCTTCGATACAATTATGTTCGTTAATTTCTAAACTAAATACTTGATTAAAATGGCAGGCAGTATTACAAATAAAGCAAAGGCTGGGGGAAAAGATATCCCTCAGCCAACGCTTAAAAATTTCTTAATAAAAAATAAGATCGTTAAGATTAAACCCGTTATGAGGGAAGGTAAATGGGAAACTCTTTTAGATAAAAGACGAAGAGATGCTTTTATGTATAATTCTACAAAAAGAACCTTTACTTTACCTAATTCATTAAAGACGGGCACTCTAGTACAAATACTAGATGACATAGAACTAGTACAAACTCCTCAGTACAAAGAGCTTCTAACAGAAAGACAGTTTTTTGAGAAACAACTAAATAGAGATCTTTCTATTTATAATAAAAAAGGAGAAAACTTTTGGCTAGACGATTCTATGACAAGAGTAGTTTTAACTAAAGATGGTGAAGATTTAAATATGGAGGATCCTGTAGATGTAATTCGTCTTAGGATACTACAAGCAAATAGAGAAACTATTGCGCCTTCTTTAGTAGCTGCAAAAGCTAAACCTACTTATGAATTTTATATAGAGGACGAAGAAGTAGAAACTTCTAGAGAATTAGATATAGCAGAAAAAGAGTCTAAGGCTTTCAATTACTATAACGAGTACAAAGTAAGTTCTACTAAGATGAAGAACTTCCTTAAAGTTTCTAATAAAGGGTTTAGTCCTGGGGCTACAGACTCTTGGTTAGCTCAAGAAGTATTTAAAAGCTTAAAAGAAGACTTGGATAAGTTCTTATCAATTGCAGAAGATCCATTGTTTGATGATAAGGCTTTTATATATGATGCTGTTAGGGCAGGAGCTTTAGCAAGAAAAGGAAGAGATTCTTACATGCTAGACGATGGTAATAAAACTGGAAACATTTATGATACCATAGCGTATCTAAATAAACCAGAAAATTCTGCTCTATATAATATAATTAAAGAAAGAATTACTAGAGCAAAATAAATAATAAGCATGACAGCAAATGAAATGGCGGATAGAGTGTTGATACAAATCGACAGGATGGCCGCTGGGTATGAAGATTCAGAATTAAGTGCTATCTTAAATAAAGCACAATACCAATTTATTAAATCAAATCAGTCCCCTCTTACTAATATTAAAAGAGAGGGAATAGAAGAAAGTGAAGTCCGTAATCAAGGGTTTAGTGCCCTTGTGGACTCTGCATTACTAACTCCTGCTGGGGCTTCTACCACTGATAACTTAACTAATGGTGTATTTGTGGATCTTCCTACCGATTTCATGTTACCTATTTTTGAGGAGGTTACAGTGTCTGCAACAGATTGTAATGATAATTATTTATCAATACCTGTAGATGTAATATCCCATAACCAATACAATAAGATTGTATCTAATCCTTATAGAAAACCTTTTGTAGATAAAAGTGGGGGTACAGTATGGAGATTACAAGTAGGAAGAGAAAGTGACGGTAATGATCCTATTGCTTCTCCTCAAACTGCTAAAAGACATGAATTAGTAACAGATGGTGTTTTTTCTGTAAGCAGTTATAAGTTGAGATATTTAAAAACTCCACCTGAAATATTAGTCGATTTTGTAACACCTAGTAATCAACGTAATTGCATTTTAGATGAATCTACTCACGAAGCTATTATAGGGATAGCATCTGATTTATTAATGAGTGCAACAGGGCGACAAGTAGTACCTAACATTCAACCAATTCAAAACATCGAATAACTTTTTTTTCTTTATTTTTGTAACTTATATTAATTAAAATTATCTAAATATGAACTCATCTCTCAGATCTGCTAATAACCTTACAAAGGTTATCGTAGCAAAAGGAGCATCTGCACACGGTCTTTCTGACGGTGTATCAGTTGCAGGAGGACTAGCTGACGGTATCGTCGCTGTAGTTACTCCAGATTTAAAAGTAATCTCCCTTACAGGAGAATTAACTAACACTGCTATTGCAGCAGGAGGTTATTTCCAAATTGTACAAGGTACAGGAGTTGGAGAGCCTTTAATCATGTCACCTATTCTTTCCTCAACTAGTTATACAATTAGTCGCTCTAAATTTAAAGCAGCTACTGAGCAGATAACTTACATTGGTTATAATGGTACTACAGGAGCTATTGACGCAGACACTGCCTCAACTTCTTATGTTATTACCTTAGTTATGACTAATCCTAATGAGAAGGATAGAAGTCAACCAACTCGTGTATATGGTCAGTACACTACTGCCGCTACAGGAGCATCTCACGCATATAGTACAGAACAATTAGTATTAAATCTTACTAAGAATTTCTCTGTTAAGAGCGATAAAGTAAAAATAGAAATGGTCATCAGCGATGCTGCTAGTAATACAGCATTTGGAGGAGGATCAAACGCTACAGGTAATGTTACCTTGACTAAAGGAAGCAAGACTGCTACTATGACTGATACTCAAGATTTAAGTGCTAATGATTGGTTTAGAGTAGGCGCAAGTGCTACTGAAGCTCTTACTGACGCTGCTTATAAGATTGCATCAGTAGATAGTGCTACTACAATTACTTTGTCAACTGAGTACGCAGGAGAAACTGAAACTATTGATGATGATTTTATTCATCTAGTAGGAGCAACTCCAGGCGATATGGGAATCCGACTTACTGGTATAGCTAGAGAGTTTGATGTAACATCAAAGCGTAACTATTACAAGACTCGTTTTGTAGTAAGCGTATCAGAAGCTTTCCTTTCTACAGGAGTAAGTACTTCTCAGAAAGCATTTGAAGGTGTTGGTACTCCTAACCAAGTGGCTATGGATTACTATGAGTCTATGGGCTTCCAAGGTCAGCATATAGATACTATCGGAGTTCCTCCAGTAGCTCGTCTATCTGTACCTACAGCAGTTACAGGAGAGTATGGAGTAATGGAATTGTCTCTAGACAATGCAGTTAGCTCTATAGTATCTCAGTCTAGCCTTAAGAGTAGTTTGATTGTTTACCTTGAGTACGCTACCTCTGGTGGAGATGTGGCTGCAAATGGTGAAGAGATTATCACGACATCTACTGCTTACGACGCGTAATTAATAATTAATTAATGGTCCCCCTCTCTTTATAATCTTAAGTCTGCCAACCATATTTTTTTAGAGAGGGGGCTATTAGTTAAAATTTAAAAGATTTAACTATGGCCCTTTCAACTTTAGTATATAGTGCTGAATTAAATGCTGCAGGAGACAGTGTTTTATTTTACGATATAACAGGTGTATATGACGCCTCTTCTAATACTGGAGGGTATGGGACTCCTAATGATAATCCTGGAGATGCTACTGCTGCGCAAGTAGTTATAACGGACTATCAAGGAACAACAGTAACAACAGTCGACTTACTATCCTCTTATAATACTTTAGGATCTTCCCCTACTGCAAAAATGTTATTGGCTACGATACCTTGGATATACGGTGATGGGTATCATAAGTTTACTGTAAATATTACAATGACAACTCCATTGCCATCAGCTTCTTTTAGTACTGAAAAAATTATCTTATCAGATACATTAACAGCGCTAAATAAACTATGGATAAGAGCATTTACTAATGGTAAGTGTAATTGTAATAATAAAGATGCTAGAGAAGCAATGAGGGCAGAAGTAATTTATAGATCTATAGAAGCAAATGAGGCGGAAATAACAACCACTAACTCTGCTAAAATTATAGAGCTAGCAACTGACGTACAAAATATAGCTAACAATCGTTGTTTAATACCGTAATGACTGCTACTGAGTATAACGCCACTAGAAACCTTTCTAAGGAAGGGTTAACTCAACTATCGCTTAAGTATGGCCAAAAGTTACAACAGGGCATAAAAGCAGATGAAATGCTAGATGACCTTTTTATCTATACTTCAGGCCTAAGAATAATAAGAACCTTTGACAGTACAGGACTAGATCTAGCAGTTGATACTAAAAACTTAATAACATCTAAAGAAATTAGATGGGTACTAGATGCCATGAAGTGCATCAGAATAAAATATAATGTAGTATTAGACTACAATTATTACTTAAACTTAGAACTAGGGGGAATAGATCCTACTGCATTATATACAGAAGGTGGGTTACCACTTTGGACAGAAGCCTCTGAATACATTTTAACTGAATAACTATGTCTCAAAAAGTCAGCACATTAATAGAATTAACTACAGGAAATGTAGATGATGCAGATGTATTATATATTGGATTCCTCAGTATCCCAATCTAAAAAAGTATTAGCCTCTAGTGCATATACTTATGTACTAAATAAATTAAATACTGCAAACAGGTTAGTACCTACTCTAACTACATCCACAGACTTTTTAAATGGATCAGGGGCATTTTCTAGTCCTTATATTACTTTTCCTACAGGTATACTAAAAGGAGCTAATAGTACTGCAGCACCTACAGCAGCAACTAGTGGAGATCTTTTAACTGCTATAGGTAATATACCAGTTACTAGTCTTAATAGCGGAACAAGCGCTGCCTCAACTACTTTCTGGAGAGGGGACGCTGCCTGGAGTCAAGTAGCTTTAGCAACCGATGTTACAGGAAATTTACCAGTAGCCAATTTAAATGGAGGAAGTGGAGCAACATCTGCAACATTTTGGAGAGGAGATGGAGGATGGGCAAGTCCTACAGAAACTCCTGCTGAAATTAATTCAAGTACTGTGGCAGTAAATTCAGTCTTTGCTGATAGCTTATCTGCACCTACTATAAGTTCAGGAACTATGTATGTGCAAATGTTTACTACAGCTCTAGATGCACACTTAGAAGTTACAGGAACTATTACAGTATCAGCTACTGCAAGTGTAAATCAAATATTTGGAGCGATGTTTACATCTTTTTCTGGTCTTCCAAGTGAAAATATTTCAGGACAATCAGGTACTTATTATGGAACAGGTGTAATGCATAACACAAATCTTGCCTCAGGAGGGTTTATTATCCCCGTAGTGATTAATGTTATATCAGGATCTGATGCAATTGAAGTCAGTAATATTAAAATACCTACTGTAATTAGTGGCTCTGTCTCTTTTAGTTTCCAAGGATCTATGAGATATGTAGCAGGATCATAATACTTTAATTTTAAAACTATAACAAAATGAGCTTTTGGGATATATTTAGAACAAGGAACAGGTACAACGAAAAGAACATCGTTGGGTTTCTATCATTCGCAGTAATGACAATATTTGCTGCTGTTGACATAGCTACTGGTATATACGGTAAAGAGTTAGTACATAGTGATGTAATATTTAATTCATTTGTTATAGTAACACTTGGTGCTTTTGGTATTGCTGAAGCTGGCCAAATTTTCGGTAAGAAAGAAAAAGAGGAAGAGTAGTAATGCCATTAATTAAGCTGATGTATAACGAAATGAAAATTGTGTTGATTAATTTAACAACACTTGGAATATCCTTTAGCAACATAGAGATGTCTTTGAAGATATTGTTACTCCTTGTTACTATAGGGTATACTGTTCACAAATGGATAACCATCAAAAAAAAATAAATGAAAATAACAGAACACGTTTCTTACAGAGAAGCTACGAAAAGTAACACAGCTATAAGAAAAGGCATAGAGAACATCCCTAGCGGGGAACAAATGGAAAACATTAAGCTACTATGTGAAAAAGTGTTTGAGCCTCTTAGAAAGCATGTAGGAGGCCCTATAGCCATAAATAGTTTATTCAGGAGCCCAGAACTTAACAGAGCAATTGGAGGTTCATCAAGCTCACAGCACTGTGCTATGAATGGTGCAGCTATGGACATTGATGATACATTTGGGCATATGTCTAATGCAGACATGTTTAACTTCATAAAAGACAATTTAGATTTCGATCAAATGATATGGGAATACGGGGATGAAGATAACCCAGATTGGGTACACGTTTCTTATAAAAAAAGAGAGAATAGAAATCAAATATTAAAATGCAAAAAAGTAAAAGGAAAAACAGTTTATTCTATTTATTCTTAGTAGCAATAATACTTAACTCTTGTTCCTTAGAGAAAAGACTAGAGGATAAGTTTAGAAGAGCAGAAAGAAAAATAGAGAAACTTACAATAAAGTACCCTAAACTTTTAAAGCGGGATACTGTGCAAGATACTTTTAGTATCACTATTCCGTCAATAAAACATGATACAGCATTTATTGATACGACTTCGGATACAACTTATATTTATAAGGATAAACTTAGAATTAAGTATATTAGAGTGGGCGATACGACATATATTGAGGGTGAATGTAAAAGTGACACAATTACACGCACAATTGAAATACCTGTTGAAAGGGTAGTAGTAAAAAAACAAGGGATAGTAGAACAGATTAAAAATAATTTTAAAGGAATTTTTATTTATTTAATCTTATTAATTGCACTAATAATAGGCATAAAGGTTGGCTGGAAGTTTATAAAACCTTTTTAAATCAAAAACATGGCAGACTCTAATATTAAAAGCATCGTAAAAGATGCTATAAAAAAGTATTCTAAATTAAATAACACTGATTTAGGAAAACTATTAGCAAAAAAATACCCTGATATTTTCCCTCACCCAGAAGCAGCGAGGAGTTCTATCAGATACTATAAAGGAAAAAACGGTAGTAGAAGTAGACCACACGCTTCTGTAGAATACTCTAAACTTAGCAACGCTAAAATCTTAGTATTCGATATAGAAACTGCACCATTAATATCATACCATTGGAGAAGATGGCAGCAAGATATTCATGGAGGACAAGTAATTGCAGATAACTGGCCTATATTAACATGGTCAGCTAAATGGTTATTTGACAACAAAATCCATTCTATGAAAATGACCCCCAAGGAGGCCATTAATAGAAACGATAAAAGAGTGGTACAAGGACTGTGGAATATAATAAATGAGGCAGATATAGTTATAGCTCATAATGGTATTAAGTTCGACGTAAGAATGATGAATGGTAGGTTCTTTCTAAACGGAATAACGCCCCCTTCTTCTTATCAAATTATAGATACTTTAAGAGCTGCAAGAAAGGCTATAGCAGTTCCTTCTTATAAACTAGATGACCTTGCTAAGTACCTAGGGCTAGAAACAAAGATTAAAACTGACTTCTCTTGGTGGAAAAAGTTTATGGAAGGGGATCAAGATGCAATAAATAAGATGCAACTTTATAATGATAAAGACGTCGAAATACTAGAAGAAGTTTACTTTGCGCTAAGACCTTGGATTAGACCTCATCCTAATTTAGGATTATTTGTACCTCATGGGGAATCTGTCTGTCCTGCATGTGCAAGTACAGACTTATCTATAATAGGAGAATACGCAACTTATGTAAATTTATATGATGAGTACAAATGTGGTAACTGTGGGCATACTTCTAGGAGGAGACAGTCTACTACACCTATACGCTCAAATAAACAAATAACAGTTTCTATTCCTAAATAATAAGTAATTTTGTAATATGACTGGTAATGAACTAATATATCAAATTTTTGAAGATTTTAACATTGATTCTGACGACAGTAATATTACAGAAAAATATATCTTACAGCTCATTAATCAGCAAAGAGCTTTATTCCTAACTAACGAAGGAAACAAAAGAGGACATACACTTGATAGTAAATTAATCCAAACTCTTAAACCTTCTAATATAGAAAAAGTATCTACAGTATTGTCCAATGATCTAGGATTAACTTCTGAATGTTTCTTTGTAAGGACTACGGATAAAATACCTAGGGCAATAGAAACCCATAAAGGACAGCTATATACTAGAATAGGCCCATTAGACTTAATGGCAAAAGAGTTTCCATTAAAGGAGTTAATAGAAATTAATTTTGCAGGTAATGGAAGATTCAATGAAAATGTCATTTCTGCATTTTGGTTAGATGATAGAATCTACTTAGCTTCTAAATCAGAAGACTTTCAATTTGTTAAAGCAATATCTATAAGAGGAATATTTGAAGATCCTATAGAGGCTGCTAATTATAAACTACCTGCGTCAGAATGCTGGACGTTAGATGACGAGTATCCTTTATCAGATAGATTGTTTAACTATATAAAAGCACAGATATTACAGCAACTTGCTTATAAGTACTCAATACCTTCTGATACTACTAACGATGCTAGTGACACAATTAAACAACCTGCACAAGCACCCCAGAGATAATGAAAGATAAACTAGTTGCAGATTATAGGGTAAAGGATATATATAAGGATATACTCACAGATGTTCCTTATAAAACCTTTAGTGAGTTTATCCAAGAGGCTAATGACTCTGTGATGCAGAGTATTATATATGATAATATGCAAGTCAAGTTGCCTGGTATGGGCAACATTGAGGTAAGAAAACGAAGACCTAGTATATTAGACAAAGACGGTAACATTAAAAAGAAGGCTTTAAAGATAGACTATAAGGCTAGCAAAGATCTTTGGAAAGAATTATATCCTGGTAAATGTGTAGAAGAAATAAAAGAAATTAAAGATAAGCCAATAGCATATCACACTAATAAACATAGTGATGGTTATATTTACAAGTTTATGTGGGATAAACTAACTTGTAACATGCCATTTAAAAGTTTCTATAAATTTAAGGCAGCTAGAGGTTATACTAGATTATTAGCAAAAGAACTAAAACAGGATAACTGTAAATTAGATTTTTATGAAATTAAATAGCAAAGCCATGATAATGGAAATGGATGAATACGGAAAACCTAAATGGAAAAAAGAGTTCTATAAACCAGACGGTACAAAAGAATGCATGTATGTAGAAGAAGTAACCTACAAAAACAAAAAAGTATTTTTAGTTACAGAGGTAAAGTCAGGAAAGAAAAAAGAAAAAGGCGATAAAGAAGAAACTCCAATGAACGAGTATGAAAGATACTTTAAAGAAGAGAAGTATATCTCAGACTCAAATCCTTTAGATACTAAATCTTCTATGTTGACTAAACTAGCTAACTACACAGGACACCGTGAATAATGGCAAATACATATCAGTAAAACGTATACTAGAAAACGTATATAGAAACTTTGGACTACAAGAAGAAGTAAACTTTTATGATGCTTTAGAATGGGTAGGGGGATTGTTATCTATTATAGGATCACATGCTAGGCTTGAAAAGTACATTAGAGTAATACAAATAGAAGACGGTAAAGGTAAGCTACCTTGTGACCTACATACTATTATACAGTGTGGTAAAAGAGTACAATCAGGTAGTGCACTTGGTAATGTACCTAGAACCTTTTTTGTAGAAAACTCTGTAGTAGAAGAAGGCGAAGAATACCTACCAGATATATCAGATACCTATATAGAAACTACAGCAAGCAAGAGTAGCTATTACTTGGAGCCTATGTTATATAGTGCTGATAATATGTATATGAGATACCACTGTTGTGATATTGATTTAAATACTAATCCTGGATGTGGTAATACTTATCAAGTAAATAAGAATTTTATATATACAAACTTTGAAAGAGGGCTTGTAGAAATGGCATATATGAGGATACCTTTAGACGACGAAGGATATCCACTAATTCCAGATAATGAGTCTTGGATAAAGGCTTGTGAGTTTGAGATTGCATATAGAGTATTCTACAGAGACTTTATTGCAGGCAGAATGCCTCAAGGTATTTTTATGACTATTGAAAGAGATAGAGACTGGTATTTAGCACAAGCAGGTAATACAGATAAAATACCTACACAAGATGAAGCACATAGTTGGCTTAATAATGCATTAAATCCTTTACGGGATGCTAATTCATTTAAAACCTTTTTCCAACATGTACATGAGCCCTCTAGTTATAAAAATGTAAGGAATTGATAAAAGCAGGTAGCATTTCTTTTGGGGGTATGAATCAAGACATGAGTGCCCAAGATCCTCGTAGAAGTCAATTCTATTATGAGGGCCAAAATATTACGCTCATTTTTAATGGAGAGTTGTCTCAAAACGTAATATCAAACGAAAAAGGAAATAAACTCCTACTAAGTCTCCCTAACATAGCACTTGCAAATAACACAGGAGGCACTACTCCTATCTGGCAATCTAATCCTGATGACGATTTACTATTTACAGAAGACACAACATTAACTACACTGCCTACAGGGGCTCAAGGTAGAATAGTAACACATCCTAGTTTAGGTGATTTTAGTAGTATAATAGCAGATATAGGAAATACCACTATACAGTATTCTTACTATGGGCCTGAGTTTGATGCAGTTTTTGGGCCTAGTCTAAGTGCAGGAGCTTATATACCAGGAAGTACTCAAATAATACTAGGAGGTTCTTTTATTAAAAACTCCTTAGTAGTAGTATCAATGTCAGAAAATATGGTAAGCACTGGATCAACTATTCCTTCAGCTACTAATAATGGGCACTTGTGTGTGTGGGAAATCACTTATGACAACGACTACAATGCAACTACTTACTTAAGGTTCTTAGGCCCATATGCTGGTATGAATAAGTCATATCCAATTACTAAAATTGAGACTTTTTATGAAAGCGACTTAATACAAAAAGTATACTGGACAGATGCTTTAAATCAACTAAGGACAGTAAATATAAAGCATAACCTACCTTTTTTTAGAAATATTAAAACTATAGATAGTACTCCTGAATGGGATCTAAGTCCTATCACTATTAGTCAAAGTATTAATGGATCAGGAGAATGGAGTGAGGGTGCAGGTATGGTGCAATATGGTTACAGGTTATATGTAAAAAATGGCCCTACTACTAAACTATCCCCCTTATCAGGATTAGCTCCTATACTAAAAGATTTTCATGGAGTACCCACAGGGGAGTCTGGAGACACTTTATTTAAAGTATCTATAGACGACGTAGACACCTCTTTTGAGTGGATAGAAATATATAGATTTAGAATAGATGATTCAGGGGCAGTAGTAGCTTACCTAATCCATGAAGGAGAAGTAGGGCCTAGATCAAATACTACAGATACTGTAAATATACTAGCGTTTGATAAAGGAGATAGTTCTGTAATAAGAATACAGAGTGACTTGTCGGGTTTAAGGTTTGGAGTATCAGGCCCTTACATTCCTAGAACATTTGAAATAAAAGATAACAGAGTATTTTTAGGCAACATAGAGGAAACTGTATTTGACGTTGACTATGACGCTAGGGCTTATTCTTTTACTAATACAACTGATTACTCTGTAGCAACAGGTACCACTATATCGTTTACAGAAGCTAATCCAAGAGAGGCAAAACTAAGATCTGCTGATGGTGGATTTGAAGAAACAATATCTGGAGCAAGTCCAACTTGGCCTACAGATACTAAGCTAGATGCTATAAATCAATCAGTACTTGCTTTACCTAATGATGACACTTATTTTGAAAGATATCAATATAAGGCCGACGGTATAACTCAAGGAGGAGAGGGCCCTAATGTTGCTTTTGAGTTTGAATTTGAATATTCCCCCATATCCTCTTACTTTAAGTACCCTGAGTATTACTCAAAAGGAGCTTATAAAACAGGAGAACCTTACAGATTTGGAATACAATTTTTTGACAAGTATGGAAATGGGTCTTTTGTTAACTGGATAGCAGACATTAGAATGCCTGAATTAAAAAGGCTAGAAGATGCAGAACTTTATAAAAGTTCAACAAACAAATTTAAATTACTCTATCCTAGATTTACATTAGCTAACTTAGGCAACTTACCAGATACTATACATTCTTTAAGAATAGTAAGAGCAGTAAAAGATCCTGAAGATAGATTAATATTATCTCAAGGGTATTTAAATCATACTCTTTATTCATTTGACGGAGGAGAGTATGCGAATGATACTAGAACTAATTATCATGACGATCAATTAATGCCCTACTATGGACTAGGATATTATAATGGTGGCATTAGAACAAAAGGAGGATGTTTAACTAATTCTGGAGATGCATACGATATATCAACTGATATTTCAGAAACACACGCACCAGACGGTAAATACATAAAGAAATCTTTCTATTAGCTTGATAATCCCCTGTGGTATCTTCATTATAGTC